>ENA-UOOR01004356-UOOR01004356.1-fermentation-metagenome-genome-assembly--contig:-NODE-4356-length-11343-cov-27.719614_pt1 | contig 11343 bp, 13 predicted proteins | sample MGYA00245780_ERZ724029 | MGnify/ENA primary metagenome ERZ724029 (study PRJEB28704, sample SAMN03018315) | fermentation metagenome | biome: anthropogenic terrestrial biome; feature: soil... | reverse complement strand
TCTCCGGCCTAAAGACCGGAGCCCTCTCTACCCCTGCGCCCCAGCACTGTAGAGCATTCCTGAGAACATTGTTTATCTATTCCAGTCAGGAGAACCAATCATGCTCGCAAGGCCGCTTCAGGCCAAAGGGGCGCCGGACCTGGTTGACGAGTAGGTTCAGGTCGTTCTTTCCCTTGCGGAGGGAGCACTTCACTGTGGGATTATCATTGAACAAACTCGCAAGGGGCTAAGGTTAAATGCTTCCAATCCAGGAGATAGTGATCATGCTGAAGAAAAAAATAGTCTACCGTCTGCTGCCGATGGCTATAGTATTGGCGCTTTTTTTCATTGTTATTGCCGAACCAGCAGCATCAGACCAGGAATCAGATGATGCAAAAGTCCTCCGTCAGTTTGGCGAGCAGATCGTGAAGAATAATCCCTCTCTCGCTTCAGCGAGCAATTTAGAGAAAGCGAAAGCGGGATTTGTCGAGTATCTGAAAAAGCTCAGCGCATCCAATGCAGGGGTCAGTAACGATGTATGGGGAAGGATAAGCGACAAATTATTTGCTGATGAGAGAACAGCCTTCACATGTTCGGTTCATACCTTCAATTTGCAGGATATCTTTACGGGGATGGGAATCAATTCACAGAGTATCGGTCAGATTGGAGGAGAAATGGATACGTATAATCCATTGAACGTTAACAGTGATCATGGTGCAGTCCTTATCCGCGATAATGATGGGAAGGAATATGTCTTTGATGCATGGGCTCATGCCACCATGCGTGACACCTTATCTCCTTTAGATGATCTGTATGGCGAGGGAGAAACTAGTCCCTTTAATGGAATGCCTAAGAATGAATGGACCGATCAGATGAAAGAAGAGGGATACACTACCTTCTTCGAGGATGGTTTTTTGGCTGATCCGATCCCGGCAAGCGTTAATGAATCAGAATCAAATGGCTGCACCGAGTTCAAATTGCCACCCACGGCATGGGCGGGTGAGTCATGGTTCAATACAGGCATCAGCATACTCTCTGGGCAAAATATTTCCATTGTTGCCACTGGTACAGTACAGCCGAATAGTGGAAGCATATCTTGTGGACCGGATGGAACATATGAAGTCGACTATTGGCTGACTGATTACTCCTACCGTTCAGATTGGGGACATGAGTCGTTAATTGCAAGAATCGGCGCCGAAGGCTTGCCGATTTTCATTGGCAGCAATGCTACTTTCACTGCTCCCGAGGGGGGAGAGCTCTGGCTCGGCGTTAATGACAAAGATCCTGGGAATAATGCGGGTCTATATGTGGCCAAAGTGTGTTGGGGAGATGATCAATGAGATAGAATTCCAAAACTTTTTTTACTTGTGGGATTGTGAAGGGCGGAGCGGGAAGTCCCCATCTTCCTTATGTGATCTCCAATTCGCCAGGCATATCCTCCCTTAATCCGGCAAGCCTTTCGGGCTCTTCGCTGAAATTATGTGGGTGAGGTCCGGCAGAGACTATAGCCCTCTGTTCCTCTGCGCCTCTGTGGTTGGGTCCGAGCATAGCTGTTCCCCATGGAGGCGCAAAGATGCAATGAATTTGCGATTCAAGTTCACCCATACCAAACAGCGAGGAGCCGAGTCTCTTTCTCGAATCTGGATCACAGGCTGGATTCTCTGTGCAGCCAGGAAAAAGAGGCATTACTGCAGCCCTGGCGGTCCGTGCCGCAGGAGCCCACAGGCCAATAGAGGGATAGAATTAAATTCTGGATCGTGGCAGAGGCTCGGCATGAGGTCGGTTAATGGAGTTGAGGCTGGAGCCGGTTCGCACGGAAGATTTGCCCGCGATTAGAGATATCTTCAATTACTACATTGAGAACAGCTTTGCCGCTTATCTGGAGATGCCTGTTCCTCTGGAGTTCTTCGGCACGTTCCTGAAGATGGTTGAAGGATATCCTTTTCTGGCAGCTAAGGACAGCGACGGCCGCTTGCTCGGTTTTGGGCTTTTGCGTCCCTATAATCCCATGCCTGCCTTTTCAAGAACGGCTGAGATCACATACTTCGTCTCTCCAGAATTCACGCGTCATGGCATTGGAGGAATGCTCCTGGACCGCCTCCTGGCCAAGGCCTGTGAAATGGGGATCACATCCATACTGGCGAGCATATCCTCGCTCAATCCGCCAAGCCTTTCCTTCCATGAAAGTCATGGATTCGAAGAGTGCGGGCGCTTTGCCGGGATCGGGAGGAAGAAGGGGCAGGGGTTCGACGTGGTGTGGATGCAGAAGAAGGTCTAATATCCTCTGGAAATGCAGATGGCTTCGAGCTTAGTTTTGCAGTGCGCGTTTGTTCAGTTTAGCGTACAAGTTCTGGTCGAGGATTCTTCCCTCCTTGAAGACGCTAGCCCTGATAACTCCTTCAAGGGTAAAACCTGAATTCTCAAGCACCCTGGCTGAAGCAGCATTTGTAGTGTAAGGCTCTGCGAATATACGGAGAAGTCCGAGCTCTCTAAAAGCGTATTCGCTCAGTGCTCTTACCGCTTTTGTCATGATCCCATTGCCCCAGAAAGGCTCTGCCAGCCAATATCCCAGCTCGGCAGTCAATCGATGAACATCGTCCCCAGGCATCAAGCCGATGCTGCCAATGGCCTCCTGATCGGATGCAATCGCAAAATACGTTATGGGCTCCATTTGCATTGCTTTAGAAAGGAACGCTTTTGCGTCCGCCAGTGAGTAGGGATGGGGAAACGCATCTCGAAGATTGATCCAAATCCTTTTGTTGTTCGCATATTGGGCTATTGATGCTGCATCGTCCTCGCGCCAATCTCGAATGGTGTACTTCCCAATTGCGATATGCTTGATAGACATTCTCTTCCTTTTCAAATCCGCTCTTGCCGTCCAATGCAAGCCTGCAGCGCAGCAAGAATCGGTCCTCCCTTCAGGATGACGTCGCCTCCCGACAGGCTGCCGGCCACATCGAAGATGACCTGGCTTTTCTGCCAGATGCCGTTGGCGATGACTACGTCTCCTGGAAAGCCGCTCTGGCCATCCTCCCCAGCTCCCTCGCCCTGGCGAAAGCGGCATCTGCGTTGACGCTGTCGCCGGTTGCTCTGAGAGCTTCAACATTGCTCTTCATTTCAATCCCCTTTGCATATCGCCAGGGTTTGAGCCTTGACCTGCTCCATCTTCTTCTTGCCCAAGAATACCTCTACCAGCTTCAAGGCGAACTCCATCGCCGTCCCCGGAGTGCGGCTGGTTATGATATTTCCATCAACCACCACCCGATCACTGGAGAACTGGGCGCACGACCTTACCTCTTCCTCCCCAGAAGGATGCACAGTGGCCTTCCGGCCCTGCAAGACTCCCGCCTTGATGAGGACCGACGGCGCTCCGCATATCGCTGCCACATACTTGTTCGCCTGATTCAGCTCTCTGATCATATTCAATATCCGTTCATCCTTTCCCAGGTTGATGAAGCCGGGCGCTCCCCCAGGAAGGACCAGGCCGTCCAGATCCTTATGGTTGATCCTGTCCAGGATGGTATCAGGCATCACCCGTACCCCATGAGATCCCTCTATCAACCCCTCCTTCAGACCCGCGGTCACCACATCTATGCCCGCGCGCCTTAGTATATCAATGACGTTCATGGCCTCGATCTCATCGAAGCCATCTGCCAGAGCAACCAGTATCTTCATGCCTTATAGCCTCCTCAATCAAGCTATTGGCATTGAACCCTTAAGTCTATTGCTATTGAAAACCCTCATATTGGCAATCGCAATGCTAATCAATAAATATGGATCCAACCATCAGGGTGCATATCGTGATATGCAAACGCTGCGGACGGTGCTGCCTCCATCTGAACATCTTCGTCGTCAATCCGCGGTCAATTCTTCCCGACGGAAACATGAATAAGAGCGATCCTGAGGCCATGATCCACAAGCCTGCGGGGCAGATGTGCCCACACCTTGCCAATAAATCCAAGCCAGAGGAAAAGATCGCAACCTGCACCATCCATCATCTGCCCTGTTATAGAGACACTCCCTGCGAGAAGTTCGAGCAGATCGGCCCAGAGGATTCCTTATGCCTCTTGAGCAGCTACCTGGATGAAAGGAAATGAGCCTGGAATGGGTCAATGAAATGTATCCTTAGCCACCTTTTGCCTCCAGCGTCTCGGATGCCATCAGAAATCCGATTGCTCTCTCCGCTAAAGGATACCTATTCACCAGAGCCTTGAATCTCTTGCCATGATTCGGCTCGATGAGGTGGGCGAGCTCATGCACTATAACATAATCCTCCACCCACTGAGGAAGGCTTGCCAGACGGTCGCTTATGAGAATGGTCCGGGCGGCACAGTTGCACGAGCCGCGCCGGTGCTCCTGGCGGGAGGAATACTGAATGCTGTTCCAAGACAGCTTTCCCTGGAAATATCTCTCATTTAGAACTGCTGCCCTCTGACTCAAATGGAGGTCATCCTTGGGATAGATCCGCTTCTCCAGCCTGATTTGAAGCTTCTCTATATGGGCCCGAAGGGCAGCATCTGAGATGGATGCAGGAGCCAAGACCTCCATCTTTCCCGCCACCATCCGGGCTTGAATGGTCTTCTTCCGTCGCGCAGACCTCTTCACCACAATCTCCATGGACTTGAGCCTCCAGAATGATTGAGATTGAGAGATATTAATAGCTTTCTTCCCAAAATCTATCCGGGACTATGACCGGATTTCACAGACATTCTTATTTATTATAAATTGGCCTATGCCAATCCTATCGCATCATCCGCAAACATAATTAACTATGAGATTATTTTTAAAAAACATAAGTTTACATCAGTATTTGCCTCAAATATATCAAGGGGGTTATTAAGCTTGGGAATGGATGAGATCAAGGAGATTCGAAGCAGGATCAAAGGGATGAACCTGACCTGGACCGCGGGGGAAACAGCCGTATCAGAACTGGCCACAGACGAGAAGATGCACTACCTGGGCCTAGTGGTCCCGGAGGATGAGAAAGCGATGATCCTGCAGATGGCGGAAAGGGATAGATCTCTTGCGGCAAAATCGGGATCTGTCTCCATATATCCCACTCAGTGGGACTGGAGAGACGTGTCCGGCAACGACTGGACGACGCCGATAAAGGATCAGAAGCAGTGCGGCTCTTGCGTTGCCTTTGCCACTGTGGCGGCTATCGAGTCCAATTTGGAGATCTTCAAGAGAGACCCATCCCTCGATCCAGACCTTTCCGAGGCCGACCTTTTCTTCAGGGGCTGCGGCGACTGCTGCGGGCGGGGCTGGTATTTCACTCCCGCTTTGAGATTTGCTCAGTCCAGCGGAGTTCCTGACGAGGCATGCAATCCTTATCAGGGGGATAAGACCGGCAGCTGTCCGGACAGAGACAAACGCGTGGTCAAGATAGAGAGCTCGAAGACCATTACCAACAGCTCCCAGGCCAAGGAGTGGCTCAGCCAGCGCGGTCCACTCATCGGCGGTATGAGCGTTTATGAGGATTTCTTCTATTATGAGAAAGGAGTCTATAAGACTGCATACGGCGGATATATGGGCGACCACGCAGTATGCGTTGTGGGCTTCGATGATGCCAAAGGCTGCTGGATCTGCAAGAACAGCTGGGGACAGGGCTGGGGAGAAGGCGGCTGGTTCAAGATCGCCTACGGAGAATGCGGGATGGGAAGCCAGTTCGCTTTCTATGGAGTTCAGTTCACCGCAGACGATGACCTGATCATGCCCAAATCAGGAAGGGTCATTGTGCGCTTTACCGGCAAGAGCACCACTCTGGAGGATGAGATCTGGCTGCACCGTCCCGAGGAGAAGCTGATCTTCCGGGCGGTTGACTCCGATCTGGGCAAGATCCATGATCTGGGAGCCTTTCCCGCCGGAACCCGGCTCACATTTGCCCTGAAGACTTCAGCGGGGCATATCTTCTACAGCGACCAGCTCTTAAACGACGACGTCTGCGACCATGTTAACAAAACCGGCATTGGAACCTACAAATGGCAGCTTAACTGGGAGGACCTCTACGGCCTGGGGGAGAAGGACTACAACGATGTGAGCATGGAGATTGAGATCATTAGCGCCACCAGCGAGGATCTGGTGATGCCCAAAGAGGGAAGGGTCTTTGCCACCCTTAAACAAAGGCATGCCGCCACCAAAGAGGAGTTCAGGCTGAGCTCTCCGGAGAATAGGTTGATCTTCACCCTGGATAGCCCCATGGGAAAGGCAATAGACCTGGGAAAGTATCCCGAAGGCGCCAGCCTCACATTCGCCTTCAAGACACTTGAGGGCTACACCTACTACACCGATCAGGTGAAAAACCCCGATTTCTTGAGCCACGTGAGAAAACTCCCCACCGGATATAACAAATGGGAGCTTCGCTGGGAGAAATCCTATGGGATGCGCCTCAAAAGCTACAAGGATCTCACAGCAGAGATAATGGTGGCACCCATCGTCCGCGAGGATGTAATTTTAGAGAAAGACAGCCACGTCGTGGCCAGACTGGTCAGCAAGAATACGCCGAATCATAACCAGTTCTGGCTCTATAAGCCCGAGAAGAAGCTGATCTTCGACTCCATTCAGGGAAACGTGGGCAAGAGCTTTGAGGTAGGAGACTATCCGGCAGGAACCAGGCTGATCTTCGCTCTGCAGACCCAGGATGGGACCTTCTTCTACACAGACAGCGGCCTCAATGAGGACGGAAAATCGCACGTCCTTCGGCTGAAGCTCGGATCGAACAAATGCCAGCTTCGCTGGGAGGACCTTTACGGCCTGAAGGACACCGACTATAACGATCTGGTGGTGGAGATCAAGATGGATCCAAAACAGGATCCTAAAAAGTAGGTGACTGGACAATATCCAACTGGTGGCATGGGATTAAGCTGAAAGAAATCAGGAACAAGGCAGCCAGTCCACGCAGATCTCGCCGGACTGGCTGTCAGACCACAGCTGGATCAATTTCTCGATGGAGAATACACCGGTCAGATCCTCAACGCTGCGGCCGATGAGAGGATGACGGCCTTTTACGGTGACGCCAGGGTCGACGGACTGCCAGGCGATATGAGCATTGCCTATGACATTGGAGCTGATGCTCGCCTCCAGGCCTCCTCTCGGCGACGCGGCGTCTGCGGAATTTGCATAGGCCCCCGTTCGAACCTGAGTATCTCTATTCAGGTGCTCTACATCGGTGTATGATTCGGTCATGACTGCACCGGTATCATAGTTCTTGACAGTGAGTACATCATTCTGGCCGCCACTGATGGCGGCTGGTGTATAGGCCAGGGGTATCTCGCCCTTGATACCGGGAACGGCCATAAAAATGATCACCAGACAAATCAGCCTCATCCACATCCATCGGTCACCATTTCGGTAATTGACGTATTCTCATTTCAACTTGTTGCTCTGAATAGAGTGCTGCTATTGCCCTGCCCATGCCCCTGCAGATCATGCCCACTGCCCCGTTCCCAGCTGAACGATCCGATTCATATCCTCCAGGGTGCTATTCCGGTTCGTCTGAGCCGCCTGGTTGTTAGGGTCAAGAAGCAGGGCTTTATCGAAGCATTCCAGCGCTTCCTGGTACTTTCCCAGCTCTCGCAGGACTACTCCCTCATTATTCCAGGCTCCTGGATTCAGAGGATCGAGTTTGGTTGCCATCTGAAGACAGACCAGCGATCCGGAGAGATCGCCTTTATCAGCCAAAGCCATGCCCTTTCCATTCCAGGCTTCAGAGTCTGAAGCATTCAGCCCCAACACCTTGTCAAAGCAGGCTATAGCCTCATCATGCCTGTCTAATCCTCTGTAGAGGGCAAGGCCCTTCCAGTTCAAAGCCTCGACATTCGTGGAGTTTATCGCCAGAGCCTGATCGAAACTTGCCACCGCATCCTCATAACGACCCAAGATGCCAAATGCATATCCCTTGCGGTTCCAAAGGTTGACATTGCCAGGGTCCAACTCCAGGGCCTCATCATAGCTTCTTGCGGCCTCTTCTATGCTGCCGTTATACAATTGCTGATCACCAAGGCTCGACCAGTATTCCGCCGTATGCTCTTCCGCCGCCGAGGGAATGCTTGTCGCTGCCAGAAGAGCTAATAGGATCAATGCGAGCTTCATGAACAGCCGTCTTTCGTTCTGGAGATATATCTCTACCTCCCAAAAGTTAATTAATTCCCCCTTCATATCACCATATAACGAGGCCAGGTTTATCGCTCTGGGGATCCTGGCAGAGGAGTGGAGGAGGTTCATTATTTGAAGAGATTCGATGTAATGCTGGAAAAGGATATATCCGGATACGAAGGAGAATTTTCCGATATCATTCATCAAGCTCCGGCCTTTTATAGAATGATGACCAGGCTGCTAGATGATAAAGATCTTCCCAAATCCATGTCGCCGCAGATTATTGCCGCCATCGCATACTTCATTCTGCCCGAGGACATAATTCCCGAAGATAAGTTCGGCCCGGTGGGCTATGTCGATGATATCTATCTATGCGCCTTCGTCGCATATGAGGTGATGAAGGAAACAGGATCTTCCGATATCATATCCCGGAACTGGGATGGAGGCAGGCCCGTGATCGAGCTGGTAGAAGAGATACTCAATCGCGAAAAGGAGCTTTTGGGCAATAAGAAGGAAAGGATGATGCAGTATATAGGCTTCGACGAGATTTAGTTCGAGCAAATTTTTTGGTCCCTATTCCCTTCTGGGTTTATAGGGACGCCTCATCTGACCATTGCAGAATATGCAGGTTGTGACCATAACGCCTTCTGATAGCCTCACCCTGGAGTTCTCCGGGGACAGGAAGCTGCCACAGTGCCGGCAGTAAAGCCTCTTAAGAGATCGGGGCATTCTGACCCTGGTACGAGTGCTTATCCGCCGGGCGATCTGGACATACCTCTTGCTTCTCTCAGGATGAAGCCGGTGCGCCTCCTCCGCCAGGACAAAGAGCCTTTCCATACGCTGCAGGGCAAGATCTCTGGATCTATGATTGTCCTTTCTTCGTCTCACGTCCAGGACTGTGGCCACCGGGTCTATAAACCTATTTCGTCGAGAGAATCTATTTCTACATCCAGTGAGAATATCGGATTCAATGGCTGCTACATCGCTTTCCATCAAGATCGCCCCGGAGATGGAGGATTATATCCGCGCTCGCTCTACAGATATGCGCATCGCCACCACCTGCGAAGGCCCTCTGATCTTCTCCGTCAAGACCAGTCCGCCCAAGCCCACAGATCATGTCATATCTGTTGGAGCGCGTATGGTCTACATCTCTGCCGTCCAGGCTCCTTATATCAAGACCATAGATGCGAGTATGCTTCCGCGCTGCGCTCTGGAAAAAAGGACCCGTAACTGATGGTCGCCAAAAGAAGGCTATTTCATTGCTATGTTATGCGACTGCCTCAACCCGGATGCAATCAGAATCATCCACCATACGGCCAGGCTCATCAACGCCAGAAGTGATAAAGAGGCATAATCCATTATCGAGATCACCAGAACAATAATTGCCTTTATATGGTGATATAGACGATTGTGATAAGATCGCATCCGGGCGGTATATTCAAAGGAAAATAGAGGATATCGCAGATAAGATCGCAAACCGTCAAACCGAAACCATTAAGTTGCTTGGAGCGCGAATTTGCATGGGAATGATTCCCAGGCGGATGCATATGAATAAAACCAAGTCGTCAGTCTGGCTGACACTGATAGGCGCAATTCTATTTCTCGTTCTCTTGTGGCGTCGGATTTTGCAGATGCCTGTGGTGAGAGATGAAGAAGACGACAGCAGAAATCGCAAGAACCGTCCGATATCATAAGCTTCCATCTCCTTTTTAAGCTAAAAAAATTTAGCGGCCCTCCAGCCATTCATCAAGAGCGCGCATTGATGCAGCACGGTGAGATATTCTATTCTTCTCCGCCAGCTCCATCTCGGCCAGGCTCTTTTCCCCCACATAGAATATGGGGTCGTATCCAAAGCCCGAGCTTCCCCGTGCCTCATGGCCGATCTGCCCCTCAACTATCCCCTGGAACATCCGGGGCTCAAGCCCCGGCTCGGAATACACAACCACCGACTTGAAGAAGGCCTTGCGATTCGAGATCCCATCCATGAGCCGCAGTATTCCCTCATTGCCAATGGTCTTCTGGACATAGGCGGAGTAGACCCCAGGAAAGCCGCCCAGCGCCTCGATGAAAAGGCCTGCATCCTCCAGCATTGCTGGCTCCTTTAGCCGGGCCATGATCTCGTTAATGCCATAGACCGCCACCTCTTCCAGAGTATCCGCCTGAATCTCAGTATAGCCAAGATCTTTCTGCTCCAGACCATCGATAATGGCCCGGGCCTCTACATACTTTCCTTTGTTACTTGTGATAAAGCTGATCATATTATCTCCCATTAAGCTTATTATCGGAATCGCTTTTCCTGGCCTCCACCTCCAGCCTCACCATCCCCACATGAACATCTCCATTCTCATCCAGAGGATGAAGCTGGATGTATCTATCCACCACCTCATGAATAAAATCCGATCTCATCTCCACTGGGACTCTTTGGATGTAGGGCAGCCAGGTGCTCTCAATCCATGAGGCCAGGCCTGCCCTGCCCTTCTGGACCATATCCTTATGCAATAGCTCTACCCGAACCGCTTTCAGGCCGGATTCATCCAGCCAGGCCCGGTACTCCTCCGGTCCATAAAAGCCGTAAGGAAACTGGAAGCCTTCGAAGTAAGGATACCATTTCTCTTCCTTGATCATCTCCCCGGCAAGATCCAGGACGCTGGCCGCATTGCCCCTTCCCCCAAACTGCATAAAGACCCGGCCTTCGCTCTTCAGGCTCCGCCTGATCCCCGCCAGAACTGGCCTGTGATCCAAAATCCAGTGAAGAGCAGCAAAAGAGAGGATGAGATCAAACTGGTCATGGTATGGCAGATCCCGGGCATCCTGGTGCTGGAACTCGAGGTTTGGCCATAGCTCATCAGGGAAGCGTGATCGTGCAAAGTTCAGCATCTCCAGGGAGCTATCAACCCCCACCACCGACCCCCTGGGAACGAGGCGCGATATCTCGGCGGTGATCTTGCCGTCTCCGCATCCGATATCAAGTATCCTTTCATCTCCCCTGATTGAGATCTTGGACAAAAGTTCCTGCGCCCATGTCTGCTGGGCAGACGAGCTCTTCTCATAGGTCTCTGGATCCCATCTGTGCATGGTTTTCTCCTTATGCTATCCTTCTTCCCTATATGATAAGCCTTTTCGAGCGCCATATCACATAAACACAGGCTGGAAGCCCCGCTCTTCAGGGCGGGGAGGAAAGCCGTAAGTAGCCCACCAAAACCTATATATCACTTAGTGACTATACTGCCTACTGATGACTGAGCAGGTGTTAACTGTCCGATGCAAGTT
>ENA-UOOR01004353-UOOR01004353.1-fermentation-metagenome-genome-assembly--contig:-NODE-4353-length-11348-cov-55.112193_pt1 | contig 11348 bp, 13 predicted proteins | sample MGYA00245780_ERZ724029 | MGnify/ENA primary metagenome ERZ724029 (study PRJEB28704, sample SAMN03018315) | fermentation metagenome | biome: anthropogenic terrestrial biome; feature: soil... | reverse complement strand
CGCGTATAGCTGCATACTCTTATGCCATATCTCATGTGGTGGGCGGCTCATCACCGCCCATTGCCGTCTGTTTCCGGCTGCCAAAAAAATATAGGAGGAAATATCCACCGGTGCAGCCAGCTCACGCGCGTACCGCCCGGATATAAAGACCCGCCGTTCGGACGCGGCGGGTGAAAGGAGGATTGCAAAAATGGACCCTGAGGGACTTCTTTTATTCAAAAGTCCATGATATAATTTTACACCCCTTTTCCACTCAAAAGGTGCCAACTTTCAGATTTCGTAAAGATTTTTTGCGAGTTCAACCAGAAATAGGTGTCTGCGTCGTGCCATGGTTCGTAACGACAGCGGTAAACTTATGTATTCTTTCGGCACTCGTTCAAACATATTCAGCCGGATAAATTCCCGGCTGGTTTCGTCCGGCATAGAGTGCCACGCCTGCTCAATCGCCTTAATCTTTGTGTCCAAATGCTCGCGGCGCTGCATTAGCCGCTCGGCTTTGTCTGCTGTCTCATTACTACCACCATGAACACAAGGCTGTCCATCCGGTGGAGGGGGACTCGCTCCGATAATTTCATCTGCTAAGGCACCGCGGCGACGAAGCAGCGCATAGTAGCTGTGTGCGGTAACCAGGCACAGGCTGTAAATATCCGATTCAAGAGTAATTTGCTCAGTCAATTTTAATGCTCCTTTCGTGTATTTTTTTCTCGTTACACTGGTTACAAGCTTCGTTACAAGAAAAAACCGCATAGTACCAAGGAAAATTCAACTTTTTGTAACGTGTAACGAGAAAATGCCGAATTTATTGCTATATACACGTGTGCGTGTGTGTGTATGTGCGCGTATACGTATTATATAAAGAATTGTCGTTACACGTTACAAATTTTCTGATTTCCCTTGGTACTAAGCCATTTTTTTATGTAACCAGCTTGTAACTAACGTGTAACTAGTGTAACGAAGAACCACTTTGTAACGTGTAACGAAGAAAAGTGAAATTTAAGTTGTAAATAAACTGTGAACTTTGTAACGTGTAACGAAGAAAATCAAACTTTTTCAAAAAAACGTGAAACTTTATTTGTATCTTTATCCCGCTTTGCTTTGCCCGCAACAAAACTAAATTGCTTTCCGACCTCTTCTGAAAAGCTTCTTTGCTTCGGAATATTTTCAATTCCCTCATTTTCACACCAGCTTTTGAACTCAAAATAGAGTGTTGCTGTTGATTTTGAGAGCAAATATTTATCCGAAATAGCGTTTTCGGCAATCCACGAGAGCGTTGTGCTGCTCTTTTCCTTGTACGTTTTGATTGCTTTTTCCACCTTGTCAGAGGTTGTAAAACCGTCTTTAAGCATCCGGTGCAGGCCGCGAACAGCCATGTTCAGAAGGTAACTGCGGGCTTCCTCAGTGACAACTTTTTGCGCGATATCGGGGTCATAATCCGGGTCATCTTTGTTAAATTTTGCGTCCAGCGGGATAAGTACCAGACGACGGTAAAAGCCATAAGATTTGTCGTTTACGCGCGGCATTTTGTTGGTCGTGTAAATAAGCGTGGCATAGTTACGCAAAATGAAAGGGTCTTTATTTTTGCGCTCAACCAGCACATTTTCACCGCTGGAAATGGATTTTAAAAGGCTGGAATCTTTAATGGTAGTCGCCGGTATATCGTCGCCAAGGTTAACGAGTTTGTTCTCAAGCTCTGCCGGCCGGAAGTTCTTTTCGAGGTCTTGCAGGCTTAGGGTGGTATAATTCCCCCGGCCTATAAAAGAGGTTATGACACGCAGCAGGGTGCTCTTGCCGTTATTGCCCTCACCGAAAAAGATGAAAATTTTCTGCATCCGGCAGTTCTTAATAAGACAATACCCCAGCATTTCTTCAAAGAGCTTGTACAGTTGATAGTCACCGCAGAACACACGCATCAGCATATGGTCTAGCGGTTCACAGTAAGCAGTTTTATCATAAGCTGCATTGATTTGCTGGAAGTCCAGAGATTTCGCTGTATGCGGCAGCAGTTCGCCTGTTTTAAGGTTTAGACGACCGTTAAGACAGTTAATGGTGTATTCGTCTATAGGTACTTCATCAATATGCTTCTGAATATTGAGATAATTAAGTACCTCGTTCTCTTGTGCGCGCTTGGCGGCAGGAAATTTCTCAACGATAGAACGCAAGATAGCATTTTCTCCTGGCTGATAAAAACCGTCTTTGTATACATAAAGCTGTTCATGCACGCTCGCAAGGGGCATTTCGTCTGTAAGTACGTCTCCCATAATGTTATGCATGAATTTGCCTTTTTCACCAAACCACGGTGCATCCGGGTCGACTTCTGCCGGCAGCGGCTTTTCTTCTGGATACGCTTCATCCCGGCAAATAGTGTCAATCTCTTTTTTCGGAAGCGGGTCTTTAAAAATGTACTGATTGATGCAGCGAATAGTCTGAAAGCCTTCTTCTTTTGTGAAACCGTGAGCTGAAAGCATACATTGATAATCGTAAAGTGTTTGATTCCTGCCGTCGCCGTCGCTCATATCCAGAAAATTATATTTGGTTTGCCGCAGCGGTCGCAGCCAACGAGGCAAAAGGTCAAGTTCGTTCCAATCATAATTTGTAAGCCACTGTCGCCATTCTCCCGCGAGTTTTACGCATACCTGTGACTGTTTGCCATAGCTGCGGTAATCAGCGCGCAGGCCGACTGCGGTCATACTTTTAATGCTATTTTTCATAGGACTTTCGGCGACAAACCAAAAGTGCCGGCCGCGCGTAGTCTGCATAATTTGGCACTTGATTTTTTCGCCTTGCACTAAGGCCGTGAGCCGCTGGGCTTCCTCCGCGTCGTCAATGTCTACAACTACATATGGTTCTGGCATTAACACGCCGACGCACTCAAAATCGGTTGCAGTGTCAATACTATACTGCGTCCAATTAACCGGCGCTTTGTCTGGGCGCAGGCGTATGAACTGACCGTCTAACGGTCCAGAGAGCAAAGCAGGTCTTGTAGTTGTTTGAGCGTCGTTATCCATACACCAATTCCTCCAGATTCTTTGATTTCCCGCAGGTGTTTTAATTGTAACGGGGTAGGGCGGTTCCCCGACCCAGCTTTTTTAAGCTCACAGCCGATAAACCGCCCGTTGTAACAAATATACAAGTCTGGTCTCCCACGGCGTTCAAACGCATTACCGTGTGTGTTCACCGCGTAAATTCCCTGTTTGTCAAGATAGTCTAAACAGTCGTCCTGCAGGTCTTTCTCCCGGCTCACTTACCGGCGGCTTCACGCCGCGCTTTTGCTTCTGCAAGGATTTCAGCCGCACTCTTTTTATGAGTGCTTGCTGCCGAGGCGGCTGTGGGTTTCGCTGCTTGATTTGCCGGAAAACCGTTAGCATGACCGAGAATCTTTTTAATGTTGGCAAACGTGCCGCCCTTGCTGCCGGTATTATGTACTACTTCGACATTAATGAATTTACCTACCAAATCGTCACTGTCAAATTCATCAAGGGTCTGGTCGTTGAGCGCGGCGCGTGCAAGGCGCGTGTAAATACCGTCCGCAACCTCGTTCGTGGTGCCGTCATCGTTTACAAAATTGTAGTTTTCACGCGCGGTTGCACCAGATGCGGATGCAAATGTAATAATCAGTTTGCCGAACTTTTCATAGTTGCTGTCGTCGACCTTTGTGATTTTGAGAACCTGTTCACCTTCGGGAATCAATGTATAACCTTCTGCTGCTTTTCTTTTCATATTAGATGGCCTTCCTTTCAACGTTCAGTTTAATAACTTCGGATGTTTTTGCGTACTGGTCGTAAATGCCTGCTTTTTTGAGTGCGGCAGAGTCAACACGGGTCGAACAGGAGCGGGATACAATAAAATCGTACTGAGTACCCGGCAGAATAATTTTCTTGTCAGAATTTTTCATCTGTGCCGTGAGCAACGGTTTCAGTTGGTCTTTAAGGCTTTTCAGCTGGGCTTCCTTTTTGGCCACTGCGTCAACTTCGGCTTGTAAAGGCTCGATTTGCTGCAGCAGTACTTTTACCGGGTCGGTGCCGTCCGGAGTGTCCTGTGGCACAGCGTGCGCCGTAGTGAGCGCTTTCATGATATCTTTGTCGTCTGGTGTGTCAAATTCGTCCCAGCGCGGCGAAACCGGATTTTCGATATGGTCGCGCAACCATTGTTCACAGGCCGCAATATAGCTGTCAAACTGCGGAATGTCCTGCTTCAAACTGTACTGTAAAATGTGCGTGTTTTTGCTGTTCGGCACAAAAGTTTCCGGGTGTTCGTAATCTGAATCTTCGAGAACAGTCAACACCATGCGAAATTTGTCAAGTCCTAAAAGCCACGCATACAAAGCACCTTGCAGTTTGTAATATATAGGCGCGTCCAGTTTACCGTCTTTGTACCAATCCTCCACGCGTTTCGTGGTTTTCAGTTCACACACGATATCTTTTGTGCGGCAGTCCCACATGCCACCGAACGTTTTGTTCTCCGGGAAGTGGTCGTAATGCAACTCTTCTTTTGTCTTGCCGAACCAATCATCGGGACCTTTGCAGATACCTTTGCCGAAATGATAAGTTTTATCGAGATAATCGATAACTTTTGGCTCAATGACTTTACCCGCTAGTGTGTATTTGGTATCCTCAAACGGGATTTTATAGGTCTTGGTCATATCGCACCAAGCTTCAAAAGGACTTGTCCAGTGATTCAGACCGAGGATAGCGGCAAAACGGGTACCGGTGATTTTTTTAATGCGCCCGGGGGTTTTGTCCAGTTTGATAACATGATTCTTTTCATCAATGTGCATCATGCTGCATCATCTCCTAACAAAGCGTTAATGGCTTCAATGATGGTCTGTGCGTCGGCGGCAGTGAGGTCGGTTTCCAGCAGAGCAGCGTAGTCGTCAGCTTCTGGCTTTTTTGCTTCCTCCAGCATAGCGATACCGTTCGCAATGGTTTCAATTTGCACATCTGTAGCGGCGCCGGTATTAGCTTCCACTTTTTCTTTAATTTCTTCGCGGCGTTCCGGCGGGGTATATTTTGGCTTGTCCTGCTGTGCTTCACCTTCGTCGCTTTCGGGGTCGTTACCCTCCGCTACAAGAAAATTGTTGGCGAGGAAATATTTGATTGCGCCGGTATATGCCTTGTAAAGTCCCTTGTCCATTGTGTCAGCGCCGGAACCGCCTGCAACGTAAGTTTCTTTTTCGTCGGTTTCGCGGTCAATAATTTCAAACTGGAAGCGTGCAATAATCATGTTCATTTTATTGTTGATAGCGGGGATGAACTGATAATCAAGCATAGTGGCCTTGAAATCCAGCTCAGCGGCTTCCAGAGCCTTTTTGAAATTCGATTTATAGAGCTTTTCGGAAAAGTAAGTATAGGACTGATGACGATTGATGCCGTCCTTTTCCCATGCAAAGCTGTTCATTGTTTCGCGTAGTTTCATGAGTTTTGCGCCTAAACCGGAGATTGTTACCGGAGTTTCAACAGGGATAGCAGCGGGAGTTGTTTCAGGTGCAGCTTTTTCGGTTGTAGTTGTTTCAGCAGCTTTTTTAGTCATACGTTTTTTACGCTCCTTTTTAGGCTTTTCCGGCTTTATGCCGAGATAATCGTTAATGCGTTTTTGAGCAAGGTCGATGTAAAACGGTTTATAAATATCGGAAATTTGTGCTTTCCCGACGTTATCAATAAAACAATGGTCCGGCAAATTTGCTACTTTGTCACGCCGCGCTTTTTGGTTAGCTTTTTCAAGTTTGACTTTATAAAGCGTTCCGGCGCCTGCGTCCGCAGAAGCGTAAACACGGTTGACGTTCTGGACTTCAAAATCTTCGCCGTCCGACTGCCACACCACTTTGTCATAGCTGCTCCCGGCTTTGGCAATCATCTGAAAGTCAGCCGGGTTCGTACAAGCATTAATCGTTTCTTCCGCTGGTGTGCCGTGCAGTAGATTGTCAACAATCGCTTTCGCGACAATGACACAAGACTTGTGCTTAAAACTGCCGCCGTCAGAGTCCGAAACATAACCGCCTTTGACTTCCTCTGTCCCGTCAGCGTCCAAGACAACGTAATTGTTTACATCCTTTTGCACGATTTTTGTAATGCCGTCAATGCCCATCGAAAGCCCGGTGCGCTGCTCCCAAAGTTTTACTTGGTGAGTGACTTCGGAAATATGGGCTACATCACACGAAACAATCAAGCCATCTGTGTTTGACTGGATAAGGCGAAAGGTTTCAATCGCTTCCAGTTTTTCAATCAAATCTACAAGGTAAAGCTGCCCGGTGATACAAACGGCATTTGCTTGGTGTGGGTCATACAGAGGATTGTACTGATTTTTCATTGCGCCGTATGTGGTGTTCAAAATCAGTTTCAACGCATTTGCGGTAGATTTGTCACCCGCTTTTTTTGCAGCTACACGGCGTTCGTATACGTCTTTATATTCGTCCGGGTTTTGCGCGTTCCGGCTTAGTAGGTGATTGACAATCATTAATGAAGGATAATAGCTGGTAACGTCAATGTGCAGAATTTTACGGTTATTGGTGCTTTCCTCGGAGTAATGCTCGAGCGCTCCGTGAATACCACCCCAACCGAGCACGTGCGGCGTTCCTGCAATATTAATTTCAAGCTTCTTCTGATATTCCGGGTCAATTACACCGAAAAATTCGATAACATTCAGGTATTTGTCAATTACCAGATTGTCGGGAAAATCGTATTGGAATTCATCGTCACATGGTTGTGGGCGCGCTCCCTGCCCACAAAGATACAATGCTGTCAGTTTGGCGTTCGTAAGGTTCAGAGCGTCCTCCGGCGGGATATCCTTCATACCTCCGACAACAACTTTACTTTCAAGGTATTTTTTACGTTCCTCGAAAAGCCGCTCCGTCGCATCAACATCATGAGAGCAGTACTTTGTAGTGAGTTCTAATTCTTGCGGGGTAAGGGGGCGGTCAAGGTCGAATGCGACTTCTGTTTCTTCAATGTCCATTCCGAGATTACCCTCGGCTTCTTTCAGGCGGAGAAATACGCCGCCCAAATCGTCCATAAGGTCAAACTGCTTGCAGGGGTGGGGTAAGTGACTATCAAGCCCCGGGAAATTCCATGGGTCGTTCCTGCCGTCTTTGATAATAAAATCATTAAGGGCTTTGACGGTTTCCGGTTCGGCATTATGATAAATGGCTCTCAAAATCCACTGGTCGTAATGTTTGTTGTTGTATCCGCACAATACCGGCTTTTCGGTGTCAAGCAGCTGTGCAACTTTGAACGGTTCATTATGCATGATTTCACGGCGGCCGTCGTTTTTGCGCTTAAAAACTGTCAACCAATCGTGCGCAAAAACTTCGATGTCATAAAACCAAATATTTAAGTTTTCCGTGGCTTTTGTACCTCCTTTAAAGCATTCCAAAGTTCTGTTTCGTCAAAATCATGATGCCGCTGTAACGAGTCCCACATTTTGACTTCAATTGTGCCGACCGTTTCAAACAGGATATAACTGCATTTTTGTGTTTGGCCGACACGGTGAATACGGTCACACGCCTGTTCAAAAGTTTGGCTTGAAAGTGTGGGCTCATAAAAAAGAATTGTATCAGCAGCAAACAAGTCAATTCCCTGTGCAGCGCTTTTGTACTGGCATACGATTACCTGAATACTTGTGTCCGTTTGAAACTGTTTCCAGATGGTTTTATTTTTCTGCTCACCGTCCAGCGTAACAAATTCTATTTTGTGCTTTTTTAGTACGGCTTGAATATCCCGAATGCTCTGTTTGTATTCCGCAAAAATGACAAGTTTTGACTCCCAGTTTTCAAGTAAATCGGAGAGAGCGGTCTGCTTTTCACATTTCAGCGGGTGTAACTGTTTGTTCTCGTCCATGATGAAACCGGAACACATCTGCCGTAGCTTTGTAAGCCGGGCAAGCGGGTTTTTCGCTTCAATGTCTAGTTCTTCGATGTAATTTTTGAGCATTTCCTTATAGAGTTTCTTTTCTTTGAGTTCCAGCGTGTAGCGCTCTGGCGGCAGTTTATCCGGCAGGTCAAGGCATTCGCTTTTCCTTACGGAAAACACATACGGTGCAATACACTCCCGAATTTCGTCAACGTGGATATAACGATACGGTTTGTAGTACTCATTCAGGATGCAGTACCGTTTTTCGAACTGGCTGTACTTCCCGAAAATTGACGGTTCAAGGAAATTAAACTGGCTCCAAAGTTCCTCCCAGTGGCTATTTCCAACTGGGGTACCGGTTAATATGTAACGGTATTTTGCGAGGCGGCCAAGTTTCAAAATAAATTTAGAGCGGCGGCTTGTCCGGTGTTTAATAAAGTGGCTTTCGTCTAACACCACGCACCCCCAAGGACGCAGATATTCCGGTCGCCGCCATACAAGGTCGTAGTTAATAACCTGTACGGCTTTGCGCAGCATCCGCTGATAAATAGGGGAGAATTTTTCAATATCGCGTTCCCAACTGCCCATGACGGATTTAGGACAGATAATTAATGCTGTGGTAATTTGACCGCCCAACAACAAATTTAGGATGTGTTGCAAAGTAGGAAGTGTCTTACCCGTGCCTTGTTCTGCAAACAGTGCAAAGAAGGAATGCGTGCTCAGTAATTCGATTTCCCGTTGTTGATGAGTGTAGTAGTGAATCATGCTTCGCCGGGTTCCACGATTTCAAGATGTGTAAGTCCGGTTGTTTCGCACACATCTAAAATGTTTTGATACGGTTCCGCGTTAATGCGAATCACGCAGCCGCCGGCCGGAGAAAATGCTGGTCGCGGCTTTTTAGGGATTTTACAACTCATTCATTTGTCCTCCTGATTGTAGTTATGTATATTTGTATCACTGCCGCAGTGCTGGCAGTGTCCAGCGACAATATCAATGCTGCCACATACAGGGCAGCGGTCAGGCTCAGTCATGATGTATCACATCCTTTTTAGCCGCGCTGCGGACGTTGTCTAACACCGGGGTAAGATCGTCCGCGTCCTTGGCAACCCTCACTGGAAGAACCATCGACTCCTGCCCATGTGCTGAAAGAAGAATAAGGGGCTGGTATGGCCCATAATATTGCAATTTTATGGGCTCGTGACTGGAACGCTGGCCCATGATGGCTTTAATTCCGTCAATCAGACGGCGGGGGTTTACAAATAGGTACTTTTCAGTTTCGTCATTTGGCAGTATTCGAGTAAGGTCGGGAAACTCCCCGTCCAATTTCTTTGACTCTCTTGTTTCTGTGGTACCGAATGCTGCAAATTGGAACAAAACCTTTTTCGCACTTACGGTGATATTCACCAGCAGGGGGGTACGGCACTTTGGCTTTTTAGGAACGTCGAATGGCAAAATCGTGAAATCAAGGTACTGTTGTGGTGCTTCAAAGCACTTGGCAAGCACGGACGCTTGCTGATAGCCGTCAAGGGCAGTTGCTAAAATACGCCCATCCGTATGTGCTTGGAAACGGATGCCCTGAAACAACGGTACGCTGCCCCTGACGGACGTAATAGGTTTCAAGCGTTTCATAGTATCTGCAAGTAAATCCCAATCAAGAGTAAAAGTGTTTTCTACGCTCATTTGTGCGCCTCCTCTGCGGTTAAAAGTCTGGTTGCCCAGTACCACGCCATCTTTGCCCATGACCCAAACGCCGGGCAGCTGCAGTACTGGTAGTCCGTGCATCGGTCTTTGCACCTGCAGGTGTCACACGGGTATAGCAGCATGATTTGCTGCTTGACCTTGCTGCCTTGTTGTGCTACACTGCCGATAGAGCTTTTTGTCATGCTGTCAGTGGTGTTTCCGGCACCGCTGGCGGCTTTTTTATTTTCTGACATTATGTATCCTCCTATATTCTTTGCGTCGTTCGCTTCTTCTGTGGTTTTGGATACGCGAATTATGCTTTACCGCGCAAGCTTTGCAACAGAATTTTTGCAATTTTATTCCAATAAATTCCTTGCCACATTCTTCACATACCCTGTAAAATGACGGTTTTTCACGCCCAGTGTGTGTTGAGGCCGTAAGAGTCTTTGGCATGCCTGCTTGCACAGCGCATGTTTCCTCTCGTGTGGTAGGCTCATTAACTGGAGCGGTGCAGTCTGGCATTCGACAGTGCAGGCACGTATTCGGTGTAATGTGGTTGTATGGGCAAGGCATCATCTACATCTCCTTAAAATTCTGTAGTATCTGTCATGGTCGTACACTTTTTGCATTACTGCATGGTGCCTCTCTGCCGCCTCTGCCTGCCGGTAACGCGCAAATGCTATGTACTGCGGGCACTTGCTGTGGCAGCCAAGTGCGCGCTGCTGGCAGAGGTAGCAGGGGCTTTCTGGCGCGGTCATGGGGTAGGCTCCGGCGGATGCGCCCTTGACGGGACAGAGCCCGTAATCTCATAAAATATTGTGCGCAAGCTTTCCAACTGTTCGGATTTGACGGCAAGCTGTTCTTTCAGTGCCTTGTTTTCTAGCCATAGCTTTGATAATTCTTTGTGCCCGGTCAATTCTTTCAGCACATCGGCAGCCTGACGCATAATTGCGCATCCATGAGTGGAACAATTATGTTCATGCCCGCACCCCAAGCAAAGCAGGCTACCGGTTTCCACCATGCCACGCCGCAACGTCTTAATTAGCTCTTCTATGCTCAATTCCTTTTCCATCATCCTTTGCTCCCTTCTGAATTAATTTCCGTATCCGCCGATTTTAATGCACATTCCCAGCCCGCCTTCTGAGCGCGGAAGACGCTGGAACCTGTCGTTCACATGGCAACGATTCCCTTTGTATTCGCAGCTTTCGCAGTGTTCATATGGCTTGTTTTCTTTTTTATCATTCATGCCTTTTCGCTCCCTTCCGGCTTGCGGGCGTAAGCAAGCCACGTTTTGCCGTATAGGCCAAACGACGCATAGTCACTGCCTTCTGTGCCCACTGTGTGAATACCGTCTTCGCAGATTTTAGTAATAACTTCGCATGTGGGCTGTTTTGCGATATTCAGCAGAGCAATCCACACCGGTTCCCCGCCCATCTGCCGCAGCTGCTCCAGTGTAAGCGGTTTGTTTTCCGGGGCGGCGCTTGCGCAAGTGATAATCGCGTCCGCTCCCTTGCAGTCCCCAAAAGCTTTTTGACGATTTACAATCGCGACAAAATTATCTACTTCTATTGGACAGTCATTTTCATAGTCATATAACATAGGGTCTTGGTCGTATTCTTCATTATTCAGATATTCTTTAACTTTCAGCATTTTTATTACCTCTCTTTCATTGACTATATTATATGCTTTTGCATATAAAATGTCAACCCCTTTTTCAAAAAAAAATAGCCGCCATAATTATGGCGGTTATCCTAATAGAAAGGAGAAGAAAAAAAAACGGAAAGCATGAATACAGAACTCATTTTTATATTTACGAATCGATGCCCC
>ENA-UOOR01004352-UOOR01004352.1-fermentation-metagenome-genome-assembly--contig:-NODE-4352-length-11349-cov-6.204799_pt1 | contig 11349 bp, 8 predicted proteins | sample MGYA00245780_ERZ724029 | MGnify/ENA primary metagenome ERZ724029 (study PRJEB28704, sample SAMN03018315) | fermentation metagenome | biome: anthropogenic terrestrial biome; feature: soil; material... | reverse complement strand
CATTTCAATGACGCTAATTTTAGTTTTATTTATTTCGATAATACCAATTTTAGCAGTACTGATTTCAGAAATGCTTATTTTAATAATGCTGATTTCAACAGTGCCTATTTCAACAATGCTCATTTCAACAGTGCTGATTTTAGTAGCACTAATTTCAATCATGCTAATTTTTATCACACTAGTTTTTATAATACTAATTTTAGCGGTGCTGATTTTAGTAATTCTGATTTCATTCATACTAATTTCAATAGTACAATTTTTAGTGGCACTGATTTTAATAACACTGCAATTGACTGGAATTGTATTTTTAAAAATGCAGATGAATGCACGGCATTCTTAAATTTGCAATGTCCAGAGGCTGGGTCATTCATTGCGTACAAAATGGCACGCAATTGTTTGATAAAGTTAGAGATTCCTGCTGATGCTTTACGTTCATCAGCAACGACACGTAAGTGTCGAGCAAGTAAAGCAAAAGTGCTGGAAATTACAGATGAAAATGGCAAAAAAATTAAATTCACTTGTTCTGATAGAACAAGCAAATTTATATATGAAGTGGGAAAAACAATATACTCACAAGATGATGACGGCAACATTGCATTTGATGAAAACAGGTGGAATGAATGCTCGACTGGTATTCATTTTTTCATAACAAAACAAGAAGCCATTAATTATAATCGGTTTAATTAGAGTTAAAGCAAAATTAAGAAAATCAGTATTTAATTAAAAAAGAATACTGATTTTCTATTTTTTTATATAATAAAAACACTAAACAATAATAGGAGACAAAATATGATTTATACTTCAACAGACAAGCATCCATCTTTTGAAAAATACATAAAACAATGCACTCAGACAAAAACAGAGGTAATCACTGAATGGCAAAATTTCTTTTTTTATCTTTCGCAATTAAAGCATAACCCTGAATTACTTTTAACTGATTTTTTCAGTAAAAAAATAAACTCTTTTTCCTATATCAATAATTATATTGATTTAACTCCTTTAACTATGGAAAACATATTTATTCCACTTCTACTTAAAATCAAACCATTTTCAAATATGGAATCTGGGACTTTGCAATGCGGAAATTCGTATTATACTATTGAATATTCTTGCGAAAACACATCACTACTTTCTTTAAACTGCAAAGCACATACCTATTATGTTCTTTACCAACCGCTTGTTAAATATCAATATGATAAAAACTATCATCTCAGTCCATGTGTCTATAACCCCAAGGATAAAAATTTTTTGTTAACACAAAAATATTACGATGCTATATTAGCACTGCAATCTTTTTATCCACACAAACGATTTTAAGAAATGGAAAGAATTTATCAAACTTGGCAATCTAAAAACAGAACATTCTTTGAATCTATTAAAATGCTTATTCTGTCCAAATTCTCACTTTGTAAAGAACCTTATTCAAGAAACAAGAGAAAGACATCTGGAAGCAGTTGAATCTTTACTCTTTGATATTGAATATAATGCTAAAAAAACTCGCATTCAAAACCTTGCGCATAATGATATTAAATCAATTTGTTCATATTTAAACTCTATTGGCTATCATCAGCTTTCTTAAAATATTAAAAAATCAATTCATTCTATTAATTTTAAAGAGCTATTTTTTATACAAAAGATAGCTCTTTAAAATACAAATTAAATATTATAGATTTACTTTATATCATAATTGTGATATAATGATTGTAATAAAAATATAAAAATTAATTAATATTTATTTAAAATAATACTATATGAAATTTTTCAAGAACTTTGTTCGGTATTTTTGCTTTTAAAGCACTAGGCACAAAGAAACAAAAATTCGGATTTTTAATTTGAGAAAATTGTTCGATAGGAATCTTATCAAAATCTGTAATACACAGACTAGACATATCGGAAAATTGACAACCAGCAAAAGTATCCTGTTCTGTAACGGCATCCGCAGGAAATGGCGGTATTGCAGCCAATAAATTGCAATTAAAAAATGACTGTTTGCCATATTTTTTGATACCGTTCCAACTGATAATCTGTTGTACTTTCGTTTCCATAAACGCCATGTCTCCGATTTCAATCAAACTATCAGGAAAGATTAATATGCCAGATAAATTTGCATGTGCAAATGCTGCAAGTCCAATGTACTCTAATCCTGAACAATATGAAAAATTAAATTGAACATCGTCTGAAAACTCACAATCAGTAAAAGACCAATCAGCAATTACTTTTATATGCTTCGGTAAACGAAAAACTTGACATCCTCTGAAATTTTTTCCTCGTGCACAAGATTCTCCTAACTCTATAATGTCATATGTTTTTACAGTTCCGTCTTGAAGAAAGATTGGAAGTTTATCTACAAATTGTGCCGTTAGTCCTGGATGAATTGGAAAAATCTTTTCTACGACAATTCCTGTTTCTTGCTGTTGTAAAGAATACTGATACAGTATTCCATTTATACATATTTTATATTTTGTACTTTTTAAAACATAAAGTTCACTTGTACCTAAGGATTGTTCAACATTTGCTTTAATATCCTGAAAGTGAAACCTATATTGTTTATCTGAAATGAAAATTTTATAAACTTGATATGTATCTTCAGATAACTTTGATATTAAAGCAGAATTATGATATCTATCATGATATACCCACATAACCTTACCCTTTCACTAAAAAGGAGCTTTTAATAATGCATAAAATCCAATTTAAAGATATTACCCAAAAGCAGTTCCATCAAATTTTTTCATCAATCAGCCAAAAATACGATACTTGGGAACTTTGGACCGACTTTATACTTTTATCATCCATTGCGGTTTCTAATCGCGTTGACCGCTATAATTACCAAGATAGAGAAAACTACTACATGAAAGCAATAAACAAATATGACAAATCCACACAAGAGAAATTTTCAGAACTTTTCAGTCTGTTTATCTCAGGAATTACAAAAAAACCATGGCAGGATTGGCTTGGATATGTCGCAACAATGCTTAACCTAACAAATCGACAAAACGAACAGATTTTTACTCCATATTGTCTTGCTAAACTTTCCGCAGACATCACCATGAATAACTTATCTAAATCTTTAAAAAAGAAACCGTTTATTTCTGTTTACGACCCTTGCTGTGGCTCAGGTTCCTTATTAATTGCTGCAGCAGAAACAGCCAATGCACAAAAAATTAATTTTCAAGAAAAAATTTTAATGATTGGACAAGATATCAGCCTTACAGCTGGACTCATGTGCTATTTACAATTAAGCTTTTTAAACTGTGCTGGCTATATTGTAATAGGAGATACCCTTTCAAAGCCTTGTACAGGAGAAACTCCATTTATCCATCCTAACCCTAATATTTGGTTCACTCCTATGTATTTTTCTAACCAGTGGACCGCTCTCAGACGTTTATCATAGCCCTTTGTAAATTCTTAGCTGTTCTATTAATCCTGTCTTTCGATTTACCTCTCGATGCGTTGTAATTGCCTTATTCACAGCCTTTGCATCTCCGATTGCTGCTACGAATTTCATACTTCGTGTCCAAGCTGTATAAAGTAAGTTGTTGCTTAACATATAGTAATTTAATATTGAAACTGGAATTAAAACGGCTGGCCATTGACTGCCCTGAGATTTGTGAACGGTGATTGCATATGCCAAATCAAGGTCCTTGATATCCTTTTGATATTTTCGGTATCCATTTTCAAATTGTACGCATACAGTATATTTCTTCCACCGTGATTTTGGATTCTGTACTTCTTCTATGGTATCAATTATTCCACATTCACCATTTGTTATTTCCGCGTTTTCTTCCACTACGGTAAATGTCGTTCCATTCTTCGTGTAAAGTGGTTTACGATAATTATTTCGTAAATTAATAACTTTGTCTCCTTTCCGGTAATATACCGGAATTTTTTTTTCATTGTTTATTTCAATTGTTTTCCACAAAGGTCCAGTTTCACTATTAGGGTTTAATTCTTTTTGCAAGAGGGCATTAACGACTTCAGTTCCAACTAATGTTTTCTTTTGTGGACAAATCACCTGTACATCATTAAAAGAATAATGATAACGATTGATAAGACGATGCATAGACTCAGCGATTGCATACAAAATTCCTTTTGCAGAATTTCTTTGCACAAAAAAAGCATCTGCAGTTTTTGGACAACTCTGAATCATCTTTCCAGCAATAATGTTGTGCGCATTATAGATAATCCCAGAATCACTTTCCTGACGCTTAATTGTGTCTAACTCAATTACAGTTGTTAATCCGGATTTGATAATATCGTGTAACACATTTCCTGCCGAAATAGAAGGTAACTGATGCGTATCACCCAAAAAAATAACTTTTGTCTGGGGTTTGACAGCCTGCAGCAAATGCCATGTTAAATCCACTCCCAGCATGGATGCTTCATCAACAATGATACAGTTAGCATGCAACTGTTTAATCATAAAGGATTCTCCATTGTACCCTAACCCTTTATGTATCGTTTCACAAGGATAACCAGATTCCTTTTCAGCTACATGTGCAGCTTTTCCAGTTGGAGCCAACATCTGCAAATCTAATTGAAGTCCCTTTTCTTGATATAAACCTTTTAAAATATCTAATATAACTTTTATTGTAAATGTCTTTCCACATCCTGCAGCTCCAATTAAAACAAAAAAGCCTCCTTGACACGATGTAATTTTTAAAACAGCCTGCCGTTGCTTTTCTTCTAGTTGAATACTATTGTCTGTCAAATAGGTATCCAGTCGTTTTTCTAATTCAGAATTGGATGCCAAAGTTTTTTTCTGATTGTCCACATTAAAAATTGTTTGGGCAATTCCTTCTTCAGCATCATAAATTTGAGACCTGTAAATTTTTGTTCCATCAACAATTGTCAGAATATTCCTATCTGTCATTTCTGTAATAATATTGTAAATTACATCATTAGAAATAGAATATAAAAGATAAAAAAATTCTCTACCGTAATTGATATAGTTTCTCAATTGCGTTTTCTTAATTTTAAATTCTCGATTCCAATCAGGAAAAATTACTATTCCTGTATTTGCTTTTTCTTCTTGCAAAATTTTTTTTGCATCTGCTTTTGAAATCTTTATATCCAAGACTTCATGTAATAAAGGAATTAGCTCATGTTGATAAATATAGCAATCTCCACTCCTTTGTGAATTCGCTTTAATTACTTCAGTAATTGCTGTCATTATTCGAGATTTATCTTCTGCATCAAATCCCTGAGAGTGCGCTATCTTATCACATTCTGCAAACGAAAAATCATCACGAATAAATATATACGGATTATTAACGATTAGAAATTGACAATTGTTTGGATGTTCTTTGTTAATAAGTTTTTTAATTCTATTTTCAGAAAATCCAAGCGGTAATAATTTCATATAAATCGTAAAATCATTACCACATTTTAAAATTTCTGTTCTAATATTGTAAGCTGTCTTTTTGCCAATTCCAGAAATTTTTTCAGAAACAAGTTCTGGATTGTTTTTTAAGATGTCAATTGATTTTTTCCCAAACACATCTACAATTTTCTGTGCAGCAGTATTTCCTATATATCGTATAGTCGTTAAATATTTTTGAATTTCTTCTTCTAATTTCATTGGTTATCTTCGCCTTGCTCCAATTTTAAGAAGTCCATACTTCTGTAAATTTTTTTGCAATATAAATATAATTTCACATACCATATTCGAGATTTTTTTAAATCATATTTTCTTTGATATGTTTGATAGTTTAATGAAACCTTATGACTTAATATCATAATTTCCAATAAAAACAACTTTTTACGAGTACCTAAACTTTGAATTCTTCGACAGAAATACAATGACAACCAAATAAACACTGCCCAAAAAATAGAATTAGAACTGCACATTATCAAACAGCAAATAAATATCAACACAAAACTAGCTGCAAAAAAGGTCCCTATCCATTGAGCTGTTTTATAAATTGTTCCAGTAAAAAAGGAAGCGTTTGCAACTTCCTGGCAACTCCTTTGCACCAACTGAGGAATATTATCAGTAGATGTATCAAGAAATATTAACACTTCATTATCCACTATCCGCCCTTCATTTCTGAATTTGTATTAAAATATCGCTCTGACATTATTGCTGGCATTGATTTTTGAATAATATGTAAAAATGGAGAAGGGTGAAGGGCAGGAGCTATTTGTACACATACAGCTCCATTTCCCTCTACATATTTTTTAAAGGCTAATAGTTCTACAACTTGATTATCATCCTTATAAGCAAGGCCATGGAGCGCGTCTAAAACAGCTTTACAAACATTATCGATATCAGGTTTCACAACTGGCAAAAAGACTCCCTGCAGCATCCTTGTACGTTCTATCTTAGTGGCTCTCTTAGGTATTGGCATACATTGAAGTACAACAATTTGAATCGGTACTTTCTCTAATGCCCACTTTTCCGGATACTGCATATAAGTTATTTGATACTGCAGACGAATCCATTTCTCGTATTCTTTCGTCTGCTTTGGAGTAATTCCATGACTTTTGTGCGTAGCTTTGTCTGTAACAATTCTAGGACGTTCTTTTCCACGAGGTCGTCCAGGGACTTCAAACCAAAAGTCCATTTTGTTTTCCTTCTTTTTTATTTATATTATATGTTTTTTATTTTATTGTGTCAAATGTTACTATAAAATAAAAATATAAAGTAATAATCAAAAAGTAAAAAAGGAGAAGTGCATCATGTATTTATTGTCAGAAAAATTTAACACAAAATTATTCAGAGACCTCATTTTAACGATGAAAATTTTGAATAAACCAGATGATAACCAATATGTTTCTTCTAGTTACAATAAACCATTATGGTTTAATTGTGGCTTACCTGAACATATAGACATTTCTTATCTCACAAAAATTAGAGAAAAATACAATTTTATAAGCTTGGGTAATTTTATTGAAACAATTACCCAAAAAAAAGACAGCAGCCCAGAAAATTTCCGAGCAGCTGCTTTGGCAATTATGTATGAAATAATTGCCAAAGAGTTTAACATCAAATGGTTTACACAAAAGCAATACGATTTTTTAAAAAATAGTATTGCTGAAAGTGCCAAAAACGATGCAATGCTATTCCTTATCGAATTTAAAACTCCTGAACTTAAAACATCCCAATCCAATATCTCAAATTCTACTGATTCTACTGAATTCTTAAAAAAATTTGCAGCCATGGATATCGATTTACCCACTCTCGTTACAGGACTAAGTCTTATCCCTGTTGAAGAAAATAACAGCGAAATTTTGGAATACACTGAAAAAGCTCTCCAAAATATTCCTATGCAAATTGATTTGGACCAAAAACATTTTTATTATGCGTTTTGGACGAATCTTTGCTCAATTCAATTAAAACGTGGCCGAAATTATCCAGCCATACGAGCATTCCGTTCACTTAACACAAAAAGAATGCAAGAATCCATGCACCTGCCAGATTATTCAGTTAGTAAAATACAGTATTTTATTTCAAGTAATGAAACAAAAACCATACGAACTGAAAGAGCAGCCTTACAATATTGTAAAGATGTTATTTACAGTAAAGACGCTCCAGAACAAGAATATACCGATGTGGAATCTTTATTTAAGCAATTGAACCGTAATCATTTCCCAATTGCTATAAACAAAGCTGAATCATTGGCCGAAGCTTTTGCAGCGGATTTTGACTCCTTAAAAATCCGTAACGCAGCTAGTATTTGTACGTTATCAGAACTACAAAATAGTTCTTATCTTTTTCCTGATTTAAACATTTGCATTCCATTAGATGAAGAACATCTCTTTATTTGGAATGTCCTTGCTGAAAAAGATAAAAAGCTTTTCCGTACCCTTTGTCTTAAATCATTTGAATACGATATAGAAGGCAACGAAAGTGAACATATGAAACTCGGAAAACAATTACTTGGTGATGATTTTCTCATAACCTATGGCAAAGAAATCAGCACAACATGTTTTTCAATTTTATTAAAGTCAGAAAACCTCAATGCACTTCATTTTTGGGACAACTGTCCCAAACAGGATTCCGTCATAAAAGAAAAATTTTTAACTGCGTGCAGCACAATGGACACGGAAGATGAAATCACCCTTTTAGAAAAATTGTATCGAAATGAAGATACAAAAGCAGATGTGGTAAAAGCAATCGATATAGGTGACTTATCTGAAGTTTCCTTTCACACTCCAGATTCAAATTTGCTAAAATTAAAAAAATTACTTTTGTATTCAGATGTAATATTTTTTATATCAGCAAATAACAAATATCGTACTGATTGGCTGTCTAACATACTTTATTTCTTAAATAATGACAACTCTTTGTTTATTAACTGCACACAGGAAGGTTCTAACATTTTACACAAAATTCTCTTATTTCTTTGCAAGCAAGAGAATTTTATTGAAAATGAACGGAATCTTGATATGATGCAAGAAATAGTTCAAAAACATTTCAAAGATACCGATAAAACAATATTTGCAGAATTTGAAAACATTTTAAATTCTGTTCGAGATTCTATTACTCAAAAAAAAGAAAAAGAACAAAAAGAAAAAATGCAAAGAGAAAAAGAAAAATTTCTCCAAACATTTTCTGAACGTATACCATGCGACCTACAAAATGCAGATAAGTATTTTAGACATTGGGAAGAGATAAGTTATGAATATTATTTCAACAAAAGAATCTCACACTCAGGGATTAATGTTTCAGATACAGAAAAAGAAACTATTCTCAAATCTTTTATTGAACCAATCCCTATGAATATTTTGGAAAATTACTCATATCAAGATAGTTTTCTAAATATCATAAAATATCTTCTGCAAAGTGACATAGCAAATCCACTAAGTATAGCTAAACAGCTATACTTACATACAAGTAAAAATTCAAAGGAGTAATAAATCATGGAACTAAATATTGAAGATATCGTTAAAAATTTTCAAGATAAATTTTTAATCAACCAACAATTATTAGCCAATAAGGAATCAGTTGATATCCCTATTTGTGATATTCCCAGTCTGTATGCAACATGGAAAAAAATCTTAACAAAAGCAACAAATAAGGGTATTAATCAGAATATTGATACCGAGGATATTTCACTTCTTCTTCATATGGAACAAAAAAATATTCCATATGAAGAAATTCTTGAAAAGAAAGTTCCTTTGGAATTTTTAAAAAAGGCTTCGTCTCAATCTCAATTTATTAGTAATTGGTATAATTTACCAAAACTATATACAGCATTGGATGGAATAGATATTGATAAAATATCCAACTCCCCAATTCCTATGAAGTCTTTTATATTGTCTGCCACAGACAATATTGATACAATAAAGGACCCATCAACATATTTCAAAAAATGCATATATTATGCTGAAAGTTATGACTTTAATTTCAATGTCCCAATCAACTATTTTAAAGACAAAGAAATTCGAAAGAAACTTTTTTCTATAAAAAATCTTCCGGACATTATTGGCATGAGTACATCATTCAATGAAAACCTTGACCAAACCTTTTCATTTTTAATAAATGCTCAAGATACCACTTTGAATAATTTACAAATGGTAATTGACTGTCTTATACAAGCAACTGAATCCACTAAAAATTTTTGGAATTCAGAATATATCAAAAGTAATGCATTGGATAACTCTATATCTGAATTTTTATCAGGATATACAGCTACTGATTTTAAGCAGTTATCTCAGATTCCATATATAACTTTAAAAGTTATATTGGATAATATTGAGCCAAAAACAATTCCAATTTTTTTAACGTGTTTTAAATTTGGAGGATTTAAAACACGCGTAGTTACAAATCTTTGTAAACAATTACTATCTGCAAATGCAGTTAGTAATAAAATCAACTTTGAACAAAAAGTTGATTCATACTCTGGATATCTCAAATATTTTTATTCAATTGGGATTAATGTTCCACATTTACACAACTCTGCCGTAAATTTAATACAGGATGCGATAAATCAAAAGCAATTTGCTTTTTTGTCTGTACTTAAAAGTCCCAAAGCGGCAGACCTTCTTCAGTATGGAGTTTATCCAACCTGCGTTTTGGGTGAGCGATTACGAAATATTGTTTTTCTAAATTCTGTCTCAGTTAATGATTTACACTTTGTAACCATTCGATTTCACATTTCTAATAACATCGTATCATTGTGTGTTAACCAAAGAAAGCCAATTTTAACAGTTCGAGAACTTTACGTGTTACTACAGCCAATGAAAAAAGCCCAAAATCATAATAGAGATTTTTACTTCTTTTTATATTTACGGCTTATGAAAAAAAACAATTCAATTAGGAATAGAGTGAGAATTATTCAAGAGCTAGAGAATGCTCATACAAGTAACTATTCCTTTATCCCTAAAACCGATACAGATGATTATCTAGCAGCTATTCCAGATAGAGTGCTATCCAGACTTGCAAAACAGCCGCTTTCTGTTTGGAGACAACAATTACCTGTTTCAAAAAGAGCCATGTTAACCTTGCTCTTTTCAGAAATCAACTGGGAACCTTGCAAAAAAGATATTTTATCTGACAGTGATGCCTATTTCCTTGCATCGTGCAGTATGGATAAAATTGAGAAATACAACTATTCTGTACCACAACTGAAAGCCAATGCTTTTGAAGCTTGCTCAGAACAGTTAACTCAATTCGGTATTAAATACAAACTTTCCAATTCATTCTTTGCAGATTCTCCCTTAACAAAGAAATTTCTTACATCTGGATGCTTCAAAATAATTTCTCAACAAAAAATCCCTGATGATTGTCATTTTCTAGATTTTTTACAAAATCAATTAAATGGGAATTTTAATTCCCTATATATGAAAATGAATGAAGAAACCGGAATTAAAGAAATTTCTCTACAAATGATTGAGAGTTGGAAAGCTAACCACAGTTCTAATTCTGAATATTCTATTTCAGAGTTTAATGATTTAGAACATACTATTTTATCTCTCACAACAACTGGTATTCACAGTCCCGAATTTTCACAGAATGCAATTCAAAATATTCAAATGGGCAACCAAAAATTGATTTTCGGATTTAAAAAACAAAATGAAAAAGATATGAACTCACACGCACAAATTGTTATGAGAACATACTTCAAACTTTACTCTGTTCCTAAATCCGATACAATAATTATTTTTTTGGATACACCTAAATTCAAATATCTTTCAATGACTGAAGAAAAAAATATTACAAAACAAACAATTTCATTATTGGAAGATAAAGTTAAAGACATTCAACAAACTACAAAACAGAAAGTGATATGGGGAATAGACCAATCATGGGAACCTTATTTACCCAGCACGACTAATACACTAGTTGAAGTCGCAGACATTTATAAACACACTTTATTGATTCCGCAGCAATTCTGTTAAGGC
>ENA-UOOR01004349-UOOR01004349.1-fermentation-metagenome-genome-assembly--contig:-NODE-4349-length-11363-cov-3.000707_pt1 | contig 11363 bp, 10 predicted proteins | sample MGYA00245780_ERZ724029 | MGnify/ENA primary metagenome ERZ724029 (study PRJEB28704, sample SAMN03018315) | fermentation metagenome | biome: anthropogenic terrestrial biome; feature: soil; material... | reverse complement strand
ATGTTCTAAAAACATCAATTTCACGCCTAGGCGACAACGTCACCTTAGTCACACCTGAAGTGGCTAAAGAACAGCAACAAGTCGCTGATGCGTTCTATAACGAAAAATTGATTCCAAATAAATTAAACATTGAATCGGCCATTATCAAATAAGCCGAGATAAAAATAAGGGCACTGCCATGGGTATTTTAAAAACTTTTTCAATTGTTGGTCTTACTACACTCGGCATCAGTTTGAGTGCTTGCCAAAAGCAAGAAGCTGAATCAAACAGTACTGATCCACAAGTCAAAGCTGAAGTGAAGCACATTACCATCGGCTTTCAAAAATCGGCTTTGAACCTGTTGGTTGCACGTCAACAAAAATTGCTTGAGCAACAATTTCCAGGTGCTCAGATTGATTGGAAAGAGTTCCCTGCTGGCCCGCAAATGCTTGAAGCCTTGGCTGTAGGCGCGGTGGATTATGGCTATGTTGGCAACACGCCACCGATTTTTGCTCAAGCTGCCAATAAAGACTTGAACTACATTGGCTATGAGGCTGTTCCTAATGATTCATTGGCTGTGGTGATTCCACCCAATAGCCCAATTAAAACAATTCAAGAACTCAAAGGCAAACGTATTGCGGTACAAAAAGGTTCAAGTGCGCATGAGTTACTGTCTAAAACTTTACAGAAAGCTGGTCTGAGCTGGACTGATATTCAACCGATTTGGATTCCACCCGCAGATGCCCGTGCAGCTTTCGATAAAAAATCAATTGATGCTTGGGTCATTTGGGATCCTTTCCTTTCTGCAGCAGAGTTAGATGCAGGCGCCAAAGTGCTGATCGAAGCAGGCGATTTCCCACAGACCTATTCGTTCTACGTGGCCAATCCTAAAGTGATCCAGGCCCATCCAGATTCACCAGCCAAATTCTTAAATGCACTGAATGCGTCAGACCAATGGATCGTCAAACATCAAGATGTTGCATTAGAGATTTACCAAAGCAGCACCGGTTTAGAAAAAGCTGTTGCAGCACAAGCCTTTGCACGTCGCATTAAACCTTCACCGGTTAAACCACTCAATGCTGAAGTGGTTCAAGCCCAACAAAATATTGCGGACTTGTTCAAACAAGTTCAATTGATTCCCAACACTATTTCAGTCCAAGAAAAAGTTTGGACGCCTGCTTCACATTGATAACCGAGCCATCAATACACAAGGAATTTAACATGAAAATTTTCTGGTTTATCCCAACACACGGTGACAGTCGCTACTTAGGTACCAGCAAAGGTGCACGTCAGGTTGATCATGCTTATATGAAGCAAATCGCAGTTGCGGTCGATAACCTTGGCTATGAGGGTGTACTGATTCCAACTGGCCGTTCATGTGAAGATCCATGGTTAACCGCAGCAAGCTTAATTGATGCAACCAAAAACCTAAAATTCCTTGTGGCTTTACGCCCAGGTGTCACGACTCCCGCTTTAACGGCACGTATGGCTGCGACGTTTGACCGTCTCTCTGGCGGTCGTGTGCTACTCAATTTGGTTACGGGTGGCGATGAACAAGAGTTGAAGGGTGATGGTGTATATGAAGACCACGCAACTCGCTACAAAACCGCAGCCGAATACACCACCATTTGGCGTGAAATTCTAACCCGTTCACATACCGGTGAAAGTTTCACTTTCCACGGTGAACGACTCAGCGTTGACGATGCAAAATTACTCTATCCGCCGGTACAAAAGCCATATCCACCACTGTGGTTTGGTGGTTCTTCAGAAGATGCGATTGAACTGGCAACAGAACAAGTCGATACATATTTGACTTGGGGTGAACCACCCGCAGCAGTGAAAGAAAAAATTGCCGTGGTGCGTGAAAAAGCCAAAGCCAAAGGTCGTGAGCTGAACTACGGTATTCGTCTACATGTAATCGTGCGTGAAACCAATGAACAAGCTTGGGCAGCGGCGGAAGAGTTAATTCAATACGTGGATGATGCAACCATTGCTGCGGCACAGAAAAAATTCAAACAAATGGATTCAGTGGGCCAACGTCGTATGGCTGAGTTGCACAATGGTGATCGCTCAAAACTCGAAGTTTCACCTAACCTGTGGGCAGGTGTAGGACTTGTCCGTGGTGGTGCAGGTACCGCTTTAGTGGGTGACCCTGAAAAAGTTGCAGCGCGTATCCAAGAATATGCTGACCTAGGCATCAGTACCTTTATCTTCTCGGGCTACCCGCATCTTGAAGAATCGATTCGTTTCGCTGAATTAGTGTTCCCGCTTCTTCCATTGGAAACACGCGAAAAATTGGCACAGCCAAATCTGACAGGTCCATTTGGTGAAATTGTGGCAAACAACTACACCCCTGAAGAAAACAAGAAAGCTGCAAAAGCTCAGGAGCCTGCTTAATGTCAAAAACAGTTTCTGTTGAAACCTTCAAAGAACCGAAGGTTTCACGTGGAACACAATTTGGGCAGCGTTTGCTGCCTTGGTTGTTTCCTATAGCACTTATTTTACTGTGGCAACTGGCCTCGGTAACAGGTCTATTAGAAAGTAGAATTTTACCTGCACCCAGTGCTGTAGTTGTTGCCTTCTGGAACCTGCTCATGAGCGGTGAACTTTGGAAGCATGTACAAGTCAGTGCAGGACGTGCCTTGATGGGTCTCTTAGTGGGTGGCGGTCTCGGCCTATTTTTAGGACTATTGAATGGTTCATCAAAATTAGCATCGACCCTGCTCGATACCACCTTACAAATGATCCGTAACATCCCTGCATTGGCGCTGATTCCATTGGTGATTTTGTGGTTTGGCATTGATGAATCTGCCAAATTATTTTTGGTGGCAATTGGGGTGTTCTTCCCGATTTATATCAACACTTACCACGGTATCCGTTCGGTAGATCCACAGCTCATTGAGATGGGTAAAAGTTATGGTTTGAGTGGTTGGCAACTTTATAAAGAAATTATTTTACCCGGTGCAATGCCGTCCATATTGGTGGGACTGCGTTTCTCATTAGGGCTAGTCTGGGTACTGCTCATTGTCGCTGAAACCATTTCTGCGCAAGCGGGTATCGGCTACATGACCATGAATGCCCGTGAGTTCTTACAAACCGACATCGTCTTAGTGGGGATTTTACTGTATGCCCTACTCGGTAAACTCGCTGATGTACTAGCAGTAACACTTGAAAAATATTTGCTCCGCTGGCATGCGGGCTACCAGAAATAATTTAGGAGCATGAGATGACTGATTTAAGCATAAGCCGTCATGCCGATGACAGCACAAAGCCTCAAGACACGACTGCAGCAGATATCAATCCTCATGCTGTACTTGGCGCTGAAATTATTATTGAGCAACTGCATAAATTTTATGGCAGCGTTAAAGTTCTTGAAGACCTCGATCTGCATATCCAACCCGGTGAGTTTTTAGCAATTGTAGGTCGTAGCGGCTGTGGTAAAAGTACCCTGTTGCGTTTAATTGCTGACCTTGAAAAACAAAGCTATGGCGAAATCAAATTTAAATCTGCACGCCATATTCGGGAAGGCATTACCTCAGACGACATTCGCGTCATGTTTCAAGACCCACGCCTTCTGCCTTGGCGCAGTATTGAAAAAAATGTGCAGCTCGGTTTAAACAAAGCCCAACATGCCAATGCGTCGGCATTACTAGAAAAAGTTGGACTCAAAGAAAAAGCTGACTTATGGCCGACCCAATTATCTGGCGGTCAACGCCAACGTGCGGCTTTAGCACGCGCATTGTCGCACAAACCACGCATCTTACTGCTCGATGAACCGTTAGGCGCACTGGATGCACTGACGCGTTTAGACATGCAAAACTTGATTGAAAAATTATGGACTGAACAAGGCTTTACCGCCATTTTAGTAACTCATGATGTTAGTGAAGCTGTGCAGTTAGCAGACCGTATTATTTTGTTAGATAAGGGGCATATTGCCAAAGAGTTCAACGTTGACTTAGCACGCCCACGTCAAAAAGGTATTGCCTTCACTGAACTTGAACAACAAGTTTTAACTGCCGTTCTAGCAACTTAACTAAGTGTAGTAGGAACCTAGCTAAAGCCTTAGCTAGGTTCTTATATCATGCGCCATCAAGATCATGCTTAGACAGAACTTGGTGGTTAAAAGACAGAGATAAAACTTATTTTTACTTTAAAAACATTTAGCACACAATTGCTGACAATTTTCATTTTTACCCAATGACAATAAACAGTTGACATCCTCACCCCCTTAAAAAAGGGTGATTCCTACAGCTAGACGCTTATGCCCAAGCGCAAGAATGTTTAGAGCTGAGTTTATATCTCGATCATGAGCTGTACCACAGCTCATGCACTCCCATTCTCTTATTCCAAGATCTGTCCTACCTTTTGGACTACTTGAGGTGATCTCACCGCAGCACGAACAGATTTGGGTGGTATAGGCTTCTTGGACTTCTTCAAACAATACGCCTGCGTTTTCGCATTTATACTTGAGCATTGTTTTTAGTGCAGAAAATCCTGTATCCAAAACAGATTTTGCCATTTTGGTTTTTACTAATTTTTTAGCACTCAAGTCACCTACAATAATCAATGCATTTTCATTCACAAGCTTGGTGCTTGCTTTATGCAAATGATCTTTTCGACTATTTGCAATCTTGGCGTGTAATGCACGAACACGCTTCTTATTCCTGGCTCTCTGAGCAATACCTAATTTCTGCTCATATTTTCGATAGAATTTTGGATTTGAAATTACAGTGCCATCAGAACAGGTGGCAATATCTTTTAAGCCTAGATCAATACCAATCGCTTTGGTTGCTGTCGATTTATCTTGCTTAGGCGATTCAACAACAAGACATACATACCAACGCCCACGGCTATCCTCTACAAATGAACCTGTTTTTAACGTGTATTTGCTTAAACCGTAGCTATCCCAAAGCTTAAATTGGTGTTTTCCATACTGGACATATCCATTGGCATATTTGATAGCCACCTTTTTAAAGGGAATCCATCCCAAAGAGCGCCTTGCTGATTTTTTATTGCTGACACGCCATTTCAGCTTTGCCTTTTTAAATTGCTTTCTTCGGGTGACTAATTCTTCAGTTACAGCCTGAATGGTTTGACTATGTAAATTACATTCTTTGGATGTGCCTTTCGTATATTTGGCAATATCAAAAGCAGAGAGAAATTCACCTTTCCGCTTCAAATGCCTAAACCCTAAATCATTGACATAATTCCAGACAAAGTTCACTTCTGATGCTAGTTGGTCTAACACCTTGCAATGTTTGTCTTTTATACGTAATTTAAGGGTTTTCATGTACTTATATTAACAATCAAAACTCAAGGAAAATAGTCCTTAGTTAAATCAAACGACACTTCATGTCGTGTCGCTTATATCTCTGACCTGAAGGACAGAGTTTTACGCTCCATTTGATAAATTAATTCTGCCAAAAAATGTTTTTTTAGCATTTTATGGCATTCGTCGTAAATATTTAAAGAACGAACAGAATAAACTGCCATTATTCATAAAATTACAAACTTTCGATGTGCACAAATCTGATGATTTGCCGTACAATTCAATATTCCCTTTTCATTTTCTTAAAAGAGCTGATGGAACAAAAAAAGAGTACCCAGAAACGCCACCAGTTGCTCAATGCGGCACTGGATGTCTTTTCCCTGTATGGCTTTAATGGTGCCAGCCTGGATGAGATCGCGCAGATTGCAGAAATGCATAAATCGAATATTTTCTATTACTATGAAAATAAAGAAGCGCTTTATGTTGAAGTTCTGACTACTGTGCTACAAAAGTGGCTCGCTCCACTTCAGATGCTTGAAGCTGAACTTGAGCCTGAAGAAGCAATCACCAATTATTTATTGCAGAAAATTGAAGTGTCTCGCACTCAACCGAAAGCATCGCGTTTGTTCGCACTTGAAGTCATTCAGGGCGCACCGCACATTATTGAAATCCTAAAAGGACCGCTAAAAAAATTGGTGAAACGTAAAGCCAAAGTGATTAGCAACTGGCAGGAACAAGGCAAAATTTCGAAAGAAATCGACCCAGAAATTTTCATTTTAAACATTTGGGCAATTACGCAAAATTATGCGGACTTTGCAACACAAATGGAAATGGTTACCGGTAAGACATTACGTAATCGCAGTATGCAACAGCGTATTATTCAACACACTGTACACATGATGCTTTACGGAGCAATTCCACGTACTGAAAAATAGTGGAACATACAGGTCATATTGGCATACGACCATAGCCACCTATGGTCGCCGACCGGTTTTTCCTCATGTTGTTATTTTACTGTTTGATATAATTCTAATAATTTTTTTGCACCTAACAATAAGTTTTCTTCCCAATCCAGATGTGCTGTGTCATTCGCCCCATCAGTAATGTATTTGACTGAAACAAAGCGGACACCCAGCTTTTTGCATACTTTCGCGATTGCGTAGCCTTCCATATCGACAAGATTACACGGTACTTTCGGCAGCCCAGTTTCAAAGCTGTCGCCAGTACCACAAATACCTTTGGGTAAATGTGCAAACATGGTTTCAGGTATGATTGCCGCAGGATGATCTTGATCCATTGGGGTTACCCCAACGTCAAAACCCAGTGGTGAAACATCCATATCACGTTGAACAAACTCAGCAACTTCCACCAAAGCATGTGCATCAAAGTGTGAACTTCCTGCCGTACCTAGGTTTAATAACGTGCTACAACCGGTTTTTTGGATCACTTCAAAGGCTTTAAATGCTGCATTGACCTTCCCGATTCCGCTGTAATGCACATCAATGCCTGCCGCTTCAAACAGACCTTTAGATTCATTAGGCAGCGCCATAATTAATGCGATTTGCTGACTCACATGTAACTCCTGAAATTCTTCCGCATTGATATAGCACAAATTGAGCTTCTTGCCCTGCCCATTAAAAATTAAATCTAAATTTCACCTCATCTTCGGTCGTTTTTCTTAAGATTCACAACGCCAAATCATCATCGACTGGTTAAATTTGAAATTGCATGGGGCGCTTTCCAATAAATGAAGGCGCAAGCTGCTGATCATGGCGCAGTGCATCGAGGATTTTTTCTAAAGCAATATGTGCCATATCACCTCGTACACTATGGGAATGTGTCATCGGCATATTTTCCAGCCCTTTACGACGTGCTGATAAAATTTTAATGTCTTGATTATTCACTACCCACGTGTAGGCATTTACCGCAGGCATTAGGGCTTGGGCCATCAATTTTGGAATTGGAAACTTATAGCTGACACAGGTATAAACCCGTGATTCATAGGGCCCTACCGGACTAATTAAGCTATTAAACACCATACCTGAAGGCTCCCCCCAGTGATATTCCACCAAAGTGATATTAGGCGCAATAAAGCTGTCTCGATGCACCTGCTCTGCACCATGCGGGTTGGTCAACCAAGGCATCATGCCCACATCTGCATCATGATCATGGTATTCCACTACCACCTTACGTGGCTCTACCTCAATGGTCGCATCAACAGCTTTACCAGATTCAGAACGGAACCAGCCTTCATGCACAAATATGGTATGAGTCACATCCATAATGTTTTGCGCGACTGCTCCCATTTCACCATCATATTTACCAACCATGTAATAACTCACCCACCCTGGCTGGTCGTAAAATGGCAATTTAAATACTGCGGGTCTTAGATGTTCAGGTTTCTCCCCAAGGTAAATCCACACCACTCCATCTTGCTCACATACGTCAAAACTACGCTGCTTAAAAGGATGCGGTTTTTCTGGAAAGAACTTGCCGTTCACACTCGGAATATAAGCCACATGACCATCAGCTTGATACGACCAACCATGGTAAGGGCAAGAGACACAACCATTTTTCACTTTGCCTTCAGATAGTGGTACACCGCGATGCACGCACTGATCTAATAAGGCCGCGGCACGACCATCTTTTTGGCGGAATAGGACGATTTTTTTTCCGTATAGGGTCGCTGCAAAAGGCTGGTCTTTTTTCAATTCTTTTGACGTACAGGCCACATACCATTCTTCTAATAATCCTTTGGCGTTGTCCCAAAATTCAGTTTGAGCACACATAAATATTCCCTATTTTTCATTTTTTGTTTTAATTCATCGGATTCAATCGCATGAACCGAAATACGCGCAAATTTTATACATCAACATTTGGCTTGAATAGCAGAATAACGTAACAACCGTACAAAGGTACACAAAGCCTATATCTACATCTATAGCACTACATTTGCAGCCCAGCATGGGGCTGGCTGCATATGTATAAACGCTACGTGCTTGGTATTTTAAGTGGTCGTTTTTGTAGTGATATAAGTTTTAAGACAAGGAGAGAAAAACAGCGTGCCGCGGTAAAAACCTTGGATGGTTTTACTAATCACCATCAACCAGAGTGCACAGAGGAGTATAGCCAAGCTGCTGCCACAAAGCACAATACTATAAAGTTGGGTTTGTTCGGCTAAACTCATTACGGCTAGGCTAAATACTCCTAATGGGAACGTCATTGCCCACCATCCCAGATTAAAGGGCAAATCACCTAGATGTTTGAACGTGGTTAATATCGCAATGCCCAACCACCATAGACCAAAACCCAGTAAAATGAGTGCAGCCAATATTCCACCTTGTTGTAAGATGGAGCCTAAACTCTCCAGATTCACAGCGGTTAAAATACGAGGTGCTTGTTCACCCAGCAGCAATAAAGCAAGCGCACCTGTACCAATTGGCCCCAAAGCTAACCAACTGCTAATCGCCATATCTTTGCTTGGCAATTGATGCAAAGCCAAACGCAATAGCAGAATGGTTAATATGCCAAAAGCAGGCAAAACTGAAATACCCCACAGCACATAACTGCCCAATAGAATATTTGCTGTATGGCTATCTGCGGGTAGATGCGCTAACAACAGTGCACCTGAACTGGCCGCGACTTCACACGCCACGATCGGGAGTAACCAAACAGCCGTCATCCCTTGCAGCGCATGCTGTTGACGACTAAACATCATAAAAGGTACACACCACGCAATGGCCACCGCCAATAAGACATCTACATACCAAAGATATTCTGCCCACAATAACAGGGTTGCAAAATGCTCTTGAGCATATAGCATTGGGCCGAATTTTAATGCGCCATTAATTAAAGTCGCCAAAGCCATCGGAATAGCACCCAAAAATAAGCTCATCACGGGATGTTTAAAAATTAGCTTGGCTTCTTGTGGATACAACACCCAACGACATAAATACAGCACGCTAAATAAAATAAATAACCCCACATTGATCTGCCATAGTCCTGCGCCCAATGACCACATCAACTGCGATGCAAAAGGCAATTGCGGTAAAATGAGTGCCACAACTCCTGTCCCCATCACTACGGTGAACCAGTTTGGAGTAAAATGACGAATCAAGTCTTGTTTATGCTGTAGTTGATAAAATGGCATTTTCATCGCAGGATGCTCATCAAAATGGATTAAACTTAGTCTAGTCAAAATCATAAATAAGAAAAATTGATTAATATTTATTTTAAGTATCATTTTAATTGATATTAAATTCATCACTGCATAAAAAAACTTGAGTAAAAACACAACAACAAGACGAACGCAGAAGATTATGGCAATATATAGCCCTTAAACATTTTCAACGATTTGATTCGCCCATGAAGCTGCTCCGCCTGAATGCTTTAGCGCCTAATGCCTTAACTGACAAAACTGCCGTGACCATTGGTAATTTTGACGGTGTGCATTTGGGTCATCAGGCCATGATTCAGCAGCTGAAAACTGTCGCAGAACAGCAGGACTTAAAAACTGCGGTCATGATTTTTGAACCGCAACCGCTTGAATTTTTTAAAGCTTATGATGCCCCTCCACGTATTTCTTCATTACGTGAAAAAGTTGAATACTTGAGCGAACTTGGTGTTGACTACATTGTAGTGGCTAAATTTGATGACGCCTTTCGTAATTTAAGTGCGGAAGAATTTGCGGACCAACTCAAGTTTAAACTCAATACGCAAAGCTTAGTTTTGGGTGAAGATCATCATTTTGGTAAAAACCGCCAAGGCAATAGCCAATTCCTACGTGACTACGGTTTTAATGTTACCGACTTGCAAAATGTTGAAGTGGATGGCGAACGTGTCAGTTCAACATTGGTACGTCAAACCTTACAAGCGGGTAATTTAATGTTGGCGGCAAAATTATTAGGCCGCCCATATAGCATCACTGGCCGTGTGCAATATGGTGATCAAATTGGTCGTACCATTAATTTTCCCACTATCAATGTGCGTTTAAACCGTCATAAACCCTGTTTAAACGGCATTTATGGTGTTGAAGTGGTCTGCGAAACCACTTCCCTCCAAGATAAAGTAAAGTCCGATCAACCCGAAAAATTGGGTGTTGCAGGTTATGCTCCAACTGCATTGTTTGGCGCAGGCCATGTCGGCACACGTCCGGCCATTAAACAGATCCATCCTGAGTGGCGATTAGAAGTACATTTTCCTGATGTTTCTGCTAATCTGTATGGCCTGTTAATGCGGGTGACATTCTTGAACTATTTACATGGCGAAAAGGACTACCCTTCGCTTGAAGCACTTAAAGCTGGAATTGATGATGATGTCGAAAAACTCCTTGAGTTTCGCCATAAGCACCCTCATTTTCCATTTTAAACCCTAATTATTTAATGTAAAACGCGTCAGTCAACTGGCTGATAAATTTGGAAGACAACTTGCATGAGCGATAAGCAAACTCCTGAAAATGCAGTGGATTATAAAGCCACGCTAAACCTCCCAGGTACTGAATTTGCAATGAAAGCAAATCTGGCAGTACGTGAAGCAAAATGGTTAGAAGAGTGGTATGCCGACAACATTTATCAGCAGATTCGTGCATCGCGTATTGGCAAGAAAAAATACGTTCTTCATGACGGCCCTCCATATGCAAATGGTCAAATCCACTTGGGTCACGCGGTTAACAAAGTATTAAAAGACATCATCATCAAAAGCCGTGTGATGGATGGTTTTGATGCACCGTACGTACCAGGTTGGGACTGTCACGGTCTTCCAATCGAACTGAAAGTAGAAGAAAAAGTCGGTAAAGTGGGCGTGAAAGTAGATGCATCTACTTTCCGTAAAGCATGCCGTGAATATGCGTACACCCAAGTCGAACTACAAAAGAAAGACTTCGTGCGTATGGGCGTGTTTGGTGATTGGGACAATCCTTACTTAACGATGAACTTCAAACAAGAAGCAGACATCGTGCGTTCATTGGGTGCAATTGCTAAAGCGGGTCATATCGAGCCAGGTTTGAAACCTGTGAACTGGTGTTTGGACTGTGGTTCAGCACTTGCTGAAGCCGAAGTTGAATACGAAGATAAAAAATCAGATGCTATTGATGTCGGTTTCAGCGTTGTTGATCTCG
>ENA-UOOR01004345-UOOR01004345.1-fermentation-metagenome-genome-assembly--contig:-NODE-4345-length-11368-cov-2.805091_pt1 | contig 11368 bp, 10 predicted proteins | sample MGYA00245780_ERZ724029 | MGnify/ENA primary metagenome ERZ724029 (study PRJEB28704, sample SAMN03018315) | fermentation metagenome | biome: anthropogenic terrestrial biome; feature: soil; material... | reverse complement strand
AGTTGGCGGATTATCTTTTTGTTGACCGCAGCGCCCTATCCAATGAGCTGTCAAAAATGCGGACAGAAGGTATTATTGATTTTCATAAAAACACCTTTAAGTTGTTTTCTAAAGAGGCGTGATAAAAATAATCTTTGTTGTTGTTTTAATCAATTATCTTTTCATTTTTTTTAGGGCTGATAAAATTTTTTTGTCGTAAATAAATAAATTGCCCTCAACAAGACAGTATCTTTTAATGCTTAAATATCTTCTCAAATTGTTGATTTTAAGGTAAATTTTGCTTTAGCTCTTAATAAAGTTATATAAATTAGTCAAAAAACAGAGCTGGCTGATGAAATAACGGTTTTTGCTTGATAAACAATAGGATATGTGTTAAAATATGCGGTAGCCAAAAAAGTGGGTTGATAACAAATCATATGCAAGGACTAGCCACAAAGCGAGTTTGCTAAAAAACACCTAACAAACTGTCACAAAGCTCAGCAAGTCAATAACGTTAGGAAAAATTAAATATGGAAGTGTACCGAAGAGGTCATAACGGGCCTGACTCGAAATCAGGTAGACGGCTTGCCGTCTCGTGGGTTCGAATCCCACCGCTTCCGCCAGTCGGCAAACTTCGCTTTTGCTTTGGCAGGATAATGCAAAAATGGCAGTATCTGCCATTTTTTACTTTGTTTTAAATTAATGCATCTTAAAAAGTTTATTTTTACAGTTTTTTAGGGGGTAATAAGAGCAATTTGCTGGTGGTTTGCTGATATAACTTGTAGTCGGGTCTTTTGGATTTTTGACGTTTTTCCATCATAGGTATAGAAATAAAGTAAAACAAACCAAGCATTAAAAGCGCACCGGTTATTAAATACCACTTGCTTATGTCGGCAGAAAGCATAAAAACAAATACGCCAATCCATACGGAAATTTCGCCGAGATAGTTGGGGTGGCGGCTATACTTCCATAAACCGGTATCTTGTACGCGGTTTTTATCCCTGTTGCTTTTGCGAAAGGAATGCATCTGAATGTCGGCAAAAAACTCTAAAACAGTGCCCAAAAGGATAATTGCAGCCCCAACAAAGGAAAACCCATTTGGTGTTGTATTAATTAGTACCGTTACAATAGCGGGGATAAGTGCCGCAAAAACTAAAAGGGTAGGCATCAAATTTATCCCAAAGAAGTTTATAACATGCCACATAAAGGTGTTGTTTTGCTGCTTGTACATGGTATAACGCCAATCCTGAGTTTTTATCGATTCGCAAGTATATGCCCAATTTATGGTAAGTCGCCAACTCCATATCCCAAATATCGCTAAAAACAGGATATTATTTAAACTCCATTTGTCAAATCGGATCATTACTGCGAGTACCATAAGCCAAGGAATCAAACTCCAATACGGGTCATAAAAACTGGAATTTTTAAAACCTAAGCCAAAACCCCATATTATTACCGTTGCTGTTATGTCCGCAATTAAAAGGGCAATAATAATATCAGTTGTGTCGGGGTCTTTTGCTGTCAAGGACACAAATAAAACACACGCTAACGCGCAAGCAAATATGTATGCGAAACTTATTGTTATGTAAGCCTTTAATCTTTGCATAGTCCCCTCTTTTTTGTATTATGAATATAATTATGGTGTAAATATAACAGAAAAACTTTATTGAGTCAATTAGACAAACAACGACAATAAAAACATATATTAAAAAGAGAATTAGCTATTTGTTTTTGAGGAAGTATGTGCTATAATGAAAAATATCAATAAGGGAGAGAAAAAATGAAAGCTATTATTGACAGAGAAAATTGCATAGGTTGCGGTTTATGCACTGCCACTTGCCCGCAAATTTTTAGAATGGCGGAGGACGGGCTTGCCGAGGTGTATGTCGACCCTATACCAAACAAAGCTATCGATTGTGCTAATGAAGCTGCAGCAGGCTGTCCGGTGTCTGTTATTTCTATCGAATAACGCATTATAAGAAGGTCAACATAATTTTTGCCGCAAAAATCGATTAATCAAGGATAAAATATGAAGATATTATTTTTAACAGTATCTCCCGGGGAGGGGCACAATGCAATATGCAAAGCGCTCGCCGGGTTTATGCAAAGTCATGAAAAAAATGTCCAAACAAAAATTGTCGACATTTTTAAGGGCAGGGATAATTTTAGAAATTTTTTGGTCAACAAAGCCTATTTTGCTTTAAGCCGTTGCGCAATTCATTTTGCCAACGCATGTTTTGAGCTGTTTAAAAAACGTGATTACCGCAAGAAAAAAACCAATCCAACCACTTTTTTTGTGGACAAAAAGACGCTAAAATTTATTCAAAACGAAATTGAGATTTTTTGCCCCGATATTATTTTTTGTGCGCATATGTTTCCTGCGGTGGCGGTGGCTAAACTGAAGCATGCTTTTAATTCAGCTTGTTTAAAGGCAAAAACTTATTTTATAGTATCTGACTTTGACGTTCCGCCTTGTACCGAGTTGTTGAATAATATTGATTATATTTTTGTACCCAACGATGATTTTAAGGAAGGATTAATTAACAAAGGATTTGCCGAAGCGCAAATAATCGATTCCGGCATACCTGTGGATGAAAAATTTGCAAAAACTATCAATAAAGAGGAAGTAAGGCAAAAACTAAAGTTAAAAAACATCTTTACCGCTTTAGTGATGAGCGGCGGAGACGGATTAGGCAATAATTACCGACTGGTAAAAAATTTAAGAAAAAGCAACAACAAAATACAGATAGTTACGGTAAGCGGGAGAAATACTAAGCAGTTTAAACTGTTGGAAAAATACAAAAACAAAAATAACGATACCTTATTGTGCAATTTTGGTTTTGTAAACAACGTGGACGAGCTAATGTCGGCATCGGATATTGTAATAACAAAAATGGGCGGTCTGACAACAAGTGAGGCGTTTAGTAAAGATTTACCTATAATAAGTACAAAAAGACTTCCCTTTCAGGAAAATAATAATAAAAATTACTTACTTTCCAAAAATGCCTGTCTGTATATTGATAAGGATAAAAAAGCGTATAAGGTGTTAGACAGTCTTTTGTCCGACCAAAAGAAATATAACGAAATGAAAAGCGCAATAAAGCATATAAAGAAGGAAAAATCTTCTGAGTATGTATGTAAGTTTATGCTTAAACAGCAAACATAGCTTTTTTAATGACGGTTGTGGTATTCTATGAGTTCGTCTTGACATAACCAAAAAAGCCTTTTTAATGACGGTAGGGGTTTTTCTATTAATTCATCTTATAACAAACAAAAAGCCGAATGTTCGGCTTTTTTAACGGTTATTAGTTGTGTTTTATTTTTCCAAATTGTAATTTATCAAATAAGCAACAATTATATAAATAAGATAGGAGCAAAAATCCTAACTGTCACCTTATCAATTGAGCGGCATTATCGGTAAAAAGAGCGATGCAATTTTCTCGCTTTTCAATATTTACTTCACGGTTTAATGCCCACGAAAATGCTTTATTCTTGCTTATGTCTCCCTCTCTGTCTACTACCTGATTGATATCTTTTAAAAGTTTAAACAGCTTGTCGGCGTAATTGTAGTTATTTGTTTTAGGATAGCATTTAAAAATTACAAACCACATACGCTGATTAAACTCGTCTGTGTCCCAAAACTCCACTATTTTTGTAACGGCACTAAAAAGACAGGCGTATCTAATTACATACGACCAACTGTTTTGCCCTTCGATAACCAAATCATACTGGTTATTTGTCTGTATGTTGTAGTCTCTTACCTTTGTAGTTGCGTTAAAGGTTAAGCTCATATCAGCGTATACTTCTTTATAAAAGATTTTTTGTGACGCATAAAAGTTGCTTAGATATTGGTCTTCGAGGTTGTTTTGGTCAAAGATAAAAAAGTTTGTGTTTTCTATATGCGACACCGCCCGGTCCATCAGCGAATAACCCTCCGATAACAAAAAAGCAACGGTATCTTCTGCATTGATGGTACGGACTCCGCAACCGGTTAACACTATTACACATAAAAAAAAGCACATAACAACAAACGAATATCTTTTCATATCTTAGTCCTTTTAAGTTAATACAATTATTTTAAACGATTATCTTTATTTTACAACAAAATTGCTCTAAAAATGACTGAAATTAATAAACAAAGAATTTATGCAAATAATCGTATGATTTTTTATGCACAAAACAGGTAATATTAAAAGTATTTTGTGGATAACCATGTGGATAAGTGGATAAACAATAAATATTTTGTTAAATTATCTCTTATGCCGCCGTATTTTTGTTAAATCGATAAAAATATCCATCCACATTTTTAAAAAATATTAAATTGTATTTATGCATAAAGAAAAATTATTTAGATAAATAATCTTTACATAAAATGCAAATTATACGTCTTTTATAACAAAAAAGCCGCTAATAGCGGCTTAGGTGTTTTACTCTTTATTTAAATTATTTTTTAAAATGTTTAGCTGATTAATTAATTCTTTCGGCAAATCCTCACCGAATCTTTTGTAATGCTCTTCAATTGATTGTATTTCCCTTTGCCATTCCTCATTATTTACTTCCAGCAAAGATTCCAAGGTATCACTGTCTATATTTATATCGTTAATATTAATGTCTTTAGCAAAAGGTAGAAATCCTATCGCAGTTTCCCGCGCGTCTACTTTGTCTTCGCAACGGTCAATTATCCAGTCTAAAACACGCAAATTTTCGCCAAAGCCCGGCCAAATAAATTTGCCGTTTTCGTTAGTGCGGAACCAGTTTACATTAAAAATTTTGGGTGCGTCCTTAATTTTGCTACCCATATCTAACCAGTGTTTAAAATAGTCGCCCATATTATAGCCGCAAAAGGGAAGCATTGCCATAGGGTCACGGCGCAACACGCCTACCGCTCCCGTTGCCGCCGCAGTAGTTTCGCTCGCCATAACGCTCCCTACAAAAACACCGTGTTTAAAGTCACGTGACTGATAGACTAAAGGAATATTTTTTGCACGCCTGCCGCCAAAAATAAAGGCAGATATCTTAACGCCTTCGCCAGAATGAAACTTAGGACTGATACAGGGGCAATTTTTTGCGGGGGACGTAAACCTGCTGTTTGGATGAGCGCCCTTTTCGCCGCTGTCCGCAGTCCAGCGTTCGCCTTTCCAATTTAGCGCATTTTTCGGCGCTTCGCCCATTCCTTCCCACCAAACTGTGTTGTCGTCAAGGTTATGCACAACGTTTGTAAATATTGTGTCGCTGCGTGTGCTTTCCAAAGCGTTAGGATTGCTTTTTGCATTTGTTCCTGGTGCAACGCCAAAAAATCCGTTTTCGGGATTTACCGCATATAAACAGCCGTCCGGTCCTTTTCTAATCCACGCTATATCGTCTCCTACTGTTGTTATTTTGTAACCTTTACGCTTATATCCTTCCGGCGGAATAAGCATTGCTAAATTTGTTTTTCCGCAAGCGGAGGGGAAAGCTGCGCATATATAGCGTGTTTTGCCGTCCGGTTTGGTAAGACCTAAAATAAGCATATGCTCTGCAAGCCAACCTTCGTTTTTTGCTTGGTAGCTCGCTATCCTTAAAGCAAAACATTTTTTGCCCAGTAGCACGTTGCCGCCGTAACCGCTGTTAATAGACCAAATTGCATTGTCTTGAGGGAAATGACAGATATATCTCTTTTGCGCATCTAATTGCGCTTTGCTGTGCAGTCCTCGTACAAAGTCATTGCTGTCGCCTAAATTATCCAACACCTCTTTGCCTACTCGTGTCATAATTTCCATACTAAACACAACATACAAGCTATCAGTAATTTCGATTCCTGCTTTGGCAAAAGGAGTACCAATTTTGCCCATGCTGTAAGGTATTACATACATGTCTCTGCCTTTCATACAACCGTCAAAAATGCCCGACAGTTTGGCATAAGCTTCATCAGGCGCCATCCAATTGTTGGTTGGACCTGCGTCACGCTTATTTTTGCAGCATATAAAAGTGCGGTCTTCTACCCTTGCTACGTCGTTGACGGCGCTGCGGTGCAGATAGCAGTTAGGAAGTTTTTCTTGATTTAATTTAATCATTTCGCCAGAGGCTAAAACCTTAGTGCGAAGACTGTCATAAAGCTGTTTGCTCCCGTCAATCCAAATAACATTGTCCGGCTTACAAAGTTTAACGGCATCGTCTACAAATTTAAGAACTTGTTTGTTATCGGTGATATTCTGCATTGTTATTCTCCTATTAGATTTTCTTTCAGTTTATACCGCAAATTGCATTAAGTCAAACATATTATCCCCTTTTGGAGAAAAATGAAAACGCCTCATAATAACCTTCAAAATTGCCTATGTCAAAACGTTTTTCTTTTAAGCAGAGGGCGCATACATCGGTTTTTGCCGTCAGCAAATTTATCGCATCTGTTAAACGATATTCGCCATTAACAGGCTTGATTTTAATCAGATAATCAAAAATATCCGCTACAAACAAATATCTTCCTACAAGGATATGCGGTTTAAGCGGTACTTGTTTTAAAGGTGGTTTTTCTAAAATTGATTTAATGCGTCGGTCATTAAAAAAAGTTACCACTCCGTATTTAATGCTTTTGTGACGTTTTATGCTTTTTACGCCTAAAATTGATGCGCCGTCAAAAGCGTGAGCTAACGAAAGGCACGCATTATTAAAAAATAAATCATCGCAATTAAGCACAATAAAAGGGTCGGCACCGCAAAAGTCTTTTGCCCTGCTTAATGCATCACCGCTACCTAAAGGTATGCTTTGCGTAACAAAAGAGAACTCGGTCTTATCAAAAAGACGGGAAGTTTGCTGCAAAAATGAAATATATTTTTGCACTACTGAGCTTTCGTCAACGACAAAGCAAATTTTAGTCATCCCTGACAGCACTGCTTCCTCCGTTATTACTTGCAAAGCGGGTCTTTTACCAATGGGTAGCAACGCTTTGGGTATAAAAGCAGTTAGCGGCAACATACGCTTGCCTGTACCGGCAGTAAGTATAACGGCTTTGTTTATTTTATTTTGTTTAATTATCATTGTCCCCCCAAAAAAATTACAACAAAAAAAAGCTAATTAAAAACCTTATATCTCACCTCTTAAATACTTTTTTGCGGTATTGGGTTTTACTGTCTCACGCATTCGACCAATAACAAAATCGTCTTTGCTTACATTTTTGGTGACAGTTGTCCCGCAGGCAATGTAACAATCCCCTTCAATATTAAGGGGAGCAATCAAGTTGCAGTTGCTTCCTATAAAGGAGTTGTCGCCCACTATTGTGCGGTGTTTTACCCGTCCGTCATAGTTAACAAATATAACACCACAGCCGATATTGCAGTTTTTGCCCACAGTAGCATCGCCCAAATATGCTAAATGGCTTGCCTTTGAGCCTTCGCCCAAAGAGCTGTTTTTAAGTTCGACAAAATTGCCTACTCGGCAGTTGTCGCCCACGGAGGAATTTTCTCTTAGATGCGCATTTGGTCCTATTGTAGTATTTTGCCCTACGTTGCTGTCGGTAATACGGCTGGAACGTATTTCCGCACCGTCCATAATTGTTGCGTTTTTTAAAAAGGAAAAACTGCCTATTATACAGTTGCATCCAATTGTGGTGTTGCCTGTTAGTACAGAGAAGGGCTGTAATGTCGTTCCGCTACCTATTTTGATCCCCTCGTCTATATATATTGAAGAGGGGCATAAAATAATTACGCCGCTGTCGGTATATCTTTTTAAACAATTTGCATCCATATTTTTCTCCCTTTTTATCTATTATATGCGTGTGTTGGTTTATGGTTGCGGCAGGCAATTATTAATATAAAAAACAGCGTAATTTTGTATATAATAATAAAATTAGCAAAAATTAAACATTATGAAGAGTTGGATGAAAATAAGCGTTATGCTTTTCCTTATTTGTGTTTTTTGTTTTTCTGCAGGCTTTTGCAGATATGCGGACAATAAGGATTTTATTAAATGGGTGGATTGCAATGTGCCTTACGAAGTTATGGTTGCCGCATACGGTTATGATAAGGAATTTCATAAGTCAAAAGATGTTGATTTTAACTTTATTAGGTCGTTAGCATATTTAGCAACAAAAAACGGAAATAAATTTAACAAACAAAGAGATATAAACGAATTGAGAAAACTTGTTGCGCAATTAAAAAACGGCAAAAATATTGACGATTTTTACGGCAATAATAAGTATTACAAGTATTATGTAGAAGCTTATACCGCAATTTTTGGCAGATTTATCGGCGAGTATAAAAATGCTAAGGGAGAGACAATTTACGGTTTAAAAAATTGTCATCCTTTTCCGCAAGGTTATTGGTACAATCATTATGACGATTTTGGCGTATCAAGGTCATACGGCTTTAAAAGAAAACACTTAGGTCATGACTTAATGGGTTCTGTCGGCACTCCTATTGTTGCAATAGAAGAGGGTACGGTGACGGAATTAGGGTGGAATAGATACGGCGGTTGGCGGATAACTGTACGTTCCTTTGATAAACAAAGAGCATATTATTACGCTCATTTACGAAAAGGCAAACCCTATGTCGAAGGTCTTAAGGTGGGCGATGCGGTTAGAGCAGGAGATGTCATTGGATATTTGGGAGTAACGGGCTACAGCACAAAGGAAAATTCAAATATGAAATGCGCACCTCACCTGCACCTTGGAATGCAGCTTATTTTTGATGAATCGCAGTTAGACGGACCGACAGAGATTTGGATAGATATGTATCAAATTTGTAAATTTTTGTCCCACAACAGAGTTTCCGTTGTTAAAGAGGGTAATGATTACAAAAGAGCAAATAGATTAATGGAAAAAATCACCTGCGAGGGTGATTTTTTTACTACATAAAACTGCAACTTAAAAGAAATAAAGATTATAATTTGACGTTATTCTTTTTCTAATAAGAAGTCAATAATCAATAGTTTTTATTTGCTTTAAGTGAAAACTTTGTCGAAACAAATAGTTTTTACTTAATTTGGGCAAAAACTTATCAAAAGTAAATACTTTTTGCTAAGCTTAAACAGATTTTCCTATCGCCAGATTTTTAAGAAAACAAACAACACAAAGAATAATATACTAAAAAAATGAGTCGTGTATACGACTCATTACAGATATTAGTTGTCTAAAATTTGGGGTTATCACGTGTGATTTTTTACTACATAAAATTAATTTTTCATTTATAAAATGTCAGTATAAAAACAGCACAATGATTTTTCTGTAATTATTTGACAGACAAAAAAGAAATATTTTACAGTATTTGACTTCAAATATATGATTATATACTATTTTTTGTCCTCTACGCCGCCGTCGTTGATATAAAGTATACCTAAGGTATGTGGACCGCAATGGCTGCTGATTGTACAGCTTGCTTCCGTCACCAATACAGACTTAAAGGGCAAAGCTTTTACGATGTTTACTAAATTGTCTACAATATCAAGCGGTGTTTCGGTATAGGTGATAAAAACTCGGGTATAGTCGGGATTGTTAAATTCCTTAAGAGTATCCTTTACATATTTTTCTGCAACGCTTGCTAATTTGCCGATATATTTTTTGCCGGTAAGCATTTTGCCGTTTTTAACCCTTATACTTGGTTTAAGAGTAAGAGCAGTTGCCGCAATAAGAGCCAAACTGCTACACCGTCCGCCTTTGTAAAGATAATTTAATCTATCAATTATAAAGCTTGCTTGTACTGCGTCGGTACGCGCCATACAACGATTTTTGATATCTTGTGCACCTAATCCCTGTTTAACCAAATCGCAAGCATACAGCACTAACAAACCGCTGCCGCTGCTAAGATTTTTTGTATCTACTACAAAAATCCTATCTAACCCCAATTCCTCTGCTGCCTTACAAGCATTTATATGACTTGCTGACATATCTGAGCTTATATTAAAGTGTACTATATCATAACCTTGATCTAAAAAAGGCATCCCATATTCCTTATATGTTTCGGAATTAATTGCTGCAGTTTTGGGCAGTTCGTTTTTTGTTTCGAAATGACGATAAATTTGAGCGGGAGTAATATTTTCGCCGTCTTTGTAGCTTGTCCCTCCCATAATTATTGTCAATGGTACAATAGAAATATTATTTTGCTCGTATAGTTCCTTATTTAAATCAATGGTAGAGTCTCCAAATATTTTTACTTTTCTCATTTTAACCTCATGAAATTATGACTATTATAAATTAAATATGAATTGTAGTCAATTTTTTTTCGTTATATTTTGATATTTTGTGGCATTTAGTAAACGTTGTTTTTTTAGTGCAAATGTGCTAAAATCAAGTCATCATTATGATATTTACAAAAATAAACAAAGAAAATATTAAAATACTTTACCCATTTTTATATCAAAACCATTATCGACTTTGTGATTATTCGCCGTTAGTGCTTTTGTTGTGGCGCAATTATTTAGACTATCGTTATTGTATCGAAGGAGATACTCTTTTTTTATCACAAAGTGAAAAGGGTGTCACCTCTTTTTTATTGCCAATAACGGAAGACATGTATAATGCTTTAATTTTGCTTAAAGAGCATTGCAAAAAAAACAGACTTCCTTTTAGGCTTGTAGCCCTACCCGAGAGTATGACAAAAACAGTTAAGCAAATTACAGGGCTAAACGCAATAGATATGGGCGCATCAAATATAGACTACGCTTACGACATCAATAGCTTAAGTACACTAAAAGGCCGTAGATACAGCGGCAAGCGCAACCATATAAATAGATTTACGCGCGACTTTCCTGATGCGCAGTTTGTAAAATTGACAGCGAAGGATAAGCACTTAGTAATAGATTTTTTAGAGCAATACCACAAAGATAGCATTAGCGATGCTTACAGTTATTACAAAGACGCCGTTGATAAATTCGCCAGCTGCTTTGATGAATTTGATTTTTTAAGCGGCGCAATAAAAATGGAGGGTAAGTTAATTGCTATCTGCTTTGGGGATATTGTAAAGGATACGCTGTATGTAAATATCGAAATGGCGCTGCGAAGCTACAGCGGAATTTACGAAAAAATTAACCATGAATTTATCAACAAATATCATCACCAAAATTTACTTTATGTAAACAGGGAAGAAGATATGGGCGATTTAGGCTTACGCAAAGCAAAACTTAGTTACCACCCCTTTTTATGGCGGAAATATGCGATTATAGAGAGTTAAGGTGCATATTTTGTAAATAAAATCTCAAATAAAAATTAACCTAAACATGCTTTACTTCATATAATAAGGCAGAGGAAATAATATGGCTGATCAAAACAGCAAATTGTTAAATACTTTTGCTTTATGTAATGCTATTGACATCGACGAGTACGAAGGGGAAAAGAAAGCACCAAAAAAGCAAAAAGTTAACGTAAAAAAGCTTGTTAGTGAAATTTATGGCGAACAGCAGGCGTTATCGCAACTGTTGATTT
>ENA-UOOR01004342-UOOR01004342.1-fermentation-metagenome-genome-assembly--contig:-NODE-4342-length-11372-cov-7.410533_pt1 | contig 11372 bp, 8 predicted proteins | sample MGYA00245780_ERZ724029 | MGnify/ENA primary metagenome ERZ724029 (study PRJEB28704, sample SAMN03018315) | fermentation metagenome | biome: anthropogenic terrestrial biome; feature: soil; material... | reverse complement strand
AATTTGACAAGAAACTGTTGTATATTGCATGCACAAGAGCCCTTCACAGATTATCACTGTTTTATACGGGAGAATTAACTAAATTTTTAAAATAAATCGAAAAGCGGGTGATGGGAATCGAACCCACACAGCCGGCTTGGGAAGCCGGAACTCTGCCACTAAGTTACACCCGCAATAAATGGAGATAAGGGGTCTCGAACCCCTGGCCTCTTGAATGCCATTCAAGCACTCTCCCAACTGAGCTATATCCCCAATAGTATCTGTCTTTTACGTTTAAGAAAAACAACACTGTATATAATTTAATACTTTTTTCAACATTTGTAAAGTAATAAATTCTGATATAAGAGCTACTGAGGAGATTCGAACTCCTGACCTACTGATTACGAATCAGTTGCGCTGCCGGCTGCGCCACAGTAGCATGTATATAATTTAATACTTTTTTCCCTATTTGTAAACAGAAATTTAATTCAAGACACACTTTACTGATAATAAAAAGAAATCGGGCAATCAAATTTTATTGCCCAATCACGTATAATACAGCAAACGTAAGGTCATGCCTCTTAGTACACTCCTTGACTCAAGTTCCAATCACCTATTTATTTATAATAAAAATTTGCTATTGCAGCTCACTCTACTTAGAATTTTTTCTGTCAAAGAATATATTTTTAGATCCAATGTATAAAGGAATTCCATAGGCAATATTTACACCTTCCCCCAATATATTTAAATCCACAGCGGCTATTCCTACAGAGTGCATTATTCTGTTATCAACTCTTTCATCCATTGCAATACTTACTGAAGATCCAACAGCAATTCCTAAATCTCCTGTATTTAATGCACATGGTATATTGGAGTGTTTTAAATTTTCCTCACAGTTTTCAAATCCGCAATATCCGCAATACTTTATTCCAAGAGGTTTTATTTTAGTTCCAATTAGCACAATAACCTCTGAATTCAAAATATTATCCGCATCCCTGCTAAAATACTCCGGACCTTTACCTTCCAATACCAAATCCTTAAGCTTTTTCGATAACAATTGTATAGTATCACCTTCTACCATGGCAATAACCAAATTATCAATTCCTTTTGCCTTCGGTGCAGTCCTTGCTGCAGTCATCATTTTCTCTGCAGTTCTCATTAATACATTTTCAGATATGTCTGATTCAAAAATAACGCTCATTTATCCTCCTTTATATTACAACAAAAAAACATCTTCATTTTAAGCCTTGTATTGAAAATAGCTTAGATACCTCCATCATCACCCCGCCTGAAAAAATCAATTAAATTATTGTTTTTGTAACCTTATTTATTAATTGATTTTGTTTATCGTTCTATTAAGACATTTTCCTATTTCTATCAAAAACTCTTCAGTATTTAATATGTGTTTTTCTGTTACATTGGAAATCGAAGCTAAGTCTTTTGTTATGAATCCCTCATCTATAGTTTTTATGGCACAATCCTCCAGCTGGTCTGCAAATTTAACAAGAGAATTAATCCCATCCAGTTGTCCTCTCTTTCTTAAAGCCCCAGTCCATGCAAAGATAATAGCTATAGGATTTGTGGATGTAATCAATCCTTTGAGATACCTATAGTAGTGGCGTTGTACAGTACCGTGTGCGGCTTCATACTCATAGTAACCTTGCGGCGATACAAGCACCGATGTCATCATTGCAAGACTTCCATTTGCAGAAGCTACCAAATCAGACATAACATCACCATCATAGTTTTTGCATGCCCATATAAAACCACCTTCTGATCTGACCAACTGTGCCACGGCATCATCAATAAGCGTATAAGAATATGATATTCCTGTTTCTTCAAACCTTTTTAAGTATTCATTATTGAATATTTCTTGGAATATATTCTTAAAAGTATGATCATATTTCTTTGAAACAGTATCCTTTGTAGAAAACATAATATTCTGCTTTTTATACAATGCATGCTCAAAACATGCGCGTGCAAAATTTTCAATGGATTCAGTCAAATTGTACATTCCGAGGATAATGCCTGGTTTTTTGAATACATGTATGATTTGTCTTGATACAACTCCATTATTAGATGTAAACACCAGCTCTGCTTTACCCGGTTCTTCTATGATATATTCTACATCCCTATAAATGTCACCATATGCATGTCTTGCAATTGTTACAGGCTTAGACCATGTTTTAACGGTTGGTTTTATGCTTTTCACAAGAATAGGTGTCCGAAATACTGTACCATCTAAAATAGATCTTATTGTACCGTTAGGACTGCTCCAGGCTTTTTTCAGTTTATATTCCTTGACTCTGTCTGTATTAGGAGTTATTGTAGCACACTTTACACCAACACCATATTTTTTTATGGCATATGCTGCTTCAATGGTAATCTGATCATCAGTTTCATCTCTTTTTTGTATTCCCAAGTCATAATAATCAGTCTTCAAATCTATATATGGTTCAAGAAGTAATGTCTTTACCATATGCCACATAATCCTGGCCATCTCATCACCGTCTATTTCAACAAGAGGAATTTCCATTTTTATTTTATCAAGCATAATTGGTCTCCTTTAAATGATTTATAAACAACTATTAAGTTTATTCAGCCTCAATCACTTCTGACATGACTTAATAAACATTTTTGATGCACTGGCAAAAAGCGAATATGCACTTATCAATACAATATTCACACCCATATTAAAATACTTCTCCGGTTTTTCACCAGCTCTTACAACAGCACCTATCGGTTTCCCAATTTTAAGTCCTAAATTGAGGGCTTTATCAAAAGCCTCCAGCACTTTGGCATGATTTGTTTGTCCTGCAACCCCTAAGGATTGTGATAAATCCGATGTTCCGATAAGTACACCGTCAATACCTTCAACAGATAATATTTCTGCAATATTTTCAATGGCTTTTTGCGACTCTATCACAGCCAAAACAACTGTTTCATTATTCGCTTCGACAATATATTCCGAAATAGGCTCCCCAAGCCCATATTTCGATGATCTGGTTGCAGACAATCCGCGTTCACCATAGGGATGGTATTTAACTGCACGGACTGCAGCCTCAGCGTCCTCCTTGCAGCTGATATCTGGGGCGATAATTCCCATTCCTCCTATGTCCATGTAACTGAGTATAACTTCAGGTATGTTTTGAGGCACTCGTATTATAGGTATTATATCAGATACTTCAGCTGCTCTCACTAGATTTTCACAATCTCCTGTAGACAGTGGACCATGTTCGGCATCAATAAATACAAAATCAAATTTGCATAGACCACAAATTTCTACAAGTGCCGGCAGCGCAGCCTGAATAATACAACCTTTAATGCGTTTATTATTTTTTAGTTTTTCTTTAAGTGAATTCTTGTACATATTTTACCTCCTGATATCCCAATAAACAAATCTTCTTAATTCTATTGATTCACATAATGCTTCCACCATGACTGTATCATATGCTTAATAAGCGGGTAATATATGAAATATTATCAACATCTTCAATGTGAAGTAAATTATCAAGTATAATCTGTGCTTTTTCCATGCCTGTTACAGGTGAAACAAGACTTAAATACTTATCCTTAAGTTCTGTTGTGGTTAACGGATTTAGTGGATCTCCCTTTGCATTTTCGATTCTTTCAATAAATTTTTTTCCGCTCTTGGTAAATACCTCCACCTCACATCCCCATTTGGTAGGATACATGTCAGAAAAAACCTTGTCCTCGTATATACTTATTTTCCTTGCAAGAAATAACACCTTTTCATCTTTTATCCTTGTTTCACTAAACTGTTCCGGAAGAGCCATTCCGTCAATCAATGCAACAGCCATACCATATGCCATACTGAATCTCGCTTCGAAAATATTTTTAGGTTCAACTGTATGACCACATTGAATAATAGCAATCTTATAAGTCTTTACATTTATATGGTCAACATCATCAATATTCAGGTTTTCCCTGTTTTTAATATTTAATACAGCATTTATGGGGGGATGAATGCTCCTGCAACATGCGTAAGGTTTTCTATCAATGTCGGTAAATTCAAAAGTTACCCCTAAGTCCTTTTCAATAATAGAATAATCATATGAATCTGACATCGCAGGAAAAAGGCCTCCGTCATCCGCATCCAATATTCGTGATGGTCCAATCATGCCGCTTTTTGCTAAAACTGCAGCCATAATACCACAGGATGCTGCATGTCCGGGATGAAACTTCTTACTAGTTGCCCCATCGGCAGTAAAAGCCCACAAGCCTGAAGACTGTGTGCCTGCAATGCCAAGAGCTGAAAGCACTTGCTCATATTTCAGACCTAACAATTTTGATGCAGTTGCTGCAGCTCCAAAGGTACCTGCTGTGGATGTCACATGCCAGCCTTTTAATCTATGACTGCTGACTCCAAACCCCATGCCAACTCTTACCATAGTTTCATATCCTAAGATAATTGCTTCCAAAACTTCATTACCGCTGCTGCCAGAAAATTCGCCTGCAACAAGAGCCGTAGGTATTACAACTGTACCAGCATGACACTTAGACCTTTTATGTACGTCATCAAGTTCCAGCACATGTCCCATCATTCCATTTATCAATGCGGCAATAAAGAGCGAAGTTTTTACCGGTTTACCCCATACTGTAGAAGGTCCATTCTCATGACAAGCAAGTAAGTTATTGTAAATATTGTTTATTTCAAAATCCTTACATGCACCCATTGACACACCTATGGTATCAATTAAGCTTTCCTTCGCTTTGATTATAAGATTTTCATTTAGGTCTTTCAGAGTTGATTCTGATATATACTTCGCCAGTTTCATGGTACAATTCAATTTGTTAACCTCCCGCTAAGCTCTAACCTAACATTTAATTATGCTAAAACATAGATCTGTAAAAGATAAATAATAAATAAGAGCATATATTTAAATTGATTTAATAAAACTAATTAACTCATCATTAAATTCTTCCGGTTTCTCATAAAAAGGTAAATGCCCTGAGTCAATTTCAACAAGCTTTCCTTTTGAGACACTATCTGAAATATATTTTCCTGTTAAATACCTGTCCGGCTGACTCTCGGGACAAAATACTATAACCGGCAATTCTATGGATTTTAAAACAGACGTATAATTTCTATGCAAAAAGTCAGTGAAAATTGCATAGGAAATCCATGGAGGAGTCTTCAAAACCTCATTTGTTATCCACTCAATATCTTCTTTTGTGCCTTCCTTCAGCCATCCTAAAGACTTTCCAGCTGCAAATAACCTTGGATTATCCACATAGTCTATTATCTCTTTGTTCATTTTGCCCACATCGCCGCCATTCTTCTTCATACGATGATAATTCCATTCCTCATCCAAAAACGGTGCGGGAGTTCCATCTATAAGTCCTATTGACTTCAGTCTGTTATCCCCTGAATACCGTTCGTAATAAGATAATACAACTGTCACTGCCATAGACCAGCCAACCAGAGTAATTCTTTTCAGATTCAAATACTCAAATAACTGCTTTATGTCCTTGGCATATCTTGGAATTATATGACCATGCAACACTTTGGAAGATGCTCCGTGTCCCCTGAAATCTATAGTGATAACTCGAAATTCTTCCGATAATCGTTCAATATTCTTTTTCCAAAAATTGCTTGTACAGCTCCATCCATGCAGGAAAACAACCGGATCGCCTTCTCCAACATCCTGATAATATATATATGCATCATCATCTGTTTTGAAAAACATACCATTAGTTTTTGAGAATCGCCTTTCTCCTATCATATATCCTCCTGTATCTCTTGTCATACCTTCATCTTGTAGTTATTACTTTAATTATGGTGCAACTTCAAGAAAAATATCCTCTAATTCCTTTCTGTTCTTAATTATCGGCAAGGTTACCATCAATAGTATTCTTGCCTTTATGGATGTAAGGTCTCCTCCCATGATAACTCCGCAATGCTTTAGATCCCAAGAACCGCAGCCTCCTCCGGCCATCGCGCATATTGAACCCATTGGAGCCCTTGGTGCTGATACAAAAATAATACCACTTTTACTTGCTTCTTTTATTGTATCCGCAATTTCAGGTGTAACACCGCCGCCTCCAGGAAATGATTCAATTACTATTCCTTTTGCACCGCTTTGTATGGAAGCATTCAATAGACGTGAATCAATGCCGAGTGAAACCTTTATAATATCAATTTTATTTTCAATTCTATCAGGCTTGAATACCTTTCTTCTCAATGGAGTTCTATAGAAAAAAGCCCTACCGTCATTTACAATTCCAACAGGTCCAAAGTTCAAAGAGTAAAAGGCTTTTAAACTTGTCTTATGAAGTTTTGTTACATCTCTTGCGGCATGAATTTCTCCTGCCATGCATACCAGTGCACCCTTTCCTATTGCTTCTTTACTTATTGCAGTTATAACTGAATTGATAATATTTCTTCCTCCATCACTGTCCTTTTCTGAAGCATTAAGCATAGCACCGGTAAAAACTATAGGTTTTTCCAAGTCCCATAACAGGTCTGCAAGATATGCCGTTTCTTCCATGGTTGCTGTGCCTTGTGTTACAACAGCACCACAATATGTTTCATTCCTTAACGTTTCCTTTATAGTCTGCACCAACTCATAAATCTTCTGTGGAGTCAGTGCAAAGCTTAGTGTATTACCGAACTGCATTGTATCACATTGGGCATAATTGAATATCTCAGGTATACCTTCAAGAAAATCTTTCGCTTCTATATAAGGAGAATATGCTCCATCATTCTCGTATTTTGATGAAATAGTACCTCCGGTACTGACAAGCAGAACCTTATCCATTTTCATTTCCTGCCTCCTGGTAATCAAATATTTTAGATTCCGACAACCTGTGTTCTATATTATTAAGCATTCAATTAAATCATTAATTTGATATAAATTATCCAGATTCCAAACCATATCTATAATCTTATCGACTCTTTTACCTATTACTTCTTTTGACAGCAAAATAAATTTCCCTTCTATTTCTTGCTGAGACAAAGGCCTTTCAGGTTCACCCTTGGGCATATCAGTAAAAGATATAAATTTTTGCCCATTCTTTAATACTATTTCTCCCCCTGCTCCTCTTTTATCCGGTAAGAACTTGTCCAATTCGGGATCAATTTCAATACTTACCCTGTCCATCATTGCAAAAATTCTTTCATCTTTAAGATTTTCATCGGTAAATTGGAATAAGGAAGCATCTCCATTTACCAATGCAACGGCTATGGAAAACGGGATGTTAAACTGGGCTTCTCCTTTATTTTTTGGGTTATGAATCTCATTTGCTGCCGTCACATTGTCTATAATAACCTTTATTGACTCGATATCATTAATATTTAAGGAATTTGCGCTTATAATGTCAAGTACTACGTCAAGAGGTGCATGATTTCCTCTGCAGCCTCCATGTATCTTTACATATGTATTTTTAATCTCAAATTCCTTGCCCCAGTTCTCAAGATTGACTTGTTTTTCAATATTTCCTCCATGGGATGTTAAGAAAAATTCAAGATTTTTACCATATCCTAAAAGACCTCGTTCTGCAAATAATGCTGCTGTTAAGCCTCCTTCACAACTTCTGCCCACCTGAATAGGCTGCACCATCGCCTCTTTAAATGCGGATTTCAGCCCTGCACCTAACGGTGCAGCAATATTCAACGCCTGAAACGTCTTCTCTCCGTCTAAATCCATCATTTTGGCACAAGCACTTGCTGCAGCCAATGGGGCCAGGATTGGAGTTGGTTGAAACCCTCTGTTAACCGCAGAAGGATACAATGCAGATCCTATGCGATTAAAAACTTCATAACCAACAACCATGCCAAGTATAAGTTTTTTTCCTGAGATCTTCCTTTCCTCTCCTAAAGCAAGCAATGCCGGTAACATTGCTGTCGATGGATGTCCTCCCGTTATTCTTGAGCCATCTTCATAATAAGAAGAGTGTGACATAAAACTATTGATAATAGCTGCATTTCTAACTGAAGTTTTTTGTCCGTCACATAAAATAGTGCATTTACCTTTATCTGTACCCAATACATCCATTATTTCCTTATATGTACCGAGTCTGTACCCTGCTGTCACTATTCCTAAAAAGTCAAGTAACCTTGATTTTGCTGTGTTTACTATATTAATAGGTAAATCATAATATTCTGTTTCAGAAATAAGCTTACCTAATTCTTTTGCTATCAAACGAGTCCCTTCTTTCATTGTTTAATCTTTCTAACCCTGTATCATTATAATTCTGAAGTCTTCTTTCTTGTATAAAACTGTTTAACTACCAAAATGATAAACAATGTAAATCCAATTAAATCAGTAGTTATACCCGGTATAATCATTAGTGCACTGCCTATTCCCATAATAATTCGTTCTAATGGATTCATAACATCAAAAAGATAACCCTCAGAGCAAGCTGCTAACGCAAGCATTCCTACCGTAGCAGAAACTACAGATGTAACAACATCGAATACTGTGCCTTGAAGAATAAGCTCAGGATTATATATGAAGAGAATTGGCAGGATAAAACCCGGTAATCCTAACCTTACTGCTCTTAAAGCAGTCTTTGTATAATTGGCTTCCGCTATACGTGAAGCCACTAAAGCGGCAGAAGCTACGGGTGGAGTAAGATTAGCCAAAATTGCATAATAATATATGAAAAGATGTGTTGCCAGAAGGCTGAATCCTAATTCGGTCAAAGCAGGCGCACCTATTACTGCAACAATAATATAAGAGGCGGTTGTAGGTATGCCCATTCCAAAAAAGAGAGACACTACCATTGTTAAAAGTACAGCCAGTAATGAATACCCTCCTGATAGACTTTTTATTAAATACACTATCTTGAATGCTAATCCGCTGACCACAACTGCTTGTGATATCAAGCCCATTGCAGCGCATGCTGCTGCAACACTCATTGTGCTTTTAGCACCTGATACTAAACCATCTTTAATAAAAAGCCAAAATTCTTTTGAAAATAGATATTTTGGATTTTTAATAGAATTTCTTATAAGAACAACCATAATAAGAGTAATAATACCGTTAAACCCTGACCTCATAACAGAAGTCCCTGTAGTCATATAATATACTATTGCAAATAGTGGCAACAAAAAATGAGCGCCTTCCTTTAATACTTTCTTAAGATTCGGAATCATAGACTCATCCATAGGCTTAAATCCATTCTTGATTGAAAAAAGATGCACGCTTGCGCCGCATGTAAAATAATAAAACAAAGCCGGAACAAGTGCAGCAAGTGCTATTTTTGAATATGGTATTCCTGTAATCCCTGACATTACAAAAGCACCTACTCCCATAACAGGAGGCATAATCATTCCTCCGGTTGAAGCTACCGCTTCTACAGCCCCTGCAAGATGTGCAGGATAACCTGTTTTCTTCATTAATGGTATGGTAAAAACTCCTGTAGTAACAACATTAGCAACAGCACTGCCATTAATTGAGCCGACCAAGCCGCTGCTGATTACAGCTGCCTGTGCAGGACCTGAACGTGTCCTTCCACCCAGTGCTGTTGCTAAATCAATAAAAAATTTACCGGCACCGCTTGCTTCAAGCATACCGCCAAATATCATAAATATACAAAGAAATGTTGCTGAAACATCAAGAACAGTACCATATATACCTGTAAAGCTTGTCGTCAGACTAGCTATGAGTCGAGGCCAATCATACCCTGCATGATTAAAGAACCCGGGAAATAATTCACCATACTTTGCATAAAATATAGAGACCACAACCAAAATTGGTAGTGGGATACCAAATGTTCGGCGGGTTGCTTCCAATACAACTATGATAAGCATAACTCCAATCACTGTATCCATATTTGTGATAAGTCCTATTTTCTCTGTTAATCTCATAAAATTTATAAATATATACCCGGTCGTTATTATGGATCCAATAATTAATATAATGCTTAATGCTTTATCTTTTTTAGATTTGCTCGTACCAAGCATCCATAGATAAATTAAAGTTAATGCAAAAAATAAATGAATATCTTGATGCTCAATAGGAGAAAATACGGGATAAATTACTACTGTAATCTGATACAAGCTCATTAAAATAGCAACAATGCTAAATATTTTCATTGCTGTCTGATTAGTAATTGATCTTTGTATGCTGCCTTCCGAACTTTCTATGGTATCAACTGCTTCATTCTTATTATTTTCGCTATTTTCCATTTTAATCCTCCATTACTTATTTACTTTACAAAATAACCTCTATTGTTAAATTTTGCTGCATTGATTGGCGTTGAATTAACAACACCAATCAATGCTAACAATTAACCCTGATACTTAACCCTTTTAAAACTTGTCAAAAATGATAATGTATTTGTTATTATCTAACTCCTATAGTCAAATCATCACGCCAAACGCCTTTTTCCTGGTAGTATTTAGCAGCTCCGGGATGAACCGGAACACCCTTCGGAACACCGCTCAATGCAGTCTCTAAAGAGAAATTCTGGCACATTGCATGATATTTTGCCAGCTCATCTAAATGCTCATATATATTTTTAACAAAAGTGTATGCAACTTCATCACTCATTCGCGAGTCTGCCATTTCACTTGAAAATGAAGCTAAGGTATAGAAATCCTCTTTTGCGGCTTTATAGCTGCCTGCTTTAACAGGCATAGGACCATAATCAGGATATTTTTCATAGACTGCTTCAAGAATCTTTTCGTCCATTTCGACAAGCTTATAATCTGTTGATTGATCCAACTGTGCCATAGCCGGACTTGGGGTGCCAAAATTACTGTATAAAGCGATAGCATCTACTGTACCGTCTTTAAGAGCATCAACAGACTCATTATAACCTAAATTACTATTTTTAATTTTATCCCATATTCCGTATTCCGTAATTATCGCCTTAGTATTCTGAGATGTACCTGATCCAGGAGGTCCTGTGCTTATCCTTTTACCCTCAAAATCTGCAACAGATTTTATGGGGCTGTCCTCCAATGTTACAAATACTATTTCATTTGGATACATAGTAAATAGTGCCCATAATTCAACCTTCGGTTCACCTTCAAAAGGTCCGATGCCATTAGAAGCACTATGTGGATCATTAACATGGCAAATATCGAGCTGTTTATTATACATTGATCTAGGATTTTCTGTCGCACCCCCTGTAGTCTGCACAGTAATCTTAAGATCAGGTTCATAACTATTAATAACTGTTCCTATAGCCGATCCAACCATTTGGGCAGTTGAACCAAGAGATGCGGTACCCCATTTTAAAGTAGTTATTGTGTTAGTTTCACCAGTTGAATTATCAGTACTGTTTTCCTTTTGTTCTGTTCCATTGCTGCATCCAATCAATAATGCAACAATAAGCAAAATGGATAATAATGTTACTCTTTTTGATTTCTTCACAACATATTCCTCCTTTAATAAATTTAATTTAATTTTATTGTTACT
>ENA-UOOR01004339-UOOR01004339.1-fermentation-metagenome-genome-assembly--contig:-NODE-4339-length-11378-cov-2.429215_pt1 | contig 11378 bp, 7 predicted proteins | sample MGYA00245780_ERZ724029 | MGnify/ENA primary metagenome ERZ724029 (study PRJEB28704, sample SAMN03018315) | fermentation metagenome | biome: anthropogenic terrestrial biome; feature: soil; material... | reverse complement strand
GTTCTGGTGCTGGTTTTGGCGGGCCGGAATATCAGAGCGCCGCGAGAACTGGGCATTCCCTTTGAAAGGGAACGCCGCTGACCGGTACGTATTTGCTTTCAAAATGTAAAAACGATAAATTTTTAGGAGGTTCCTTATGAAAAAACACACGAAAATTCTTGCTCTCGCCCTGACTCTGGCCCTTTCCGCCGGAATGCTTACCGGCTGCGGCGGCAGCCCCGCCGGTCAATCCTCCGACCCCGCTTCGGGCGGAGCATCCTCCGAAGTCAGCGACCGCTCCACCGTCTCCAAAATTGCCATCTTGCTGCCCGGCTCCATTACCGACGAGTCTTGGAACCAGACCGCGTACGAGGGTCTGATGCAGATCAAGGATGCGGGCTACGAGGTGGCGTATACGGAGAACGTGGGCTCCAACGACATGGAGGCGGTGTTCCGCAGCTACTGCGAGGACGGTTATGACTTCGTCATCGGCCACGGCGCCCAGTATGGCGATGCCTGCTGCCGTGTGGCGGCGGACTATCCCGGCGTGAATTTCTTCATCACCGGCAACGCACCCGAGGACATTGCCGAAGCGGACCTGCCCGCCAACATCATGTTCGCGGACTACCGCGAGTGCGAGGGGGCCTATGTCTCCGGCGTGATTGCAGCCCTGATGACCGAGAGCGGAAAAGTCGGCTACGTAGGCGGTGGCAACAACACAACACAGCAGTCCGACAAAAACGCATTTATCGAGGGCGTGGCCAGCGTCAGCGCAGACATTGAGGTAAAAACCGTCATTACCGGCACCTTTGACGACTCCGCCCTTGGCAAGGAAACCGCAATCGCCATGATTGAGGACGGCGTGGACGTAATTCTCCAGACTTGCGACCACACGGGCCTTGGGGTTCTGGAGGCGTGCAGCGCCGAAAAGGTCTATTGCATCGGCTATACCTCCGATCAGTCCTCTCTGGTTGCCGAGGGGCTGTGCCTGACCTCCATGATGGTGGACATCCCCTACATGATTTCCTCCCAGATTGACCTCATCAAGGCGGGCGGCTATGGCGGACAGGCCTTCCCCGGCCTGCACGACGGCGTGGTCAGCATGGCCGCCTTCAGCGCGGAGGTGCCCTCCGACGTGTCTGATCAGGTGAACGCCGTGATTGATCAGATCAAGAGCGGCGAACTGGTGATTACCCCCAATTACAGCGAAAACTAAGACTGCCCCGCACTCCGGGGCCCATATTGAGCCCCATTTCTTCGAGCTTGTTCAGGACCGCCCCCCCGGGCGGCCTGAACAAGCTCTTGTGCAGCCGGGGGACGGAAGGTTGCTTTGCGCTCCGCGAAAAAGTGCGTGCCTTATAAAAATTCACTTATCTGCAAATGAAACGGCGGGACGAGGGCAAAAGTTAGAAGGAGTAAAAACTTGATGCATAAAAGGATACATCAAACTAACCAAAAAGTGGCGGAGCTAGCAACGGAATGTTATTTATATATTTGTGAATAAATTTGCATAAATAGATTGACGGAAGAACCAGAAAAGCAGATAATATCTCTAAATGAGAAGGAGCCGCCACGGTGGAGCCGCAGACGGCAAGGACGGGAAAGGGACGGTCAAAAAGGCATGGAAAAGGCGTATCTGGTTTTGCAGGACGGGCAGGTATTTGAAGGAATTCGCTTCGGCGCAGGCGGGGACACGGTGGGGGAGCTGGTGTTTACCACCGGCATGTGCGGCTATCTTGAAACGCTGACGGACCCCAGCTATTACGGGCAGATTGTGTTGCAGACCTATCCCCTGATGGGAAACTACGGCGTGATTCCCGGGGATTTCGAGGGAAGCTGCGCCGTCCGGGGCTATGTTGCTCGGGAGTGGTGCGCCGCCCCGTCCAACTTTCGCTGTGAAATGGATTTGGATGCATACCTGAAGCGGGAGAACGTTCCGGGTATCTGCGGGGTGGATACCCGGGAGCTGACCCGAATTATCCGGGAGCACGGGGTCATGAACGCAGTGATTTGCGGCGAGCCGCCCGCCGCTCTGGAGCGGGTGCAAAGGTACGCCGTCACCGGCGCGGTGGAGGCTGTCACCTGCCGGGAACCCCGGGTTTATCCCGCGGTGGGGGAAAAGAAGTATTCCGTGGCCCTGTTGGACTACGGCGCCAAGCGCAACATCGTCCGGGAGCTTCAGAAGCGGGGCTGTGAGGTGGCGGTTTTGCCCGCCGGGACCACGGCGGCGGAGGTGCTGGACATGAAGCCGGACGGCGTGATGCTCTCAAACGGCCCCGGGGATCCGGCGGAGGCAGAATTTCAGATTGACCAGCTTCGGGAGCTGGCGGGAAAGCTGCCCCTGTTCGGCATCTGCCTTGGGCACCAGCTTCTGGCGCTGGCGCTGGACGGGCGAACCTATAAAATGAAATACGGGCACCGGGGCGTAAACCAGCCCGTGCGGGACCTAAGCGGTCCCCGGACCTTTATTACCAGCCAGAACCACGGCTACGCGGTAGACGCTGATTCTCTGCCCGCCGGGCGCATCCGCTATGTCAACGCCAACGACGGAACCTGCGAGGGCATCGACTATCCGGAGCTGAGGGCGTTTACTGTTCAGTTCCATCCGGAGGCCCGCTCCGGGCCGGAGGACACCGCATTTTTGTTTGACCGCTTTGCCGCGCTGATGAAGGGAGAGTGCCTGTAATGCCTTTGGATACGTTGATTAAAAAAACGCTGGTCATCGGTTCCGGCCCCATCGTCATCGGACAGGCCGCCGAATTTGACTACGCGGGGGCGCAGGCCTGCCGCGTCTTAAAGGAGGCGGGGGTGGAGGTGGTTTTGTGCAACTCCAATCCCGCCACCATCATGACCGATCAGGCCATGGCGGATGAAATTTACTTGGAGCCCCTCACCGTGACCACGGTGAAGCGCATTATTAAGAAGGAACGGCCCGACAGCCTTTTAGCCTCTCTCGGCGGGCAGACCGGGCTGACCCTTGCCATGCAGCTTGCCAAGGAGGGCTTTTTGGAGCGGGAGGGCGTCCGCCTGCTGGGAACCGATGCGCAGGCCATCTCCAAGGCGGAGGACCGGGAGCTGTTTAAAGAGGCCATGGAGGCCATCGGCCAGCCGGTGGTTCCCTCGGATATTGCCAACACCGTGGACGAAGCCCTTGCCGTGGCGGAGCAAATCGGTTATCCCGTTATCGTCCGTCCGGCGTTTACGCTGGGCGGCGCGGGCGGCGGCGCAGCGGCGAACCGGGAGGCGCTGCGAATTATATCCGCCACCGGACTGGACGCGTCCCCCATTTCGCAGATTCTGGTGGAGCGGGCCATTTTCGGCTGGAAAGAAATTGAGTTCGAGACGATTCGGGATGCTGTCGGCAATGTCATTGCTGTGTGCTCCATGGAAAATCTGGACCCTGTGGGGGTCCACACCGGAGACTCCATCGTGGTGGCTCCCGCCCAAACCCTTTCGGACAGGGAATTTCAAATGCTGCGCACCGCGTCACTGGATATCATCTCGTCTCTTGGAATTGTGGGCGGGTGTAACTGCCAATTGGCGCTGGACCCGGACAGCTTCCGGTACGCGGTGATTGAGGTAAATCCCCGGGTTTCCCGATCCTCTGCGCTGGCCTCCAAGGCCACGGGCTATCCCATTGCCAAGGTCACGGCGAAAATTGCGTTGGGCTATACGCTGGACGAAATCAAGAACGATGTGACGGGAAAAACCTGTGCCTGCTTTGAACCGGCGCTGGACTACATTGTGGCAAAAATCCCCAAGTGGCCCTTTGATAAATTTGCCGACGCCAGCCGAAAGCTGGGAACCCAGATGAAGGCCACCGGCGAGGTGATGGCCATTGCCCCCGGCTTTGAAATGGCGATGATGAAGGCCGTCCGGGGCGCGGAAATCGGACTGGACACCCTGAACCGCCCGGCGGACGAGGGGGACGGTGCGCCCCTTCGGGAGCGGCTGGCCCGGGTGGACGACCGCAGGCTTTTCACGGTGTTTGAGGCGCTGAAAGCGGACGTGGACATAGAGGAAATTCACCAAATTACAAAAATTGACCGCTGGTTTCTGGGTAAGCTCCAAAATCTTGCAGAATTTGAAAAATGCCTGACAAGAGACGGCCTGACCCCAGAGCACTACGAAACCGGCAAGCGGTACGGCTATCCCGACGCGGCGTTAATGCGATTATCCGGTGAGACGGCGCTTCCCGGCGGGGCCAAGCCCGCTGTTTATAAAATGGTGGACACCTGCGCGGCGGAGTTTGACGCGCAGACGCCCTATTTCTACTCCTGCTTTGACAAAGCCTGCGAGGCCCGCTCCTTCCCCCGCAGCGGGCGGCCCGTGGTGCTGGTGCTGGGCTCCGGCCCCATCCGCATCGGGCAGGGCATCGAGTTCGACTATTCCTCGGTCCACTGTGTCTGGACGCTGAAAAAGCTGGGCTATGAGGTGGTCATTGTCAACAACAACCCCGAAACCGTCTCCACCGACTATGACACCGCCGACCGGCTGTATTTCGAGCCGCTGTGCCCCGAGGACGTGCTGCACATCATCGAGGTGGAGCGCCCGGTGGGCGTGGTGGTGGCCTTTGGCGGGCAGACGGCCATCAAGCTGACAAAATTTTTGGATGCGCGGGGGATAAAGATTCTGGGCACCTCCGCCGAATCCATCGACATGGCAGAGGACCGGGAGCGGTTTGACGCGCTGTTGGAGCGGTTTTCCATTAAGCGGCCTCAGGGCCGGGCGGTGCTGAGCTTGGAGCAGGCCCTTTCCGCCGCCGGAGAGCTGGGCTATCCCGTGCTGCTGCGGCCCTCCTACGTCATTGGCGGGCAAAACATGGTCATCGCCCACAACGAGGCGGAGGTCCGCCGCTATATGGAACCGATTCTGACCAACGGAAACGGGGAGCCGATTTTGGTGGACCAGTATCTTCAGGGGCGGGAGCTGGAGGTGGACGTGATTTCCGACGGAGAGGACGTGCTGATTCCCGGCGTGATGCAGCACATCGAGCGCACCGGGGTTCACTCCGGGGACTCCATCGCGGTCTATCCGCCCTTTAATATCAACGACCGGCTGCTGAAAACCATTGTGGACTGCTCGGAAAAGCTGGCCCTGAGTCTGAAAACCAGGGGCCTTGTCAACATCCAGTATTTAATCTATCAGGGCGAGCTGTATGTCATCGAGGTGAATCCCCGGGCCAGCCGCACGGTTCCCTATCTCTCCAAGGTGACGGGGGTGCCCATGGTGGACCTTGCCGCCCGGGTGATGACCGGGCAGCCCCTGCGCACCCTTGGATACGGCACGGGACTTTATAAAACGCCGCCCTACGTGGCCGTCAAGGTTCCCGTCTTCTCCTTTGAAAAGCTCACCGACGCAAACGCCGCCCTTTCTCCGGAGATGAAATCTACCGGAGAGGTGCTGGGGATCGGAAAAAATTTGCAGGAGGCCCTGTTCAAGGGTCTGGTTTCCGCGGGCTATCGGGTGGAGCGGAAGCAGCGGGGCGGCATTCTCGTCTCCGTCAACCGCCGGGACCAGCCGGAGGTGGTGCACATCGCCCGCAAGCTGGTGGACCTGGGCTATAAGCTCTACGGCACGGAGCGCACCGCCTATGAAATTTCCCGGCTTGGCGCGGATGTGGAGGTAGTGGGCAAGCTGGGGCAGGACAACCGGGTGTTTCAACTGCTGGAGGCGGGGGAAATCGACTTTGTGATTCTCACCGGCTCCACGGAGCCGGAGTATATCCGGGATTACATCCGTCTGAACCGCCGCTGCGTCCAGCTTGGAATTCCATGCCTCACCAGTCTGGATACCGCCGCCGCTCTTTCGGACATTCTCGCCAGCCGCTATACGCAGGAGAACACGGAGCTGGTGGACATCTGCCGCCTGCGGACAAAGCGGCAGAAGATCTCTTTTGCAAAGCTCCAGACCTGCGGCAACGACTTTGTGTTTCTGGAGGATTTCGACGGGGCCATTACCTGCCCGGAATCTCTTTGCATCACATTGTGCGACCGGCACACCGGCGTGGGGGCGGACGGAATCGTCCTGATGCAGCCCTCCGAGACGGGGGACGCGAAAATGCGCCTGTTCAACGCAGACGGGTCCGAGGGGAGTATGTCGGGCAGCGCCCTGCTCTGCATGGGAAAATACCTGTACGACAAAGGGCTTGCAGGGCAGGAGAAGCTGCAAATTGAAACGGTTAGCGGCGTCCGGGCCGTGGAGCTTTCCGTTATGAACGGGCAGGTTTCCTCGGCCTGCGTGTCCATGGGCCGGGCCTCGCTGGACGCGGGGCGGCTGTCGCCCGCTCTTTCGGGACGGCGGCTTGTGGATGAGCCTGTGGAAATCGGGGGCACGGCGTGGCGCGTCACCTGCGTGGACATGGGGAGCCCCCACTGTGTGGTGTTCTGCCCCCGGGTGGACGAGATAGACGTGGCAGCGCTGGGACCCCGGTTTGAGCAGAGCATGATTGCGCCGGAGCGGACCAATACGGAGTTTGTCCGGGTGGTCAATGAGAGCACCGTAAAAATGCGGGTCTGGGAGCGGGGCAGCGGCGAAACGGCGGCCTGCGGCGACGGAGCCTGCGCCGCGGTGGCCGTCGCGGTAGAGCTGGGCCTTTGCCCGAAGAATCGGGACATCACGGTGAAAGCCCCCGGAGGGGATATGCTTGTCCGCTGTACCGAGGAAGAGCTTACCCTCACCGCCGACGCAACGCTGGTGTACGAGGGCACTGCGGAATACTGAAAAAACGGAGAAGCACAAACCACATATACAACCGCGCTTTTTACATGGATGAGAAAGGCTTTTATCCGCCGGTTCACACAGGGAAACCCTTTTGAGGGAAAGCCGCTGCCTTACAGGGCGGAGAGCACCTCGTCAATGTCCGGCAGCTCCCCGATGGGATAGACCTTGACCCACTTCACGGTGCCCTCGGTATCCACCAGCACGTTGACCCGGCCGGACATACCGTGATGCTCCATATACACGCCGTAATCCTGAGAGACTTTGCCCAGAGGCCAGAAGTCGCTGACAAGGGGCGTTTTTTCAATGGCCAGAACCGTGGCCCACGCTTTTTTGCCGGGGGCCGGGTCCACGCTCAGTCCGATGGCCACGGTGTTCTTCTCCGCAAAGGCGTCGAAGTTCCGCTCCAGCGCCCGCATTTGGTCGGTGCACACGCTGGTCCAGGCCAGCGGGTGCCAGGACAGCAGCACCTGTCTGCCCCGATAGTCGGAGAGCTTGATTTCCTTGCCGAATCCGTCGGACAGGGTGAAGTCGGGGGCTTTTGCGCCCACTTGAATTGCGTTCATGCTGAATCCTCCTCTTTTCAAATGATGTGTGGGGAGCGGGCCCGGCCCGGACGGCCGTGCTCCTGTGTTTGGGGTGTTTTGCGTTTACCCAACAGCTTTCCGGGGAAGCGATTGTAACTGTATAATCTGCGTATGAAAACCGGGATGGGCCGGGGGCTTAGTCCGGGATGTGAATTTTTTCAAAGACCCATGCGGTCAGCTCGTTGAGGGAGGGGTGGATAACCATGGAATTGTTGATGGGGGCATAGGTCCCCAAATTGGGGTACAGGATTCGCAGGTCGTCCATCTCCCGGGCGGCCATGGCGCGCCGGACCTTCTGACACTGATAGCCCGCGTTCATAAGATATACGAAGGGCTGAAGCAGCACCGCCGCCTGCGGTCCCACAATGTGCACGCCCAGAAGCTTTTTATCGTACCCGATGATGACCTTTACAAACCCGTCGTCCCCGTCCTGCCGCCGATAGCCCATGGCCCGGCCGCCCACCACCTCGGAAAAGTGGTTGTACGCCGTCTGATACGGGATGCCCTTCTCCTGCACCTCCCGCTCCGTCAAGCCCAGGTGCGCCACCTGCGGATGGGTGAAAACGGCCCAGGGAACGGCGTCGTAGCGCACCTCCTGCTTCTCCCCGCCGGAGAAGAGGTTTCGGCTGAGAATCTGCGCCTCGTAGTTTGCCTTGTGCCGGAGCTGGTATTTTCCGTTCACATCCCCCAGCGCCCAGATGCCGGGCTGAGAGGTTTCCAGATAACCGTTTGTCACAACCCAGCCGTTTTGATTCGTCTCCACACCGGCCTTAGGCAAAGCCAGGGTGTCGGCGTTGGAGCGGGTGCCCGAAGCGGAAAAGATTTCCTCACATTCCAGAACGGATCGCTCTTTTGTGGCGCTGTTTTCCACGGTGACGTACTTTTTCCCGCCCTCGGCCCGGACGGAGACGGGGGAGCTGTGGGTCAGAATCTCAATTCCGTTTTCGGCAAACTGACGGCTGACAAATTCTGCGACTTCCGGCTCCTCCTTGTTTAAAATTCCGGCGGAGCGGACGAGAATTGTCACCTTTGTGCCGAACGCGGAGAAAATGTGGGCAAATTCTGTGCTGATGGAGCCGCCGCCGATGATGACAAGGCTCTTCCACGGCTTTTTGGGGAATTTCTCCCCAAAAAAGGTCTCCGAGGTGACGTAACCGGCCTCCTCCAAGCCCTCCACCGGGGGAACGGCGGTTCTGGCCCCCACCGCCAGCAAAAACTTGTCGCCGGTGATCTCCTCCTCCGTCCCGTCCTCAAGCAGGACGGTCATGCTACCGGGGCCGGTAAAAGCGCCGGTGCCCTTATACAGCGTCAGATTCGGAAGCTGCCTCAGATTTTTCTCGATGGTTTTGTGGAAGTCAATCTGCTCCCACATCCTGCGGGAGATCACCTCCCAATCAATGGCGGGATGCCCCACGCTGACGCCGATGCGGGAGGACCGCTCCGCCTCTCGAATAAAATCCGCCGGATAAACCAGCATCTTTGACGGAATGCAGCCCTTTGTCAGGCAGGTTCCGCCCAGCTTCGCCTTTTCAATCAGTGCGCAGCGAAGACCCTTTTCCAAGGCGGCCTCCATCACCATCAGTCCCGCGCCGCTTCCCACAATGACCAAATCAAAATGATCCACCCTGCGATGCCTCCTTCGTTTCTTTCTCCGGCCTGCGCGGCGTTTCTCCGCAAGCGGTCCGACTGCGCGGCCACGGAAATGGGGAACGTTTTCCGGGCCTGTCCCTCATACTCTCTATTTTACCGAAAACCCCGCCCGCGTCAAGTCATCCGCGAAAAATCCCCACGGGGCGGCAAACGGTTTTTAAGCCATCCTGAAACCGTCCGGCAGGGGAAAACGCCGAAACCGCCAAAGCTGGGCCGTCAGCTTGCCGCCCGCGCGGGAAAATTGCGGCGCACTGCAAGGACGGACGCGCTTCTGTGGGGCAGATTTGCCTTGCAATCAAAAGGACCGTGTGGTAGCATAAAGTCATATTTCAGGCAACACCCACCGACAGTCAGGCTGGTCTGGCTGTCTGTTTTTTGCCGTGGAGGAAGAACTATGTCGTTTTCAATGATCTGGCCCATTGCGTTGGTGGTGCTTTCAAACGTATTTTACAATGTGTGCTCCAAGGAGACGCCGGCAGAAATCAATCCCTTTGCGGCCCTGACCGTGACGTATGTCATCGGCGCGGCGTTTTCCGCGCTGCTGTATTTCGCCCTGAACCGGGGCGGCTCTTTGCTGCGGGAATACCAGAGTCTCAATTGGAGCAGCTTTTTGCTGGGCATGGTGGTGGTGGGTCTGGAGGCCGGGTCTATTTATATGTATAAGGCAGGCTGGAACGTCAGCAGCGGGCAACTGGTTTACAGCAGCATTTTGGCCGTGTGCCTGATATTCGTGGGTGTGTTCGCCTATCACGAGACGATCAGCCCCACGAAAATCGTGGGGATTCTGGTGTGCATGCTGGGGCTGTTCCTGATTAACAGATAAGGCCCCTGGGGGGGCGCGAAAGGAAAGACTGCCGGTAAAAGTCGGAAAAAGCCGAGGTTCCCTCGAAACAAGCGGGCAGCGGGCTGGGCCGGGCGGGAATTTCCCGTCCGGCCCAGCCGCGCATATCTCATTGCAGAAGTGTTCCACGCCGGACAGAAATCCCGTCATATTAAAGCCTGTTTTATGCGGCGGCTTTCTCCTGTTCTCCCAAAAAGCGTATCAGGACCTGAATAATTTGTGCCGGAAAAGTCCCTCCGCTTGTCGTCCTTTTCCAGAAAGAAGGGGACTATACGCCGCTGAGCACGCGGGTCGGAGCGGCGCACAGCGCGTCCTCCATGCGGCGCAGCAGGTCCAGATGGAAGGAAAGGGGAAGCGCGTCCACAGAAAGGTCGGACTTCCCGGTGCAGCCGTCCACGCCGCCGGAGGCCACCACCGCCCGCAGCGCCCGCAGCTCCTCCTCCGGAGAGGGGAGCAGCCGCCGCCCTGTGGCGGCGGACAAAAGCGCCGCCACGGCCCAGCCCCACCAGTTGGACACCCCGGAAGCCAGCGTGAAATCCGCCCGCCCCACGGCGGCAAGGCGTTTTCCGTGGGGCACATGGGCCTCCACCACCGACCGGAGCGCGCCCATCCCCAGCTCGTTTCCACCGTCGCCCACGGCAAGGGTCACTGCCCCCAGACGGCGGGCCAGCGGCAGAAAAGCCTCCGCGTCTGTCACCATATCGTCGATTACCCGGCCGTGCATATTGTAAAAATGCCCGTCCGCGCCTTTGCCGGGGTGCTCGATGGTAAAAAAGTGAGTGGGGCGGAGCCGGGTCAAAAGGTCCCGGGCAAAGGCCGCCGTATCTCCGCCGGGAAGACAGACCACCTCCGCCTCCGGAGCAAGAACACCGGCGGCGGCCCGTACCTGTGGGAGAGAGACGCCGCCGCACAGCAGGGTTGCGTCGCAGCCCGTTGTCATAAGCGCCCGGGCCAGATTTGCCGCGCCGCCGGGGCCGTCCGTCTCGCCGTGGAAAACGCCGCCGCAGTCCACCGGAAAGCCGGTGAGAATCACCGCCCGCTCTGCCGAGAGCAGCGTGCGGGTCAGCGCGTCGAAGTCCGGAGCGGGCAGCCACCGGGCAAGGCCCCGGCCCGTCTCGTCCCGGCGCAGAAGCGCCCAGAGCTGTTCGTAAAAATCCATAAAATGCCTCCCGCAGGAGGGCCTTTTCAATCAAAAAAGACCCACTGATTTTGTGTAACACAAAATTCGTGGATCTTGGCCGCGGAAGGAAGCGCCGGAGAGACGTTCCGTGCGGGCAAAAACGAATCAAAGAGCCAAAGCGGACCGCTTTGGTCTGGGGACAGTATAGCAGGGAAGCGTCGGGCCGTCAAGGCGGAGGGGGGACAAATTTCACGCTGGATTTTCGGCAAAATCTATGGTATAACCACTTCATGACGCCTTGCCGGGTTGGAATGAAAATAAGGCGGCGTCTCCCCGGGAGGGGAAGGAAAGGGGCAGCTATGGGGTATCCGGAAAACACGGTTTTGGTGGTGGGACAGGCCAAGCCCAGCCGGGGCGACGCCATCTGCCAGACCCACGGGGAGTTTTACATCAGAGATCGGAAGAGCACACGTCTGAACTC
>ENA-UOOR01004337-UOOR01004337.1-fermentation-metagenome-genome-assembly--contig:-NODE-4337-length-11381-cov-8.943228_pt1 | contig 11381 bp, 10 predicted proteins | sample MGYA00245780_ERZ724029 | MGnify/ENA primary metagenome ERZ724029 (study PRJEB28704, sample SAMN03018315) | fermentation metagenome | biome: anthropogenic terrestrial biome; feature: soil; material... | reverse complement strand
CAATAAACTTCTAAAAGCTTTTCTTGATAACGTTTTGAAAAAAAATTACCTTTGTGTGCATGATGGAAAAGAACAGAATTACCCAATTATTTGGGATAAAATATCCCGTCGTTCAGGCCGGTATGGTTTGGTGTAGCGGATGGCGGTTGGCGTCTGCAGTCAGCAATTCCGGAGGATTGGGCTTGATTGGCGCAGGTTCGATGCACCCCGAAACGTTGCGAGAGCACATAAAAAAATGTAAGGCGGCTACAGATAAGCCTTTCGGCGTTAACATCCCGCTGATGTATCCGCAAATGGAAGAGATCATGCAGATCGTGATGGATGAGAAAGTACCCGTTGTCTTCACATCGGCAGGAAATCCAAAAACGTGGACCGCGAAGCTTAAAGACAAAGGCATTATCGTCGTGCATGTGGTGTCCGGCTCTAAATTTGCCTTGAAATGTGTTGAAGCGGGAGTGGATGCTGTTGTGGCGGAGGGGTTTGAAGCCGGAGGACACAACGGCCGTGAAGAGACCACTACGCTTACGCTTATTCCGCAGGTGCGGAGAGTTACCGATTTGCCGCTTATCGCCGCAGGAGGAATTGCGACGGGTGAAGGGATGGCCGCCGTTTTCGCACTCGGGGCAGAGGGGGTGCAGGTAGGTACCCGTTTTGCGCTTACCGAAGAGAGTTCAGCCAGTGACGCGTTCAAGCGGAAGTGTATTTCTCTGAACGAGGGTGACACCGTGCTTTCTCTGAAGAAAGTCAGTCCCACCCGATTGGTTAAAAATGATTTTTATCATCAGGTACAGGAGTTGGAAGACCGGGGAGCGTCGGCTGATGAACTTCGCACGCTGTTGGGTACCGGTCGTTCCAAACGCGGGATATTTGAAGGAGATTTGGTGGAGGGCGAGCTGGAAATCGGACAGGTTGCATCGATGATAGACACCGTTGTGCCTGCAGAACAGGTGATTAAACAGATGATGAGGGAGTTTTATGAGACAGTTGAAAAACTGAACAGGATTGTTTTTTAATCTTATCCTCCCACGACTAAATTACCTGGAGTGATATTCCGGCTTGGTGTGAAGGGATTTATAAGCAAAATTATTTATGAGAAAATATTTTATTTTTCTTTTATTATCTGCTTGCGCAAGCTTGCTGTTTGCCCAACAAAACAAGTTATTCACGTTGGACGAACTTATTCCGGGAGGAGAAAACTTTTACAGTTATTACCCGCGAATAGACGAACAATTTCAATGGCACGGCGATGAGTTGATGATGCTCAAGGGCGATTCCGTTTTCCAGGTTGATCCGGCGAATTCCGACAAGAAAAAATTTGTTTTCCGGTTCGATGAAATTAGAAAAAAGATAGGTAACAACGGAAAGATATCCAATGTGAAGTTTGACAGGGAAGGAGACGATAACCTCCTGTTTTCTTCTGCTGGCGGCACAGGAGTGTATAACTTGAAAACCAGACAGGTAATCTTATCTGTTAATTTTCCCGAAAACGGTGCTAACCGGGAACTTTCTCCCGACAATATTTATCTCGCCTACACAAAAGAGAATAACCTGTATATAATGGACGGGGCGGGTAAAGAGACGGCAATCTCTTCGGAAGAAAACAAAGGAGTTGTTTACGGACAAACGGTTCACCGGGACGAGTTCGGAATTAAAGGCGGTTTTTTTTGGTCGCCCCGTGGAAACAAGTTGGCGTTTTACCGGATGGATGAGACCATGGTTGCTGAATATCCGGTTGTGGATATCTCTGCCCGGATCGCAACGGAGAAAAGCATTCGGTACCCGATGGCTGGAGAGAGCAGTCACGAGGTGACCATCAGCATCTATGACATAAAAACCGGACAAACCGTTTACCTGAAAACCGGTGAACCCAGGGACAAGTACCTGACAAACGTGGCCTGGAGTCCCGACGAAAAATTTATATATGTAGCCGAACTGAATCGAGAGCAAAATCACCTGAAGATGAACCGGTACGATGCAAGGACGGGTGATTTCGATAAAACACTTTTCGAAGAAACACATCCGAAATACGTGGAGCCTGAAAATCCGGTTTTGTTTCTCAGAAACAACCCCACTCAATTTGTCTGGCAAAGCGAACGGGACGGATTCAACCACCTGTACCTTTACGATACGTCGGGTCGATTGCTGAAGCAACTCACCCGGGGAGACTGGGAAGTTACGGATGTCATCGGCTTTGACGGAAAAGGACAACACCTGTTTTTTGTCTCAACCCAGCCAAGCCCTTTAGAAAGGCATGCTTACAGCGTAAATTTAAAGAGCGGAAGCATCAGCCGGCTCACCACTGTTCCGGGCATGCACACTGTTACCGTAAGCAACTCCGGAAGATACTTGGTCAGCCGTTATTCGGCCAACGATAATCCCGGTAAAGTTGATCTCATCGATTCAAAAAGCACCAAAACTGTTACACTCGCTTTCGCTCGAAATCCTTTTGCTGGAATCGATATGCCTCGTGTTGAACTGGGAAGCCTGAAAGCTGCTGACGGTAAAACCGATTTGTTTTACCGGATGGTAAAGCCCGCTAACTTCGATGCCATGAAAAAATACCCCGTGGCCATATATGTCTACGGCGGCCCGCATTCACAACTGGTGCAGAATCGTTGGCGGTACGGTTCGGGAGGTTGGGAAACCTATATGGCACAGCGAGGATACCTCGTTTTTGTGTTGGATAACCGGGGAACATCGTTTCGGGGACGCGCTTTTGAAGATGTTACTCACCGTAAACTGGGTGTGGTGGAGGCCAAAGACCAGATGTGCGGTGTAGAGTTTTTAAAGTCACTGCCTTACGTGGATACTGACCGACTGGGTGTTCACGGCTGGAGCTACGGCGGATTTATGACGATCAACATGCTGCTGCGCTACCCCGAGGTATTTAAGGTGGGTGTTGCCGGTGGTCCGGTAATCGACTGGAAATATTACGAAGTGATGTACGGTGAACGCTACATGGATACGCCACAGGAGAATCCGGACGGTTACGCCGAAACAAGCTTGCTGAACAAAGCCGGCAGGCTGAAATCGAGGCTGCTTGTCATTCACGGAGACGAAGATCCGGTCGTGGTGATGCAGCATAGCTTGCAGTATATGAAATCGTCGATCGGTGCAGGAACGCACCCCGATTTTTTCGTCTATCCAGGACACGAGCATAACATGATGGGCCGGGACCGCGTGCACCTGCACGAACACATCACACGTTATTTTGAGGATTTTTGCCGATAGCGAAGGTAGGTCAGTTGGCGCACAAAAATCATAAATTGTTCGTACCTTTGTCTGTTAGAATATGCAACATAATTTATTTTCTTCCGATAAATTCTCGTTTTTCAGTTTGGGCAGCGGTAGTTGCGGTAATTGCTATTACCTGGGAAACAGTCACTACGGGATGCTTATCGATGCTGGATTGGGGCCACGTATTATCAAAAAAAGACTGGGGGATCACGGTGTCGATTTTTCGTCGGTTTACGCCCTTCTGGTGACGCATGACCATTACGACCACATAAAATCTGCCGGGTACCTGAGCGAAAAACTTAACATACCGGTTTATGCCACCGAGAAAGTGCACCGGGGCATCCGCAGTTGTCCCCTTGTCAAAAACACCATTAACGGCCCAACCAGGCGGGTTGTAGAAAAGGGAGAGCCCTTCCGGATTGAAGACTTCAGGATCACCGCTTTCGGTGTTCCGCACGACAGCAGTGACAATGCCGGTTATTTTTTTGAGTTCGGTAATCACAAACTGACTCTGGCAACCGACATTGGAGCTGTAACTGATGAATTGATCCATTACACCGGAAAGACCAACCACCTGGTGATTGAAAGCAATTACGATGAGGAGATGCTCCATAACGGGCGGTACCCCTATTTCCTAAAACAACGCATCAGCAATGGAACGGGACATCTGAGCAATCGGCAGACTGCCGAGTTCTTGGCAAACAACTGTTCGCCCCATCTCCGGAATATCTGGCTTTGCCACTTGAGCGGTGACAACAACAGCCCCGATCTGGCGTACGAAACAGTGAAGAGTGAACTTATTCGCAAAGGAATTGAAGTAGGAGTGAAAATAAATCTAGGCGTTTTTCGCCGGAATATATTGTCACCGAAAATTGAATTATAAATTCTGCTTTAAATGAAGGTATTGTACGTCTTTGGAGGAATTCCGCCTTATGCCAATGCTTTGTTGAACAAACTGGTCGACAAAGGATTGGAAATTGCGGTGGTGATCCCCCCCGGAAAGAGTGCAATGATCGGAAAAGGAGTCAGGGTGATTGGCCGGGAGACGGCAAACTACAGGATTATTACGAGTGAAGAAAGAAAATCGGTGCTGAACAAAACCGGCTTCAGGGAACTTCCTTCAATCATATACAAAGAGAAACCGGATATTTTTGTCGTAGGCTGGCCTTTTTTCCTGCAGTATTTCACTCAACCTGGATTAAGGAAAGCTTTAAAAAAATGCAAGACCAAGTTTGTGATGCGTGAGATCCCTTTTCAGGTGCCGCCATATGGAAAACTCAGGTCGTTTTACAGGGAGCATCCCGTATACGATGAAGACATGAACCTGCTGAACAACGGATTGTTTTTCCACATAAGACAGAGGGCCGTTGCCGAGATCAGGAGATATTGTTACTCTAAGGCCGATGGTGCAGTAGTTTATTCATCCGTTGGAAAAGATATTCTGCCTACCTATAACATACCCGAAGAGCTGGTGTTTGTCACTTACAATGCAAATGATTCCGAAGAATTGCTTCGGATAAGGCAGGAGCTGACTGAAGAGCAGCCACTGCTGCCCCAAAATGACCAGAGAGTGATCCATATGGGTAGGCTGGTAAAATGGAAAAGGGTTGACCTGCTGATGGATGCCTTTTCAAAAGTACTGCCGCACTTCCCCGGTGCAGAGTTGCTTATCGTGGGAGATGGCCCCGAAATGAGAAATTTGAAAAAACAGGCCTGCGACTTAAAGATCGACAGTCGGGTTATTTTCACCAAAGGGGTTTATGACAACGCGTTAATAGGAAAATACCTCCTGGCTTCGTCGGTTTATGCTCTGGCAGGAATGGGCGGATTGTCCATCAACGATGCCATGACCTTTTCTCTTCCGGTAATCTGTTCGGTGTGTGACGGCACCGAACAAGATCTGGTTTGCGACGGGGTTAATGGATTTTTTTTCCGGGAAAACGATGCTGCAGATCTGTCCGAGAAAATCATCGCACTGTTTAATGATCCCGGCTTAAGAAAAAGAATGGGGGAACGCTCTTTCGAAATCATCAGAAACAGGGTCAACCTGGATACGGTCAGCGATAGGTATATAAACGCTTACAGGACCATCTTGTCGGTTTGATCCGGCTTTTGCCCGTCAACGAAAATGGGTATATGCGCCCGCGTTAAGTGTTAGTTAGAAATTTTCCGCTTATTTTTGTAGCTGAATTAATGGATTAGTATATGAAAGCTTGTTTTATCGGACTGGGTTATATAGGTTTGCCAACAGCAATTATCGCTGCTGATAACGGTTTTGAAGTGACCGGTGTGGACATTAATCCCGAAGTAGTGAAAAGCGTGAATTCCGGGAAAGTTCATTTTTCAGAACCCGGATTGGACGAGATATGCAAAAAGGTCACTTCCAGCGGAAATCTTAAGGCATCTCCCGAGCCCCTGACAAGTGATGTTTACGTCATTGTGGTGCCTACTCCGTTTAAAGGAAACCACGAACCCGATATCTCCTACGTGGAATCTGCCGTTACTACCATTCTACCCTACCTGAAAGAAGGCGACTTGTGCATTATTGAGTCAACATGCCCTGTGGGCACTACAGAAAAGATGGCAGGGCTGATTTTTTCAGAAAGGCCTGAGTTAAAAGATAAAATTTATTTGAGTTATTGTCCTGAAAGGGTGCTGCCGGGGAATACCGTTTACGAATTGATTCAAAACGACAGGGTAATAGGAGGTATAGACGCAAGGTCATCGGAAAAAGCTGCCGGTTTCTACAGCCATTTTGTGAAAGGATCCCTGTACAAGACAAATGCCCGCACTGCCGAAATGTGCAAGCTGACGGAAAATGCTTCACGCGATGTGCAGATTGCTTTTGCAAATGAGCTTTCCATCATCTGCGAGAAAGCCGGTATCAATGTCTGGGAGCTAATTGAATTAGCCAATAAACATCCTCGAGTGAACATTCTTCAACCCGGAAGCGGGGTGGGCGGGCATTGTATTGCCGTAGACCCCTACTTCATCACTTCCGAATTCCCGATAGAGTCGCAACTGATAGGAAAGGCCCGGGAGATAAACAATTACAAAGCTTTTTGGTGTTCGGAAAAAATTCTTTCCACGATGAAAGACTTCAATTTGCGCGAAGGCCGGGAGCCCGTTGTGGCGTTGATGGGACTCTCTTTTAAGCCAAATATTGAGGATTTGAGGGAATCTCCCGCCAAATATATTGTATCGAAAGTAATGCAGGGACACAACAACGCTGATTTTTTGATTGTTGAACCCAACATAGAAACCCATAAGGTGTTTAAACTTACCGATTATGCGGAAGCTTATGAAACGGCCGATATAGTTGCTTTTCTGGTGGCTCACAAAGAATTTAAGCAGTTGAGTTCCAGGGATGACAAAATAATCCTTGATTTCTGCGGGGTTTTAAAAAAATAAGGATATGCGGAAAAAAATAATGCTTGTTTTCGGAACACGTCCCGAAGCCATAAAAATGGCTCCGCTGATTATGAGGTTTCAGCAATATCCCGATAAATTTCATGCTCTTGTCTGTGTAACCGGACAACATCGGCAAATGCTGGATCAGGTTCTCCGCCTGTTTGAGATTAAACCCGATTATGATCTGAATGTTATGAAAAGCAATCAGGACTTGTACGACATAACATCCAGCATATTAACGGGGATGCGGGACGTGCTGAAGCAATCGCAACCGGACTGGGTGGTTGTGCACGGCGACACAACCACCTCCGCGGTAACCGCGCTGGCCGCTTTCTACCAGAAGATACCGGTGGCTCACATCGAAGCGGGGCTGAGGACACACAACATGTACAGCCCCTGGCCCGAAGAGATTAACCGTCAAATAACCAGTCGTATAGCCACATACAATTTTGCACCCACTCCCTTAAGCAGGCAGAACCTGTTGGATGAGGGGATTCGAGAAAACAGCATTTCGGTAACGGGAAACACGGTTATCGACGCATTGTATTGGGTTACCCAAAAAATTAAAACCGATAAAAACCTCCAGGAAGAAATAAACGGTACTTTAATCCGGAGCGGATTACCCGAGAAAGTAGTATACAGCGCCACCCCGCAGCTTGTATTAATTACCGGACACAGGCGGGAAAATTTTGGTGAAGGGTTTGCCCACATCTGCCAGGCAATAAAAACATTGTCGGAAAAGTACCCCGAGATTCATTTCATTTACCCGATGCACCTTAACCCGAATGTGCGCGAACCCATTCATGAGGTATTCAACGATGATAAGAAGGAAAACCTCCATTTAATAGAACCATTGGACTACCTGCCGTTTGTTTATCTGATGGAAAAGAGCAGGTTGATCCTGACCGATAGTGGAGGTATTCAGGAGGAAGCTCCAAGCTTAGGTAAGCCTGTTCTGGTCATGCGGGATACCACGGAACGTCCCGAAGCGCTGGAAGCCGGGACGGTCAGGTTGGTCGGAACGGACTACGGCCGGATTGTGTCAGAGGCCTCCCGGCTCTTGTCGGACGGTAGCTATTACTATTCCATGTCAGCCAAAATCAATCCTTACGGAGACGGGAGGGCATGTGAGCGTATTGTTGAGAAAATGTTCGAAATAGCATGAACGTACTTATAATCAGTACATCCGATATTAACGGCGGAGCAGCCATTGCCGCTTTCCGGTTGATGAATGCCCTCCGTGGCAGGGGGCTGGAGGTGATGATGCTGGTGCGCGATAAACGTTCCGGCAATGAACGCATTATACAAGCAGGCAGCAAAATTCAAAACAGCCTGTATTTTTATGGGGAGCGCGGACAAATATTTTTGCAGAACCGGTTATCGCGGGAGGACCTTTTTGATGTTTCCATTGCCAGCACCGGTGTTTCCGTAACAGGACTTCCCGAATTTAAGCGCGCCGACATCATTCACCTGCACTGGATCAATCAGGGGATGCTATCGATTAGCGAAATCGGAAAGATTCTTGCTTCCGGCAAAAAGGTGGTGTGGACGATGCACGATATGTGGCCTTTTACCGGAATCTGCCATTATGCCGGAACGTGTACCCGCTTTCATCACTCCTGCGGGAGTTGTCCATATTTGAAGAGCTTATCGGAGAACGATCTTTCTTACCGGATTTTTCGGAAAAAACAAGCGACTTATGCTCGGGGAAGAATAGATTTTGTGGCCTGTAGCCAGTGGCTTGGAAAGTTGGCAGAGAAAAGCCAGCTCACAAACGGACACAACGTGGTTTCCATTCCAAACCCCATCGATACGGGGAAATACTTTCCCAGTGACAAGACCGAAGCGAAACAAAAACTGGGCTTACCCACGGATAAAAGGATTATCTTGTTTGCCGCGGTTAAAGCTTCGGATAAACGGAAAGGTATGAATTACCTGATAGAAGCCGGTAAACGGATTAACAATAAAGAGGTGCTGTTCTTGATTGCCGGGACGAACGGGGACGAAATCGCACGGCAATTGCCGGGTTTATCTGTGAATGCCGGATTCGTCGCTTCCGATAAAATGCCGGATTTCTATAACGCTGCCGATGTTTTTGTGACCCCCTCGCTACAGGATAATCTACCGAATACCCTTATGGAGGCAATGTCCTGTGGTACGCCTTGTGTTGGATTCAACACCGGAGGAATCCCTGAAATGATCGACCACGGGAAAAACGGCTATGTGGCTGAATATAGAAATGCTGTGGACTTGGCCAACGGATTGAAATGGACTCTTTTTGAGGCTGACTCCCGGCTGCTTTCGGAAAATGCCCGTGAAAAAGTGTTGTCGGAGTACGCGGAGGAAATAATTGTCAATCGCTATTTAACGATTTATGCTGAACAACCCCAATAATATTACCGACCTGTCTCATTGGGAGACGTACTGGACGAATTATCAATTCGATAAAATTCCTCGAAAAGTGGTTTTCGGGAAATTTATTCCTAGACTTGACGGAGCCAAAAGTTTTATCGAAATTGGTGGATTCCCGGGGGTATTCGCGGCTTATTTTTACAAGCACGGTATCCCGGATGTTACCGTACTCGATTTTTATATGAATACCGGTATTGTCCGTAAGTTTGAAACGGTCAATAATCTTCCGGAGCACACGATCCGGTGTATCGATACCGATTTTTTCAAATTTTCGTCTGAAAAAAAGTACGATGTAGTCTTTTCATCGGGATTCATCGAGCATTTTAAAGACACGCGGGATGTGATTGCACGGCACGTGGACCTGCTTTCGGAAAACGGGCATTTGCTTGTGCTGATTCCTAACTTCCTCGGGTTGAACGGAAAAATACAACAACGGTTTGATAAGGAAAACCTGTATGCGCACAACTTGTCATCGATGGAAATTGCTCGTTTGCAACGAATTATGCAGGCGTTTGACTTGAAGGATGTCGAAATTGATTACCTGGGGAAGCCGATGCTTTGGCTGGAACCAAAACCCGAAAATAGGCGTACCCGAAGATGGATAAAACTGCTGAGTTATGCCGTTAAACTTTTTCCGGTAAAAGGGCGGTTCCTTTCACCGTTTATTGCTGTCTACGCCCGCAAATGAAATCGCTTTCCGTAATAACCGTTACCTACAACGCAGGAACGTATCCGTATGTGGAACATATTATCGTGGACGGAAAATCGAAAGACAATACAGTTGCGTTGATCCAGCTGTACGAGAATCCCAAACTGAAATGGATAAGTGAACCGGATAGTGGGTTGTACGACGCCATGAATAAAGCCGTAACGATGGCAACGGGCGACTATTTGTGTTTTTTGAATGCAGGTGACATGTTTTTCCTGGCGGAGACAGTAGAAAAAATGATGAATTCTTTCCAACCCTCCTCCGCCCCCGACATCTTGTATGGCGAAACGGCCATTGTGGATAATAACGGAACGTTTCTGCGCATGCGACGTTTAAAAGCTCCTGAAACGCTCTCTTGGGAAAGCTTTAAGCAAGGAATGCTGGTGTGCCATCAAGCATTTATTGTCAAAAGAACGATTTTTGAACCTTACGACCTGAACTATCGCTTTTCTGCTGACGTGGACTGGTGCATCCGCCTGATGAAGAAGTCCCGCCGCATCCACAATACGCACCTGACGCTTATCAATTACCTGGACGAAGGAGTAACTACGGCTAACCGGAAAGCTTCGCTCAAGGAGCGCTACCGGATTATGGTGAAGTATTACGGACAGGTTTCCACGTTTTTGCATCACGTTTGGTTTGTGGTAAGGGCAATTGTAAATATTTAAAACTATGAGAAGAATATTACAACTATTAAAAAATGTAAGATCCGTAAACGCACTTCGCAGATTTAACTATGCATCAAAGAATTACTTTTTTGATAAGTATCTGCAAATGATTCGCTGGGTAATCAATTCAAAAGAAGATACAAATTACACCTATCATCTTACCGAAGAAAACCTCAATTATTTAGCTCAAACAATTGCATTTATTACAAAATCTAATTTTAGTTCTATTATTGGCTATTTTAGTGAAGCACAGCAGAATAAGGAACTAATACAGCATATTCAAACAACCATACAAAATTCTGATCAGAAGAAATTTACCGATAAAGAGGTTCGTTTTGGCCGGAGATTAGGATGGTATGCCTTTGTAAGGATTCTAAAACCTAAAATAGTTATAGAAACGGGTGTTGACAAAGGATTGGGATCAGTTTTAATTTGCTCGGCACTATTGGAAAACAAGAAAGAGGGTTTTTATGGAAGGTATTTCGGAACAGATATAAATCCCAAGGCCGGGTTTCTACTCACCGGTAAATATAAAGAAGTAGGGGAAATTCTTTACGGCGATTCGATTGATAGCTTATCCGGATTCAAGGAAAATATTGATATTTTTATCAACGACAGCGACCACTCTTCTCATTATGAGTACCGAGAATACAATACAGTAAAACCTCTCCTGGGAGAAAAAGGTATAATTTTAGGTGATAACGCTCACTGTACAGATCAGTTGTCGAAATTCTCTTTGGAAAATGACAGGCATTTTCTCTATTTTCAAGAAAAACCCAAGAATCATTGGTATCCCGGCGGTGGCATAGGAATCTCTTTCAAATGATATGAAACGAAGAAAACTCAACGTTGAGGAACTCAATAGAATAAGTATCGAAGAATTTCGGGACGCACCCAAAATTCCCTTGGTGGTGGTGTTGGACAATGTGCGCAGCCGGCACAAC
>ENA-UOOR01004334-UOOR01004334.1-fermentation-metagenome-genome-assembly--contig:-NODE-4334-length-11384-cov-15.956483_pt1 | contig 11384 bp, 26 predicted proteins | sample MGYA00245780_ERZ724029 | MGnify/ENA primary metagenome ERZ724029 (study PRJEB28704, sample SAMN03018315) | fermentation metagenome | biome: anthropogenic terrestrial biome; feature: soil... | reverse complement strand
TTTTTTTTGTTTTATTATAAACCTTTTTTATAAATATGTGACAAAACTCAAATTTTATTCAAATATTTATCTATATATTGTGCCATCAATTGTTTTATGTCAGAATATATAGTATACTAATCTTTTTATTTTGAGTAATTTATATTATTTTTTGTAGTTTCTCCATATATCCCCTATTAACTATTATTATATTATTATCAAAATTTAGATGATAAAGTTTAAATCCATTGTAATCATAAATATTGGTTATAACTGCTTTAACATTATTATAATTAATTTCTTTTATGTAATCTCCAATAATGTGTTGTACTTTAATCTTATTTATAATGAATATATCTCCAATTTCATATTCTTCTCTATCCCATAGTAACTTTCTATCTTCAGGAGAAGCAAAATCTAAATATCCATTAAAAGTTCTTCCGTATATTTTATTAATTTTTATTTTACGCCATTCACAATATAAATTATCATCAAAATTCATAAGATCACAATAAGTCTCTTTTAGAGAATCATTTTTATTACCAATAGCTAAAATATCTCTATTATTATAATTAACCGTATAATATTTTCCATCATCCATTTCTAAAAGATATCCCGCTTTAATATCATCTATATTGTACATACCTTTCTCCTTTCTTAACCAATTCGATTTTTGGTTTTAATTTTATAGATTACCAATATTTTATTTCCCCATTTTTTCTTACCTACTATTTTTATATTATTTTTTAGTTATAAGTTCTTTTTTTAATCTTTCTACTTCTTCTTCAACAATCATAATAATACATGGTTCACTATCTTCATCATTGTTAAACTTAACTAATTCCAATTCTTTACCGTTATATTCATTACCATAGATTTTATACATAACCAAATAATCTCCATCATCACAAAGAATTTTATGACTATTAGAAAATCTCTTTTTACATTCTTCGTATGTCATATTAATATATCTCCTTTATTTAATTCTCCTGTACAATATTATTATAATCAGTTTCAACGACACATTTTTCATCAACTCTAATTTGTACTAAATTACATTCACTATCCGCACCTACCACCTTACCTTTAACCCCTTTTAGGATACCATTTAAAATTGTTGCTTCTTGATTGACTTTTACAGCCATTATTAATCCTCCTTTACATAATTGTATTTTTTATTTTCTTCTCTTAACGGACACCAATCTGGACTAGATTTTTTATAAGTACCTATTGGAATAGTTAATGCATCTAAATAATCATCGTCAATAAAAGTATTGCCATAAGTATCATAATCTGGAACAACATATTCACATACATATAAATGTCCGTCTAATCCGTAATCTTCACAGTTTTCACAAGTCTTACATTTTGGAATTTTCATATTAATTCTTCCATTTCCTTTTCAATGGATTTAATATATCTAGTAGGTTCACCATTAATTAATTCGCATTGGACACATTCTTTTATTCCAATAATATCCTCTACACATCCATTAAGAATTGGACTACTTTCTTCATACTCACATTTATAACATTTATTTTTCCATACTTGTTCTTTAGCTTCTTTTATATTTTTTCTAGCAGATATGTATAATAAAATTGGTAATATAAATAATAACAGCAATTGGGAAAAATGATATAAAAAATCCCCTAATCCTGCAATCATATATTTATATTGATATTTTATAGTTCTTTGTAATGACTTCCATATAAATATATCACAATATATCACTTCTAAAATAGTCATCCTTGCATAATTATAATCACATGGTATGATTTTATCATTTTCGTCTTTATCAATTAATAGAGATTTATTTTTAAATTTCATTATACTTCCTTCCTTTAATTAATTTACTTCTTTTGCGTCTAATATCTTTATAAGTTTATCTGCCCCATATGTATCAGATAAAAACTGTTCTGCCGCATTTGCGACACACCCAGAAGCAATTACTGCAATACATACATCTTTATTATTTGTATATGATTCATATATTTCAAACAACTTATTTTTTACTACTTCAAATATTTCATCCATATGATCATTTTGAGCTTCATAAGTTTTATCTTTTTCTTCAAATTTTATAATCATTTTTCATCTCCAGTCTTGTTTTGATTTTAATATGTAATATAGAAAGTAGTAGTTACCCGAAATACCTACTACTTTCTATAACCGTACCAACCAATACGGATTAGTCTTTTGACAGCAGGGGCACGATATTGTGTTTACTGTTTTTGCCCGACCACAGCGATCACTTTCGGGGAGTGATGGTTGAAGAAGCGAATATTAACCACCCTCGGCTTATGCCTACTACCCCACTCCTCAACGGAGTCCCAGTTAATTAATAATTTTTGTCTGCTTCCCACCTTTTCTTCAGACCATGATTGAAATAACAGAGTTATTAAATTTCAATCATCCCGTATGTAATTCCACTACTTTTAATAATTTTTTTAGCCACTCTGTCATTAACTGAGTAGTTTCATCATATACACTCACCAATTTTAAAATAACAATGGTTTAAAACCATAAATTATTTTCGATTAATAATTTATCTATTGCCCACTTCAATAGATAAATTTATGTTAAACACTTTAAGCAAACACCCTAATCGTACATGAGAGGTTTATATTTATTCTTTAGTGGGTGAGGTAGCACAGTCTCAAAAGAATAAATTACAAAATTAAATTTTTTATTGTAGGATTATTACTTATCTTAATAATCCTACCGGGTAACTAACCTAGATAAGAGGTTTTGAGGTGATATTATGTTCTTAACACCCTGAGCAGAATCAAACTCTCCTTTATTAGTATAAATGTATGTGTATTATTTGTCAATATTTATTTTTTAGTTTTAATAAAATTTTATATCTTATAAATCCCAATCTTTAGGCATCCATTTTCCCAAAAATCATGATAAAACTAGAATTTTATGTTAATCTTCATTTTCAATATTTATATTAATAAATATTTCATCCTTTACTATTTCTACTTCTTGACCAACATTATGATATTCTGATTCTCCCAACCATTTTATTCCTATGTATGATACAGACTTATTATTTCTCATAAAATCAATATGAGTAATGTCACTATATTTATTAACTCTTTCATATTCTGGTTTATTCTTAATTATTAATTTTGCTTGCGTTGCACTTTTGTCCAATTCAAAACCGTCATTTTTTCGATAACAAATATTATTTATAAATAATCTTTCTTTAATATCTCCTAACCATATAAATCTAACATCACTCATCGGAACTTGTATTACTTCACAATTTTCAAAAACTATATCAATTCTATCTATTTGTTTTCCCATTACTTCTCCTTTCTAAAATCAACACCAAATTGATGATTTATTATATTTTATTTTTACATTTTGCGCTCTACAATCTCGCCCTCATACCAAAGTTGTTCAAACCATGAAAGAGCAATATCATCTTTCGGTAAGTAATGATAATATTTATTGTGTGGTTTATTATACCAATAAAAATGTGGATGTTGTTTTTTGAATTCACAAAGCCAAGAATCTCTTTTATATATTTTGTTTTGTTTAGGATTTATTATTTTAGCTTTAAGTGCTTCTAATAAACAGTTACTTTTAATAACTTCATCTCCTTTTATTAATTTAAATTGACATCAAAGCATTATTTGGTTCAAACTTAAATCCCATTATATAGGGATTTGTATTCTTATAAAATTAAGTTTCATACACAAATAAATCTTCTTTTGGATACGGTTTCGGTAATTTATCTACAGAAGTAACATTTCCATAATATCCATGCCAACCACCCTTACCCCATAACCTTAAATATCCCCCATTTTCAATTGAAACAATACGATAAGCAGGTTTTTCACAACATTGCCAATGTGAAACAATAAAGCAATTATCTTTAGTAATATCTTTTTGTTGATCGGTTAGCTTCCAACCAAATTTACAATTATGTTCAATCAAATAAAGTGGATAACCCTTTTCTAATAATGTATTTGCTAATTGTGTTTGTGCATGTTCAAAAGCACATTGTCTTGCTGATATTTCATCTTTAAATAATGTGCCGCACCATTTGCATTTATAAGATTGAACTTCTTCTATAAGGTTAATTTCTTTTTCTTCCATATTTATTTTCCTTTCACATAGTATCAATATTTTTTATTCTATCGTATACTTTATTAACAAAATGCTTATAACTAAATTGAGTTCCTGGTTTATTGAATACAGACATAATTATAAAAGTAAATCCATCAATTATTTGTAATAAACCATTAATAAAAAAGTATAATCTTTGATTAGGTTTATTCATAATTTCTCCCTTCAAATCATTTGAAAGTGATATTTTGTTATGTTCTTAATTTATTGTCTAATTTCCAATGTTCACATATATTAGCTTCTAAAATAGATTCATTATTTTTCCTAATAAAATTAACTAGATTCACATATTTTTTATTTTTACCATATGTACAAACTGTTACAAATTCACTTTCAGCATGTACATATTTGCAACTTATACAACCTTTTATATAATATTTATCTATATTAACCACCTCTCTGCTTATTATCAAACTGTGACTTTATAATGTTTTTACTTCTCACAATTGTTTTCAAAATCCCAACCTGTAAAATAATTTTTATCACTAAAACAAAAAGCTACTTCGGCATAATTGCCACCAACTAAACTTAAATATTGATTTTTACTATTTGCTAAACGGATTACCATATTATCATCCATATAATCTAAGTGTTTTTTTAAATCTCTTACAGTAAAAGGGATGGGTGTATTTGTGCTAAACATCATAATTATTTTTCCTTTCTAAAACAACACAAAACGAGGAGTTGGTTTTAATTTTACTCAAAAATATCTTCAGTTATTGTCCAGTAAATAAAAGCTTTAAACTTGCCATCTACTATTTTCCCTAATTCATAAGAATAACAATTTTCACATTCATGATATTGTTGAAATAAAATATCTAATTCTCCATAAAACCAATCTCCATATGGTCTGAGTTTATAATAATTGTGATCATAAAATGATATTTCTTTCATATATTCAAAACATTGAACTGGTAATTGGATATTAAAATCTATTATATTTTTCATATCTACCTCTTTTTACTCAACATATAAGAAATTATTTTCACTATCAAATGCTTCAAAATAATGATACCAACCATCATCACAACTAATTCTTTCATTATAAATATCAATAGAATCTACCGTGTGAAAGTCACTATCTCCATCTTTTGCATAAATATTAAGATATGTATAATCGTTTATTAAGTCTTTAAGTAAACTTTTTAAAGTTATTACTTGCATTTATATTTATTACCTCCTTTAATTCAAATCCTCTTTATACCATCTCGACCCATATTTCTCTTGACCTATTCGCATCAAATCCCAATACTTTTGACGATAATTTTCCATATCTCTTTTTGCTTTGATAGTTTGACGTTTTAAAGATTCAACTATTGTAGGATTACCGCTTTTATATTGCTTTTCATATTCTCTATAAAGTGATCTAATTAAGGAATTTTTAAGTATTTGTTCGTCAATCTGTAAATCCTGCTTCTTAGAACGTTTAATACATCTTTCATTAACATACACCCCTATGTGATTTGGTATTTCATCTTTTACTTGCTCATATAATTCTTTAGGCAATACATAATAATTATAATGACCTATAAAAGTATTATTATTTTTACTATGAAAATCAGATTTAGATATTTTAATTTCATAACATCTCCAAATTCCTTTAGTATTATATGTAATATAATCGACTCTCTCCTTGCCAAACCAGCCGATAGTCACCTCAAAACACCCAAATACTCCTTGTTTAGCAGTTGCTTTATAAATTTGTCTTTCAAGTTCTAAAGTTTGTTCTGTTTTTGCTATTTATATCACCTACTTAAAGTTAAAATGAAATTTTGCTTTTGTTATGATTTTTATATTTATATTAAATAACTTTTAATAAAGTAAACTCAGGTTGATACCCGTTTTGCCAAACATAATGAGCATATTCAATTGAATCTGTTGATCCATCATCTACAAAAGATATTCTTCTATGATGTACAAAAGTATATTTAGGCATATGATATTCCCATAAATCTTTCCGATCTTTACTTCCAAAATAATTTAATCTAAGAAGCATCACAACAAAACCATTATCCTTAACATCATCTAGTGCTTTATATATAATTTTTTTAGCAATATTAAAAGGTGGATTAGTAACTATTAAATCATATTCATCTTTGCAATCATATGTAATATAGTCAGTTTTCAATTCAGCTAATGAATCTTTTCTAATATCGATTGTAAAAGGTTTTGTCCCTCCGCATTGTAATATTGCTTCTGGATAGCTCATAAGATGTCTAGAATCTCCACCAGCACAAGAATCAAGAATTTTACCTTTCAATATATCTGGTTCATATTTTTTAATCTCATTTAAAAATTCAATTACTGCTGGAATAGGTGTAACATAATAATCCTTATTAATACTTCTACTCTTCTTTGAAGTATTACTTCTATTTGTACTACTCAATTAAATCTCCTTTCTTTATATTATAATCAAATGTGCCATTTATATTAATATTTTATATTAACCATTACCTGCGAACTCTCCAAAAATCTCTTGCCTTTTTAATTCTGCAAAATCACAAGCTTCCTGAAATTCATTTAACTCAAATTCCCATTTATATCGTTCGCCATTTTTCATTAATTGTACTAGATATAATTGCTTACCTCCGTATCTGGTAACTAAATGAACATTTCTTACACCAGTTTTATTATTTTTATTTGCTCCATTTCTATGTTGAGAATTTCTAGCATTGTTTGTAACTCTTAAATTATCTTTTCTATTATCTAACGTATTATGATTCTTATGGTCTACATATTTATTTTTTGAATTTGTCAAATATGTATGAAGTAATATTGTTCGATGTTTAGATTTACCATCTTCTGTTTCAAAATATTCTGTAGCACAAGCATAATAACCTTTTATTTTTTTATAATATGCTCTATGCCAACTATAATTCAAATCTATTAATTTTTGCAAATCTTCTTTATCAATAATCGTTTCATCGATTGGTTGTTTCCTTTTATCTTTTAAAATAATAAATACAGAATCTCCTTCTATCCTATAATCATTAAATCCATTAAAATATCCTATTGCTATGTTATTTTTCTCCTTTCTATAACTTTAATCAATAATACTTCTCCCACGTTTCACTTTTCCTTTTCATAACCTCTTTCCAATCACTCGTAAATAATCCCTCCTGGGTACATAGTTCATATGCTTTATCAAGAGTTATTTTATTATCATGTACTAATTCTAAAATGGTAAATAATTTTACTTCATCATCGTCTAATGATTTATCTGTGATTAATCTGTAAGCTGCTCTAAAGTCTTTATACATTCGTTTCTCCTATTTATATTTTTACTATAAATAATTTATTAATAACATGATCCCACAATAAATATACAAAAATATAAAAAATGGACTCTTTAAAGCATCAAATAATATTTTCCATTCCCATATTTCATTAACTTGTATTAATTTAAGTTCAGGGGGATTAGGTTTAGGTAATGTTTTTATAATAGTTCTCTCTTTTTTTATCATTATGAAATCACCCTTTTATCCCAATTCTGTCAATTGCTTTTTCTTTTCTTCAATCTCTTGTTGTGAACTTTTTATTCTATATTCTGCACTTTTTATTTCGTTTAATAATTGATTTTTTATATATTCAATATTTTTTGAAATATTTTTATTTACGATATACCTTGGATGCCAACCACCTATAGGTATATAAAATTTATCTTCTTCATCATATTGCCAATATTCATGTTCTGATACTTCTTTAATATCTTCTATTTTCATTAAGAATAACAAATCATCTTCATTTAATTTAGAGACATCATAAAAAGTTATATCACTATATAATTTACCTTTAAACATACTATCCCAATAAGTGTCAATCGCAAACAATTTATCATCTTTATTTTTTACAATATAAATAATACCGTGCTTACAATGACTTCTACCTTTTGGATACCAATAAATATTACCTTCTTCTATCATATTATTATTTCCTTTCATCACAAAATTGGGGTTTGGTAATGATTTTAATAATCTTTTATATTTTCTTTTATTACTTGGTAATCTTTATATAAGTCTGGTTCTTGCTCAGACACCATACTATATAAAACATTATAGTTATAAGTACAATCTCTAAACACCCTACCGTCAATATCATCACTGTCAAAATAACTATTTATATCATTATAAATGTCTTGATCTAATTTATTCTCAACTGTAAAATTACTTAATCCTATTTCAGCATAACTATAACCATCATTCCAATCTCCACGATTCATTTCAAGATAATATGCTAGATACAAATATTTGTTTTTATTAATTACTATCCTTAATAAATCTTCCCAATCTTGATTTAAATCTAAATCATATTTGGCAAGCAACAATGCTAATTTTTTATTTTCCTCTTTTAATTTAAGTTCTGCTTGCTTTTTTATTTCTTCGTCTTTTATACGTTTAACTTCATCATCATAGAATTTTTGAATTTTATCTTTGTAAGATTTACTTAAATCGTCCAATTTGGTATTAGAATATATCGTTGGTATCTGACCAAACACTTGTGCCACCCAATCATATGTAATCCATTCTTTTTTCTTACTTCTTTTTGATGGATAATCATAATGTTTTTTAGAAATACCTATCCTATCAAGTAAATCCGATAAAGATGAAGATGTTTGTTTATTAGATTCTTGTTTTTCCAAATTTTCTTCATGTATAACTTTATCGTGTTCAGCAATAATATCAATTATTTTATACATTTTATTTAAATAATCATCTGTAAAAGAAAATTCACTATATTTCCAAGATGAATCATATTTTCTACTTAATGATCTTATTTCACTATTTCCTTGAACCCATTTATTAAGTTCATCACCATAATCAAACCTTATATATTTATTATTACTATACCAAGAATTATCCGTCATCAATCTAATACTTAATAACTCTAAAAATAATGGTTCAAACTTCTGAATAGGTTTAATATCAAGTTGAGATTTTAGTGAACCAATTTCTTTATTTACTGTTTCTTGGACTAAATTAATTCCTTGTGTTAACTTATCAAATATTTTATCTGGACTATCATTTTCGTATATCCATACACTATCTCCCATAACTTCCTCCTTTTAATTTTTGAACCAAAGCTGGATTTGGTATTAATCTTGCTCACCACAAAATCCTTTAACCAACCACTTAAAAGTAGCATACAATTCTTCTAATGATTCAAATTCACTATTAATATTTAATCCTATAGTAAATACATCATAAATATCTAATTCCCTATTAGTATCATACCCCTTACTGTCCATCCATTCCGTCAATTTATTAAATAAATGTTGTATATAAAATTTCTCTCCTTCTTGATTATTGGTAAATTGATATATAGTTTCAATACTAAGTGAATACATTTTACTTTCTTTATCATAAACAATATCAATATCATTCATTGTATATAAATCTGGTTCACCATAAGACAGATCACTTGCTGATTTAATTCCCCAAATAAATTCATGTGTATCATTGTATGTATCTTCTGCGATACTGTATTGCTGTTTAAAAAATAGTGATTTTAATTTATATAACATATTTACCTCCTTTTTTAATTTACTTTATTAATTGTTTTAAATGCCAAATATCAAACTTTTATGATAATCTTTTAAAAATTGTGGCGTTTGCATTGTTGTATATCCGACCATTTCTTTTATGATTTTTCTTTTAGATTTAAACGTCATAAGAATATTATTATGTTTTTTATGATACCCCTTACGACCTAGTATACAATTACATCTATAACAACAAGTTGCTAAATTATATTCGTTATTATTTCCTCCTTTACTTTTAGGAATTATATGATCTAATGTCGCAATATTATTAGGCATAGGAGTATTTTTATTGGGATAATATACTATTACCTGTTCACCACAATACAAACAAGTAAAATTATCTCTCTCATATAATTTTATATGATTCAAATTATCACCTACTTTCATTAGCAAATGATGTTTTGGTTATGATTTATCTTCTATATTTAATTCTTATATAAGGCCAAAATAAATCAACTACCCAACCATATATTCTAAGATAAATCTTTTGCCACCATTTTAAATGAAAATTTTCAATATAAAAATATTTCATTTTTCCTCTTGTTGTATTGCTCGAATATATTGATTCAATTTTACTACCATTTTTAAATTCAATTTTCATAATGCCTCCAAATCTACATTTCATAAAAATCTGATAACATAATATATAAAATCAAAGCATTTCTTTTGCCAATCTTAGATTCACAATAAGAGATTTTTTCTTCTGGATTAATCCTAACATTAAATTCTACAATAATATTTCTGAATTGTTCCATAAAATTATTAATAATTTCATTTCCATCTTTATCACTACCACAATCACATTTACATAACCATTGTGATTGAGTTTGCCCTTTAGGAGAAACATAATTTTCTACCTTTTTTATTACTGTTAATTTCTCAAATTTTTGTCCTGTTAAATCAATAATTTTGCCCAATAAAATAATTCACACTCCTTTTAATATTTTTTAGTTATATGTAAATATCTTTTATGATTATAAATACTATCATAGCAAGCGAATAATGATCCTTTTTGCGACTGCGTATGATACTTATTTATTCTTCCAAATCTATTTTTGTGCAAAATGCAATATTTTTTATTTTTCTTATTTGATATTCGGATTATCCAATCGTCCAAAGGCATTGCCACCAAAATTAAATCTGGTGGAAACACCCTGGACTTCGTTCCAAACATAGTATCATATTTCTTTATTGTTAACTCATCAATCATCGATTATCAACCTCCTATCACCATAGGTACAAATTCTCTTGCCCCTTCGTATTCATTACAAACCTGTTTAGCATCTTTACGATATTTATTACAATAGTTAACCAATTCCTTACGTTTGTTATCAAGTATTGCAGAAATAAATGAAGGTTTTATTTTTTTAGTTCTAATATTTGTTGATAATTATCACAAACACCATATTCTATCCACTTATCAGCAATTGTATCTAATGTCCCGTTTTCAATAAATCCATCAAAATTAAACATATATCCATCATGTCTATAAATTCCAGTAGTATATTGTTCAAAATAATCATCATTGGATAAATCTATTCCATTAACTTGTGCTATCATAGCATGAATCATATCCGGTTTAATTGTTCTAATACTTAAATTTTTTAACATTTAAAATCTCCTTTCAACTCTTAACAAAATACTTCATTTATAATCTTATGTACTATAAATTTCTTTTAAACTCTCATACCAATTATCAGAAGTATTATATTGTTGAGTTAAACAA
>ENA-UOOR01004332-UOOR01004332.1-fermentation-metagenome-genome-assembly--contig:-NODE-4332-length-11391-cov-4.995589_pt1 | contig 11391 bp, 9 predicted proteins | sample MGYA00245780_ERZ724029 | MGnify/ENA primary metagenome ERZ724029 (study PRJEB28704, sample SAMN03018315) | fermentation metagenome | biome: anthropogenic terrestrial biome; feature: soil; material... | reverse complement strand
AGCGCCGGGCCACCGTTGGTAATGTTGCTGTAAGTTTGGTAGGGTCGCGGCCTGGCCACGGCATCCTTAATCAACAGTACCGGAATCAGGGTACAATAGTGCGCGGCTGCCAATAAGAACCCAACTGGCCTTGTTGCATCTTTGAGTAAAAAAAGGCCCGCCAGCAGCAATGGAGTTGTCGTGGTCCCTAATTGGGTAATGGTTAGCACTAAAGAACGCAAGAATTTATAGTCGGTAATCGTGTTTAGCGTCGACAAAACTTTGTGTTCAAACCGCTTGATGCCTAATAAATATACGCTCATATTTCCACCTCCTTTCTTCATGATCATTATACATGAAGAAAGTTATCGGATTTTTAAGGAAAGATAAAGATTACCTAAAATCGGTGAAGATTACCAAAAAACCTTGGCGTTTGTAGCCAAGGTTTTTCTTTATCCTAAATGCATTTTATAAATTGCCTTTGAGCCCGATCTCCGCCGCGACTGCACGCATTCCAGTGATGGTCTCCTTAATAATCTCATCCAGTTCCATTCCGAGGCGCTCTGCCCCTTTTTTAATCACATCACGGTTCACCCCGGCCGCAAAGGCTTTATCTTTCCACTTTTTCTTGACTGATTTAACTTCAAGATCCAAAACACTCTTACTCGGTCGGACTAGAGCAGCGGCGGCAATCAAACCGGTTAATTCGTCAATCGTATAAAGGACATTCTCCATCTTTTCGACGGGTTCAACTTCGGAACAAAGTCCCCAGCCATGGCTTTGGACCGCATGGATGTACTCTTCCGGCCAGCCCTCGGCCGTTAGAATCTCTCTAACCTTTGTACAATGCTCGTCCGGATAACGTTCATAATCCAAATCATGGACCAAACCGATGACGCCCCATTTTTCCACATCTTCCCCAAATAAGGCGGCAAAATGGCGCATTACTGCTTCGACGGACAGCGCATGACGAAATAGGCTTTCATCCTGGTTATATTCCTGGTACAGTGTTAAAGCATCTTGTCTGTTGATCGCTTGGGACATATCCATCCTTCCTCTCCCGTATCGTGACTTTCCAAACTTTATTCCATTTCATTGTCCCGCATCATCCGGGACTTGTCAACCTTACCTGGCCTGTCCCGGCATGAACCATTATAAAAAAGGATAATGGCGCCTGTGGCGCGAAACGCTAATAGAAGCTTTGCATCTAGGAGTGATTAGCATGAAAATCGGCATCATCAGCGATACCCACGGCTCAATTACCGCTTGGGAGAAAGCATACGAAAACTACTTAATCCACACCGACCTCATCATTCACTGTGGCGATGTCCTCTATCACGGACCACGGAATCCCCTACCCGACGGATATAAGCCAAATGAATTATGCACCCGGTTCAACAACCTAGATAAACCGCTGGTCTTTGTCCGGGGTAACTGTGATGCCGAAGTCGACCAGATGGTACTGGACCATCCGCTGGAAGCGCCCTCTGCTCATCTCTTCACCGACCACTGGCGCATCTTCGTCCACCATGGGCACCACACCGAATTACCGGTCAAAACAACCGAGCATTACAACTTAATCATCTCCGGCCATACCCACCTCCCCAGCCTTAATGAAGCTGATGGGGTGGTCTACCTAAATCCCGGTAGCCCTTCCGTACCGAAGAACGAACCAAAGACCCCGACCATCGCCGTCATCGACGAAGCGGCAATTGTAATTTGGAATATTGACACCGGAGAAGCAGTGCAGAGCTGGCGTAAATAGGAGCTTACTTTTATTTCTGCCGTTCTTTTCGGCCGCGACGATTGGCTTGTTCAAAACCGGCCCGTCGTCCCTTCGATGGGATCCCCCTACTCTTCTGCTTGGTTTTGACAACAGGTTCCGTCCACCCACTGAGCGACGCTGACCGCGTTTGAGAGCCCAGCGCCATCCCCAACAGTGCGGCGGCCACATCGAATGTAGTCAGGAAATTTTCACTTCCGTCCAATCCCGGATCCGCCGTTAACTTCTCAATAATGGAAAGATACTTTTGATGTTTACCTTCAGAAACTGTCTTTTTAATCTCTTTAATAAGGTGATTAACCCTTTTTTCTTCCACATCTAGAATTGATGGCGGCTTCATTAATCTAATCGTCGAGCGAGTAAACCGTTCGATCTCTTTTAATTTATACAATTCACGTCCGAAGACAAAAGAGTAGGCTTTACCGGTTCGACCCGCCCGCCCAGTTCGGCCGATCCGGTGGACATAGTACTCATCATCGTTGGGGAGGTCATAATTGAAGACCGCTTCAATATTCTCCACATCAATACCGCGGGCTGCCACATCGGTAGCGACCAAAAGATCCAGCTCCCCCTGGCGAAACCTGGCCATCACTCTGTCTCTTTGGTTTTGCGTCAAATCTCCGTGCAACCCTTCCGCTGCATATCCTCGGGATTGTAGTTTTGCCGCCAGCTCATCAACCCGCCGTTTAGTATTGCAAAAAACCAAAGACAGCTTAAAATTGTTAGCATCAATGATCCTGGACAAAACATCTAGCTTTCCTGCTTCGCGAACCTCCAGATAATATTGTTCGGTACTGGGTACCGTTAGCTCTTTATGGACGGCTTTAATGTGGACCGGTTCCCGTTGATACTTGTGCGTCAGGTCGATGATGGCTTGTGGCATGGTCGCCGAAAAAAGGATGGTCTGGCGTTCATCCGGTACCTCCGCTAAAATAGTGTCAATATCTTCACGAAAGCCCATATTGAGCATTTCGTCGGCTTCATCGAGGATGAGCATCTTTAAGTCGTGCAGGCGGATGGTACGACGCCGCAAGTGATCCATAATCCGTCCGGGGGTACCAATAATGATCTGGGGTCGTTTGCGTAACCCGGCGATTTGGCGTTCGATTGGTTGTCCGCCATAAATTGGCATCAGCCTAATCCCACTCTTGTATTTCGCAACATTCCGTAGTTCCTCCGCGGTCTGAATGGCCAATTCCCTGGTGGGAGAGAGGATCAAAGCTTGAATGGTCTCAGTATTGGGTTCGATCCTTTCTAGTACTGGAATCCCAAACGCACAGGTTTTTCCTGTTCCTGTTCGCGCTTGGCCGATCACATCCGCACCGCTCATAATTGGGGGGATTGCCTGAGCTTGGATCGAAGTCGCCTCCTCAAAGCCCATCGCTTCGATGGCTCTCCCGATTTCCGCTGATAAGTCAAGTTCCGCAAAATTCATTAAATACACTACCTCATTCCATTGATAATCTTAGTTTATACTATACCTCATTTACGGATTTCCATAATTCGCTTTTTCAAAGTTTAACCACAATGTATTGATAAACTCAGACTCTAGCGGAAACAATTTCATTATTAATTGATGTGCCGAAAAATCTTGCCTAAAGAAGCTAACTCAAAGGCAACACACGATCAGTATCCTGAAGAGGATCAAAATAAATTATACTATAACGGTGGGTCTTAAGATTTGCCTTTAGAGTAGCTTTATATTCTTCCCTCTGCCAGGTGATTGTCAATAATTCGTCATTAATCGCCTCGCAACTGTATTCGCCACCAAAAGCTGGATATGAATTGCGAAATCGCATTAAAGCGACTAGCTTTTTGACTACCGGTCGCTTTAAATTTTCTTCAATTTCAAACCTGGTATAACAATGACGATTAATATTCCTTCCTATTCTTGTCTTTTCAAGCAATTCAAGATCATTTTCACCTGCTAACAACCCAACATAATAGACTTGGGGAATCCCCGGAGCAAAAAACTGGATTGCTCTCGCCAACAAATAAGCCTGATCATTATTCCCTAAAGCCGAATAATAGGTACAGTTAATTTGATAGATATCCAAATTGCCATAGGCGACTGTGTTGTAGATTCTTTTTACGTTCGCTCCCTTTGAATAAAGATATTCCTTAGTTTCCTCTATTTCTTCCTCACTTAGGAGATCCCTCACATCGACTACTCCTATCCCATCGTGAGTATCTAGGGTTGTAAATTGTTTACGTGGGCAGTTTTGCAACCATTTAACTACTTTCTGATTGGTTCCGGAATAAAGGGCATGCAAAAGTAACATTGGTAGCGCAAAATCATAGACCCAATATCCCTTTTCGGCTAACTTTAATTGAATCGAGTAATGCTCATGAATTTCTGGTAGGATCTCCACCCCATAGGGTTTTAGTATTGATGTTACAAATTCCAACAGCTCCCAGACTTCAGGTTCCACAAAAAAACAGTTGGAGCCAAGTTTTTTGATCGCATAGGCAAAAGCATCAAGCCTAATTAAACCCGCACCCTTCTCTGCTAGAAAAATAAGGGAATCACGGATAAATCCCTTACCAATCTCTGTTCGAACATTCAAATCTATTTGTTCATCACCAAAAGTACACCATATTTTCTCTTTTGTTCCATCCATAAATTCCACTGTAACGTAAGGCGCTTTCGGCTTTCTTTTGTAGAGCAAATTAACCTCTTCCACACTCGGCTCACCCTGAGGCCAGAAATCCTTATAACGGATAAAAAGGTCCGCATATACCGACCGATCCTTTTTGTTCTTAAAATCCTGAAAATACTTAGATTGTCGAGAAACATGATTAATCATGAAGTCATAGATTAAATTAAAGTCGCGACCTAATTGTTTAATATCATCCCAAGTACCAAATTCCGGAGCTACCTCTTCATAAGTCATCGGGGCAAAACCCCGGTCTGCTGAGGATGGGAAAAAAGGTAAAAGATGAATTCCCCCTATTACCCCTTGAAAATAGGTCTTTAATATTTCCCGTAAATCTTTAAGATCTCGTCCCATACTATCAGCATATGTAATAAGAAAGATGGTATTTTTAATCGACATCCTTTAGACTCCTATCAAAATAATAAAATTGTACCAAACGGGTCTATGTCAAACGTTTGATATTTTAGGGAAAAAAATATAAAACCACCGTAATTTCTCATGTAGTTTCTCTTTCGATTAGCTGAACCGGAAGAATATTCTCAACAGGAACTTTCACTTTATTCATTTGTTTAATTAGAAGATCGAGCGCAAGGGCACTCATCTGTGCGAGGGGTTGTTTAATCGTCGTAATTTGCGGGGTAACTAAAGAGGCGACATTAATATCATCATAGCCAATAATTCGGACCTCTTCCGGGATCTTTTTGTTGAGGTCAGAACATATTTTTACAGCGCTTGCAGCCATCAAATCGCTACTGGCAAAAATACCATCCAAATCTGGATGTTCGATAAATAAATCTCGAATTAAAGATTCATACTGGTTAGTCTCAAAAACATTAATCTCGGTTTGTACAGTATAATACTCAATCCCCTGTCGGCGCGCTGTCGCCATAAAAGCCTCATTTCGCCTATTTGCCAGAAGATCCAACCCAAGATTACCACAGATATGGGCGATCTTTTTACATCCCTTTTCTATTAAAAGGTTAGTCGCCAACTCGCCTCCACGGAAGTTATCCGAAGACACATAAGGAATTTTCTCATTAATCTGGCGGTCAAAGGTAACAATCGGTAAATTAACTCTGGAAAACTGATCTACCTGGATAGTATGGCTCGCCATAATAATCCCATCTACTTGATGCCTTTTTAGCATCTCAAGATATTCTTTCTCCTTTTCGCGATCAAACTGGGAATTACAGAGCAATACTTTATACTCTTGACTATAAGCATATTCTTCAATAAAGGCCGCTAACTCACCAAAGAAAGGATGACCAACCGTCGGGATGATCAAACCAATTAGATTGGATTTACCACGATACAAGGAACGGGCTAGCTCATTAGGATGGTAATTTATTTCTTCCATTGCTTTATATACTTTTTTTCTGGTTGCGTCGCTAATATATCCACGATTATTAAGCACTCGGGAAACAGTAGTGACCGTAACTCCTGCTTTCTCCGCTACATCTTTGATCGTCGGCATTGTTTACCTCCTTCTAAATAAAACTCGTTATTCGCATTAAATACCTCCAGTTTTCCAATTCCCTCTTTACAAGCTTAAACAGTTTAGACTTTCTTTAACAAATTACCCGTTTCATTATACCATAATCATCACTAGAGCCCCAGTTCGATCCGGTCTGCTAATTATTGGCTTATTTGATTGCGCCCTGCATTATTCCGCTGATTATGTGCTTTTGCATTAATAGGAAAAAAGCAATTACCGGAAGAATCGTCAACAACAATCCAGCCATTAATAAGCCGTAATCCGACGTATATGTACCATGAAAATAGAAAGTTGATAAAGGCAGGGTTCGATTGGCCTTTGAAATCAGGACTAAAGATGGAAGGAGAAAATCATTCCAAATCCAAAGTACATTTAGGACGATGAGCGTGCTCGTGGTTGGCTTTAAAAGTGGAAATACGATTTTAAAGAAGGTCTGGATTCTGGTGCATCCGTCGACGAAGGCTGCTTCTTCCAATTCCACCGCAATACTTTTCATAAAACCATGATAGACAAAGACGGAAAGGGAAGCGCCGAATCCCAAATACATAAAGATTAAAATCCATTTATTATCTAATATTTTAAAAGTAGACCCGTATATTCGGACTAATGGAATCATAATTGACTGAAAAGGAATTAGCATCGATGTTATCATCATAAAAAACAATATTTTGTTTATCTTCCCCTTGAACCGGAGAAAATAATAGGCGGTCATTGAAGAGAAGAAGGCAATGATTAATACACTTAGTGCCGTAATGACTAACGAATTGAGAAAACCCTCCAAATAATTCATTTTAGTAAAAGCCTCGAGAAAGTTGCCGAATTTCGCCCCACCACTTAGACCCAGCGGATTGGAGATGATATCTTTTCTTTCTTTCAGAGAATTAACCACTACTAAATAAAAAGGAAACAGGTAGATTAGCAATAAAAGATATAAAAAAATATGCTTGCACCAATGAAGAATATTTTTCCTGTTTCCTTTTTTAGCTTCAAATTCCATCATCGACTCCTTCACATCTCCACCTCCAATTTTTTACTGAAATAAACCTGGGTAAGGGTGATCGCCGCTACGATCATAAAGAGGAAGAACGCTTGCGCCTGCCCAATTCCGTACTCTTGCGCTAAAAATGCTTTTTTGTAGACATGCATCGAGATCAACTCAGTGCTTCTAAACGGGCCGCCATCGGTAAGAGCTAAGTTAACGTCATAAACCATAAAGCCTCTTTGCAGCGATAAAAAAATTGATACAACAAAGGATGGGACCATCAACGGGAGAATAATCCCTCTTAGTCTTTGTCCGTTACTTGCGCCATCGATGATCGCAGCCTCGATTAATTCCTTTGGAATATTCACCAAACCGGCAATATGGATCAACATCATATATCCTGAGTACTGCCAAACACTCACAATAACTAAAGCCCATAATGCTTTTTGCGGATTTGCCAACCATGAATAGGAAAGGAAGGGGAAATTTAAACTCTTACCAATAAAAACGAAAGCACGAGAAAAAACAAAATGCCAGATTAGCCCCAAAACAATTCCACCGATCAAATTCGGAACAAAAAAACCAGCCCGTAAAAATTTTTCCCCTTTGACACCGCTCGTTAATAGGTAAGCAAGACCAAATGCAATTACATTAACGAGCGCCACCATTGATAAAACATATTTTGCGGTCAGTAAAAACGATTGCCAAAAGAACTGATCCTGAAAGACCGTTAAGTAGTTCTGAAAACCGATAAAGCAGTAGGTTGAGGCGATTCCATCCCAGTTGGTTAAGGATAAATAAATACCAAAGATAAAAGGAATAATAACTACTGATAAAAAAACAAAAGTTGTCGGGCCCGCAAAAATTAAAAAATTCTTTATTTTATTAAAGAACCCTTTTTCAGTAATCATCGTTTTCGACTCCTTAAATTCCATTTGAATAATTGCTAACTTCCTATTGAACAGGCATTAAATAACGGGTCATATGCCCGTTATTTAATGCCTGTTTCTAAATACTACCGTAAGTTCTTCCAGTATTGTTCAATTTCGGCAGCTAACCCCTTTTGATCAATGACCTCAGCTAAATACTTTTGCATCGAGGCGCCTAATACTGCCCAATGATCTGCTGGTAATTGAGTAACAAATTCAAGGGTTTTACCATTAGCAACATATTCTAATAGGGATTTAGCCAAGGGATCATTAGGTTCAACTGTAATATTCTTAAAAGCGGGAATGATATTAGCATGATTGACGATAAATTCTTGCCCTTTTGCATCATAAACGAGCCAGTTCAAGAAATCTTTAGCGGCCTTCTGCTCAGCTTTAGTGCTTCTTTCGCCATCAACAATAAAGTACTTGGTTACGCCGACTGGTATCTGAGTGTTACCATAATCGTTAGGGTTATTACTAATCGGAATCGGCAAGAACCCATATCGACTGTTGGCAAGATCAAAATCATTTATGTTCGGCCAGGCCCAGTTTCCCATAAACCAAATCCCTACTTCGCCTTGGCCTAGTAGTTCCGGCCCGCGGTCATAAGTTCCGGAAAGTGGATCGTGTTTATCAATATTGTATTTTTTCATCACATCAAAGGTGTTCATTAGACCAGTAAATTGTTTATTAGAAGCTAATTTTACTTTTCCTGCTCTGAGTTGAACGAAAAGCTCCTCAATTTCGGAGGACTTGGCTGATTGTACGGAATAAAATACAGCTAGATAATGATGGCCCAGCGACCAATCTAAAGGAGAAACTACTAAAGCGTTAGCCCCTGAGGCTTCAATCTTTTTGAACAATGCTTCTATGTCCTTAGTCGTCTTAACTGAACTGGGATCAAACTTACCTTCTACTGCTTTATCCAGTACTTGTTGGTTATAAATTAAACCATAACCTTCAACCGCAAAGGGGAACCCAAGGAGCTTGCCATTAGGTAAGGTTATCCGGTCTAAACTTCGATCAATCGCATCTTTAACCCATTTCTCGTCTTTTAAGTCTAATGCTTTATCCTGGAACCTCGTTACATCAGCCGGATCCAACATGGTAATGGTTGGTGGATTACCCGATGAATACAAAGCCATCGTTCGCTCAAAAGGCGATTGCCCAACCGGGCAAGCAATAATCTCAACCTTTACACCAGAAGTTATCCTGTTATAATACGCTGCAATCTCCTCTAGCGGTGCCTGAATCTCACCTTTCGAATTAAGTAAGGTTACGTTAACAATGGATTGGGCAAATCCCGAAGCTGCTAACAGAGAAAACATGAGCAAAAAACAGAGAATTAGTGTAAATAGACTCGGTTTTTTCATTCCTTTTCCCTCCTAAATTTTTTAGGGGCGGCCGTTTCCCTAGACCATTTTAGTAATGATCTGTTAATATTATATAACGTTATAGATCGTATGTCAACCGTTTAACATATTAACTTTTTATGTTTATTTTGTACGGTTTTCTTCCACTACATTGATCACCTATAATCAGTGCATGACTGTGTAGCAGAATCATTAATATTCGGATAATAGCGATTCAACCATTCAAGCTCCCGCCGGTTCGTATTCTCTTCATACCAACCCTTGCCAAAAATTCGGTGTACCCGTTGGAAGTATTCCTCATACATGCTCCCTACTCTTTCCAGGGAGTAGTTTTTCTCTGCCCACTGGCGACAAGCGATCGGTCGGATCCGGTGGATGTTCTGCACCGCCCAGCAAAATTCCTCAAACACCCGGCAGCGATACCCGGTTATGCCATGAAGAACGGTTTCCGGGAAAGCTCCCCAATCGCTGGTAATAACCGGTGTACCGCAGAGCTGTGCCTCCACATTAACCCCGCCAAAGGGTTCTAAATAGAAGGTTGGCATTAAAACGGCTTTCGCCTTCCCCAGCAGCTGGCCTCGTTCTTCGGGACCGACAGCCGGAAAATATTTTATATGTTTTTCGTTCCCTAACGCCAAGCCTTCCTGGGGATTATCCAACGAACCCTGCCCCACAATATACAACTGGTTTCCTGTGGCTTTAGCCACCTGGGAGGCGACTTGTACTCCTTTTCGCCAGACAATTCTCCCGAAATAAAGTAAGTAATCCTCTTTCTGCGCTGTGAAGGGAAAGTCAGCAACCTCAAAGTAGTTAGGGATCACGGCATCATACCAACCACCATCATCCTGCTTCAAAAGGCCATAGACATAATGCATCCAAGCATAGGACTCGAAAACACGGAAATTCGAAAACACACCGGTATAGCCAATTCCCGATTCTACGGTCATTAAGTTAACCGCTTGGGCAATGGGCTGTTGATAATTACCCATTGGACAGAGTAAAAAATCCTGATCTTCCTTTCGCTCCAGAACCCCCTTGATGGCATTGGCATTAAAGGTAAGATGGGCTAAATCCTGAGGGTGGTGTCGGAAAAACTCTTTTGTCTTATCATAATTCCCGTATGTTTCTTCCAGAACATGCTGGGTAGAAACGGGAATAAACTCATCGCATTCCAGATCAGACCCTTCCACTCCGTAAAAGAAGACCTGATGTCCATTGCTTTTTAACATATGGGCGAGCTTTACTATTTTTTGGGTATAAGCGCAAGCCGAATTCTTCCGATTCGTCGCTAAGTGAGCAAGCCCCAAAAGATGAAAGCGGAGTTGGTTCATTTTTATCCTCCTTTTTCTAAAATCCTTTTGAAGAAATTGCCTAATTACCGAAACTCTAATTTAAAATAGGCAATACCAAACATGAAAAGATAAATGGAAGAATTGGACCGGTTACACCCAGTCCAATTCTCCCTGCCTCTTACTTAGAAAATACTAGTCTGTCGATTCTCGCGGCTTTAATTTCAGGGATTTAGCTTGGGTAGCGCCGCTCCGAACGACCAGCTGCTGTGGCCTTTGGGGCTTGTCGACCCACCTGGCTTTAATTTTCATCCTTTCAGGTGTCCTGGCGGTAGCCAGGGTGGGCGACTACTTAGTCAGCGTCGCTCATAAATACGCAACCAGTCAGCCTTTGACCAATTATCGTTAACTTAATCTACGGATCAAAACCGCAGCATTAACTTGGTCTTGGGTTCCTCCAATTTCTGTTTGCAAGCTAACTGGACTAAACGACGTATGGTTTCGGATACTCAAGGTGGCTGGCGCTGTGATGGAGACAAGGACCTTTCCGGTATTTTGGATGTTAGCCGCACCGACACTATAAATCGTGCCCGGCACTAAACTACCGCCCAAAAAGATGGCAAACTGGTTGACCCGGTCGGCTTGGACCGTAAAGGTAATCTCATAAACCCCGGTTTCGTTGATGATAATATCAGTACTCCCCGGTGTATGAGCAATACCACCCACGATCAGACCATTTGTGCTGAAAGGAACCGCTGCTTCCAAAGGAATCTCTTCGATTTCGCCAATATTATATATATAGGCAAAGGTTAACGGCAGTCCAGGTCCAGTCGGTCCAACCGGACCGGTTGCTCCGGTAGCTCCTGCCGGGCCAGTTGCACCAGTGGCTCCTACTGCTCCTGAC
>ENA-UOOR01004331-UOOR01004331.1-fermentation-metagenome-genome-assembly--contig:-NODE-4331-length-11393-cov-22.733551_pt1 | contig 11393 bp, 8 predicted proteins | sample MGYA00245780_ERZ724029 | MGnify/ENA primary metagenome ERZ724029 (study PRJEB28704, sample SAMN03018315) | fermentation metagenome | biome: anthropogenic terrestrial biome; feature: soil; material... | reverse complement strand
TAGAGATTACTTACTATTCATGTCTTTTGTGCTATAAAAGGGTGATTATGGGGTTCCCAAATTTAATTCCCAAAGGAACCGTAAAAAGCGAAGAAAATATAGCTTTTCTTGCGGGTTTATCGGAAATTATGTTTCACTAATTTCTTCAGCGTGATTCGCTGCATCTCTATTCCAATGGAACCTCTTTATAAAATCGATTAGCCAAGAGGAGATAGTGACGGTTACCAGAGAATAGGCAATTCGGCGGAAAGGAATATAGGTAAGGGAAAGGAGCAGTACGGTAAAATCGGTAGCCATATAAGCGTGAGAAAGGCGAATACCGGTTAATTTCGATATAACTAAGGCCAAAGCATCATCGCCTCCGCTGGAACCACCCTGTCTTACAATGATTCCGACGCCAACTCCCACAAATATCCCGCCGAGCACAGCTGCAATCAGAGGCTGCGCAGAAAGATCGGGGATAAATGGCGGGAACTTCTCCCATAGAAAGAAGAACCCGGAGAGACTGATGGAAGTTGCGATGGTGACTTTTAAAAAGTCTTTGCCCAGGTATTTGATCGCAAAGAGATAGCAGAGACAATCTAAAACAGGGGAGAGGATAGCGGGGGATATCCCCATCCAATGGTTTAGCAGGAGAATCATACCCAGAACACCGCCCTCCGATATCGCAGTCTGTTGATGAATATTATATATCCCAAACGATAATATGGCAGTACCAGCTATAATACAGATTACCTTTTTAGGAGTAAACAGTCTCTTTATATCGTTCACAAATTTTGATAAAAAATCTTTAAACATTTAATTTCCTCACTTTTCTTGTCGTATATAATGTCATTATACCATAAATAGAAAAATATGTTCATGGTCTTGCGACTCCGGATATTTAGCTCCGATTGCATATTGCAAGCGAGCTTGCATTTCCTCATTCCTTTCATTATACCATATTTTTATCAGATATTCTAACTTATGGCAGCGCTGCGATTTGTGAGCCGGCTCACGGATGGCGTTACTGTTCACACCCCCAGCAAAGTCTATAATATGATTTCGATAAATGATATTCGATAAGGAGTATTTGCATTCGCCGGTACTTTGGCTCCGTATTTTGGAGCCTTATGTACCGCTACGTAATGCAATTAAGCGAAAGCGTCTCCGATTCGGATACATTTGTCGAAATCATATCATGATATACATGGCGGGTGTGAACAGTAACCGGATGGCCTTTGGGATATTTTCTTATTGATAGAATGATAATTGCATCTCCCTTTACATAGGTATAAAGAAAGGAAATTTATGAACTCCATAATGCGCAATAAAAGCTGCGCAGAAAGCTGAGGAAATATGAACATTTTCTTTATGATTCTGGCGATTTTGGCGGGAATATTCACAACGATCGAATCGGGGATTAATTCACAGCTGGGGAAACATCTGACACCGAGTATAGCAACGCTTCACAGCTTGATTACCGGTCTGGCATTTATATTTCTGATCAATCTCATAAAGGGGAATCTAATCCGATATCAAAAAATAATTACGGTAAAGCCGATCCTGATGATCGGCGGAGTGTTTGGCGCATTGATTATTTATTTGTCATCGAAAGCAATGCCGGTACTGGGAATTTCCAATACCGTAATCTTAGTGCTTACCGGTCAGTTAGTCAGCAGCCTTGTCCTGGATACGTTTATAAATAATGCGGATATCGGTGCTAAAAAGATGACAGGTATGATTCTGTTTCTTATCGGGGCGATCCTGTTTCTGCAGGAAAACTAAGTTTAAATATCAATGTTAAGAAAATGTTTTCTACTTGCTATAAATGGAAATATTGTATAAAATTAGGTATATAGTTTACTAATGTTACAAAGGTGATAGGGGAACGAGCCAACAAAGGCAGCTTAGAAATGGGGGAATTATGAGAAAATTTACGTTTAACAACTTGAAGATAAGGAATAAGCTCTTGTTGATCTATGCCTTCTGTGTTTTGATTCCAATTATCGTTACGGATGCCATTATTTTGCTGACCGTGAACCAGAGTGCGAAAGAGCGGCAGAGGAAGGAACTGCAATATGCGATGGAGCGTATAGAATACAATCTCAGTGAGATTGTGAACGGGTGCATTTTATTTACCAATAATCTATACAATGACCGGCAGCTGGATGCGTTTCTGAATAAGAAGTACGAAAGCCGTGTCAGCTACTATTCGGAATACATACATTTACTGCGTAATAACAGTCTGAGCTATAACTATAATAACGGTATTCTGAACAAGATCGAAGTTTTTACCGATAATAATACAATCATAAATGGCGGAAAAATCTCAACGGTTGATACGGTTCGGAATACCGAATGGTATCAGGTGTATCGGGACAGCGGGGAGGATATCTTTCTCTATATTTACTATGATGAGACGAAGCGGTTCCTGGCGGGAAACGGCACCGCAAGAACGGTCAGTATTATAAGAAAGCTTGACAATTACGGCGCCGGCGGGACCGAGAAATTTCTGAAAATAGATATTGACTATAATTTAATGCTGCGGGATGTGTTAAATGAGAAGATTGATGCGGATATCTATGTGAGGAATCAGGATTATATCTTGTTTTCCAATCTGCCGAATCAAAACGGTATGAAGGATTTTATGCCGGCCTCGATGTTTGGCAATCGCCGGATTACGATGTCGAAAACCTTTACAACGGGGAAGCAGGAGTGGGAAATTCTGATTATGGCAGAGGATACTCCCTTCTGGACCGTTATTTTTGGAAATAAGGGTCTAATCTGGCTGATTTTATGGAATGTGGCGGTCCCTTCCCTTCTTATTTATTTTGTCGGAAAATCGATCAGCGGACGTTTGTCCCTGGTCGCTGCATCTATGGATAAAGTGAAGCAGGAGCAGTTTGAAGTTATCAGCCGCCCCGAAGGGGAGGATGAAATCGGTGACTTAATTCGCAGCTACAATCTGATGGTTCTTAAGATCCGTAATTTAATCGAAGTCGTTTTTAAGGGGAAGGAGGAGAAGCAGGCGCTTGAACTTTCGAAGAAGCAGGCGGAGCTGAAGGCGGTTCAGAGCCAGGTGAATCCTCATTTTCTCTTTAATACCTTGGAAACGATTCGGATGCGGAGTTTATTAAAGGGAGAAAATGAAACCGCGGATATCATCGGAGAGCTTGCCATATTGTTTCGAAAAAGCATGGATTGGAGATCGGATTATATTACGATAGAAGAGGAAATGAGCTTTGTCGAAAAGTATATCAACATTCAGAAGTACCGTTTCGGGGATAAGATCAAATATTATCATTATATTATGGAGGAATGCAGAGAGTATCAGGTACCGAAGCTGGCGATCGGTACCTTTATTGAAAATGCATTTATCCATGGAATTGAAACCTCCGAGAAGGATGGAGTGATATCGTTAACGATCACGCAAAATTCGGAACATCTCTTTATTGAGATTTCGGATAATGGGAGAGGGTTTCCAAAGGAAAAGCTCGATGCGGTCAGGCAGATGCTGAAAGATGCAGACAGCAGGATGCTGTATGAGGCGGAGAGCACCGGGATGCTGAATGCATTTCTGCGGTTAAAAATGTTCTGCGAGGGCAATATCTCCTTTGAAATTGACAGCGAATTAGAGAATGGAACGGATATTATGATCCAAATGCCGTTAGTTTTTGTGAACGGCGGCCGGAGCAAGGAATAAGGAGGGGTGACGTTGGATGATTAAAGTTATGATTGTGGATGATGAGCCGTTTATTCGGCAGGGGCTTATGATTTTAATTCATTGGGAGCAGTATGGATTTTGCATCTGTGGCGAAGCGTCGAACGGGAAGGAAGCAATCGAACGGATGAGAGAGCAGGAATTTGACTTGGTTATTACTGATATCAAGATGCCGCAGATGGGCGGGCTGGAATTGATCGCCTATACCTGGGAGCATATTTCAAAGGAGATACGATTTATTATATTAAGCGGTTTTTATGAATTTGAATATGCGAAAAAGGCGATCAAATACGATGTTGCGGATTATGTACTGAAGCCGGTTCAACGGGAGGAGCTCGTACGGGCGCTGGAAGATTATAAGGAGCAATATAACCGGCGGGTTGAGAAGCAAAAGAAGATGGAATTTTCTGAAAAAATTGTATTTGACCGACATATTTCCCGGTTGATTGCCGGAAAGCAGGACAAGGAGAGCTTTGCTTATGCAGTGAAGTATCTGACGGATTATACTTCGATACGATATATCAGCCTGGACTATGATACAGCGCAGGAAAAGTTTCAGGAACTTTCCGAGGAGGAGAAGCGGAAGGCGCAGAGCCTTCTATATGATACGTTAAGGGAATATCTGAAACGGAATTGGTATCATGCCTATCTTGATTCAGGGAACAATCATAATGATTATGCTGTTGGTTTGATCTATGCCAAAAAGCTTTCTGTTCTGGAGGGGGTTACGGAAAAAGAATGGATTGCCTCCCTTTATGACTTTATCCGTGTCCGTTTATCCTATAAGATCGTGCTGTACATAGGCCAGAAGGTGGATGATATCCGCAAGCTTTCCGATTCCTATAAATCCGCACATATTGCAAAGAGCTTTCAGCTTTTTTCGGAGGAAAAGGACATCGCTTACTATGATGAGATTGAGGGCAGCTTAAATCCCGGTAAATACCCGTTTGATAAGGCAATCATGGATGATTTGATCCACGCCATTGAAGAAAATGATGCGAAAGCGATCGACCGTAAGATCGAAGTGATTTACGATCATTTTAAGGAGCTGGTTTCCGAGCCGGAGATCATTAAGATCAATCTGGACTACCTAAGGTTTAACCTGATTAATCTGGCGAAGGAATTGAATCCGGAATTTGATCAGGCGGAAGTGTACCGGATCATTAATCAGGGAAGCTATCATCAGATCGCGGTTCGGGGAAGTGTTAAGCATTTTAAGAGCTTTGCCCTGGAGTTTTCCGATTATTTAAACCAGCTCAGGCAGCATGCCCTGGGTGGGGTATTAACGGAGATTGAAAAAGAGGTCACGGAAAACTACCGGGATAATCTGAGCTTAAAACTTTTAAGTGAAAAGTACTATGTTAACAGTGCTTACCTGGGTCAGATATTTAAAAAGCAGTATGGGATTTCTTTCAAGGATTACCTGAATAATTACCGGATCGACCGGGCAGCCGAGCTTCTGATTCGCACCGATGACAAGATTTACATGATTGCAGATGCCGTCGGCTTTAATAATACGGATTATTTTATAAGCAAATTTGTGCAGTTGAAGGGGGTAACGCCTCTTCAGTATCGAAAACAGGTACTAAAAAACCGCCAGATATAGTTCTGACGGTTTTTGGCGCATTTAGACAAAAATCAAAAAGGATGTATCGGTATTATTGTAAAATATAATTATTAGTATTTTCACTATACTTATTCCATTGATGCATTTGTGCAAAACTGCTAAGCTGATATTAGCTTAGCTATACATCATGTGCATTGTGCATAGCGGCAAAAAAAGATGGGAGGATATATCATGAAAAAATGGAGTACAAGGATTGCAGTACTATTGGTAATCACATTATTGGGATCCTTCCTGGTTGGCTGTAAGAAAAAAGAGGAAACTCCGGCCGGCAATCAGGAATCGGTCACAAAGGATAACGGCAGCAAAGATGGTAGTACGGCTGCTGACAGCTCGAATAAGACAGAAAAGAAAGAATACCGAATGTATACAATGTTTAATGCAGTACCCGGGACAGAGGTTCCGGATGATAACCGGATGTTAGTAAAACTGAAGGAATTTACCGGCGCCTGGGCAAAGGTCAGCTGGTTAACCGGACAGACAGCGGAGGAAAGAATCGGAGTTATGATCGCAGGCGGAGATTATCCTGATTTTATTACCGGCTCAACGGGAACGCCTGCCTTAGTGGAAGCGGGAGCATTAATTGCAATCGATGAATATTGGGATAAGTATCCGAATATAAAGAGCTATTTATCGGAAGAGGACTGGAACCGGGTAAGGGAAAAGGACGGACATATCTATCTGATCCCGCAGTTTGGTATCATTCAGGGGAAGGACATGGCAACCTATCATTGGGATGAAGCTTTCTGGATTCAGAAGGATGTACTGATCTGGGATAATTTTCCGAAGATTCGTACGATGGATCAGTATTTTGACCTGATTGCCAGATACATGGAAGCGCATCCGACCACCGAAGACGGTCAGGAAACCGTGGGCTTCTCCATGAGTACCGATGACTGGAGATACTTTGGCGTTGAGAATCCTCCGTTATTCCTGTCCGGGTATCCAAAACGACGGAGCCTGCATTGTAGACCCGGAGACAGTAACGGCGATCGACTACAATACCATTCCGGAGGCTAAGACCTATTATCAGAGAATTAATAAAGCGTTTAATGATGGATTGGTTCATCCGGAGACCTTTACGATGTCCTATGACCAGTACATTTCCCTGATTTCTACTGGCAGAGTATTGGGTACCCTGGATCAATTATGGAACTTTAACACGGCAAACGAGGCACTTGTTACCCAGGGAAAAGTAGGCAAGACCTATGTTCCGCTGCCGATTACTTTTGATGAGAGTATTAAAGACCGGTGGCACAGCCCATCTGCTCTCGATGTATCCAATGGCCTCAGTATTACAAAAAGCTGTAAGGATATCGAAGGTGCTCTGCAGTTTGTTAATGATCTTCTTTCTCCGGAAGCAATGATTTTAAGGTACTGGGGAGAAGAAGGCGTTGATTATATGGCCGGCGACGGCGGCGTATTCTATAAGACGCCGGAGCAGAGGGCAAATTATGATAATCAGGACTGGGTAACCCAGAATCTGGTGAATGCAGCATATGCTTACTTCCCTCATTTCGAAGGACAATTAGCAGATGGCGTCAATGCAGCGGATCCCAAGAATCAGCCGAATGAATTCTATGAATTATTGTATCCGGTAGAGAAAGAGCTTCTGGATGGCTATGGCTATAAGACCTTCCTGGATTTCTTAAGCTCGGATGAGCCGAATGAGCCATGGTATCCGATGTGGTCCTATACGAATACATGGAACAGCGATACGGATTATGGTGCAGCAAAGGCTAAGATAACGGAGCTGAAGCATGAGTGGCTGCCGAAGGCGATGATGGCTTCGGAGGACCAGTTTGATTCGATCTGGGAGGAATACCAGGAAGTATATCGAAGAGAAGTTGATGTGGATGCCTATTTGGATGAATTAACAGCAGAAGCGAGAAGAAGAGTAGCAGTTGCTCGCGGGGAATAATCGATAGGGGGTGTCTTAACTACTGGCAGGACTGCCGATTAAGACACCCCATGCTATGAAGAAACCGTGATCAGTTTGTAATGAAGTAAGACTGGAGGCACTACTTGTATGAAAAAGCGGAAACCTTATTATTTTATTATAGCTGCGCTATGTTTCGCATCAGTTATATTAAGTATGTTTCTTCCGTACCTGCATCTTCCTGAGCAAGAGGGCGTGCAGGAAGGCTATGCAATTGATTATAGGACTGCAGCACTGGAAAGCAATATCATTCGGGAGGTAGCAAAGGAATCCGGTATTGCAAAATCAATTGTATATAACACGGCTAAGAATATAGTGAATGGCAAGGATCGGGAAACAATTGAAAAGAGATTGAAAGAGGAAGAATACTATATCGTTGATATTTTATCCGTAAGAATGGACGAGAAGGTTACAGAATTGGAGAGGATGGGTAGTCTGGAAGAGAGAACATTTTCCTTCTTTGGGCTAATTAAACTATCCGTCTCTGTTATTACAATATTAGAACAGGATATCATAAGCGCTTATTTGGTTATCATTACTTTGATTATGACGGTGATAATATCTTTGGTAGTCGGGGTGAAGATGCTGACAACGAAAGATAGAAAGGCTTATCGGAGCGCCAAGATATTATCCCTTACAAATATACTATTATCTATTCTGGGATTACTATCCATTAATGCTATTAGTATCGGGGCATTACAGGTTCAAAATTTTTATAAAACAAATTGGGGAATTGGATTTTTTGCTATAGCAGTAATTCATATGCTAATCCTGATCTTAGCGATCGTGGGTAATATGCATGAAAAATTTGAAGGCATTGTTACTTGGAAAATGATTCTGCGGCAGAAGCAGCTGATCCTAATGTCCATTCCTTTTGTTCTGTATGCTTTGATTTTCTATTATGGACCTTTGGTAGGATGGACAATGGCATTTCAAAATTACAAACCGGCATCAAAAAACGGGCAGATGTGGATCGCATGGGAGAAATTCAAAGCCTTATTCTCCGATTTTGATTTTCTTCTTGCTTTTCGTAATACGGTTGCAATGAGCGTAATTAATTTGATCTTCAGCTTTGTATTTGCAATTGGTTTTGCCCTGCTTTTAAACGAAGTGGTGAATCTGAAAGGGAAGAAATTTATCCAGACTGTCTCCTATCTGCCCCATTTCCTGTCCTGGATCATCGTTGCGGCAATCGTTCGAAATGTATTGTCGATTGACGGCGGAATTATTAATGAATTATTGGTTCATTGGGGAGTGATCCGGCAGCCGATCAACTTTTTTGCAGAAAGTAAGTATTTCTGGTGGATCGTAGGATTTGCGGTAGTTTGGAAGGAAACCGGTTGGAACAGCATTATCTATCTTGCCTCCATCACATCGATTAGCCCGGATCTGTATGAGGCAGCCTCCATCGACGGTGCGGGCAGATTCAAGAAAATGATACATATTACACTGCCGGGAATCAAATCCACTATCTTTGTGCTTTTGATTATTAACCTTGGTATGATTATGAACTCCGGCTTTGAGGCTCAGTATCAATTGAAAAGTGATCTTATTAAGAGTACAGCGGAGGTTATCGATACCTATGTCCTTAAGAAGTCGTTTAATCAGGGCGCAGACTGGTCCATCGGTACGGCAGCCGGTATTTTTAAGAGCGCTATAAGCATCCTACTTGTTTCCCTGGCGAACCGTATTGCAAAAGCCTTTGACCAGGAAAGACTTTACTAAGAGGGAGGGGATTGGCATGAAAAGAAGCAGAAGAAAAAAGAGTGGTTTTGATATTGCATTTGTCATAGTCAACACAATTGTTTTGACGATATTTTGTATTGTTACGTTATATCCGATCCTGAACACCCTTGCCGTGTCCTTCAATGAGGCGGTGGATACTTTAACAGGAGGAATACATCTTGTACCAAGAAAATTCACATTGGAGAATTACCGGACGGTATTCCGAACCCGTACGTTAATGCACAGCGCCTATATCTCTGTTTTAAGAACCGTCCTTGGCACGCTGCTGCATATGGTATTGACCTCCCTGCTTGCCTATGTACTGTCAAGAAAGGAATTCCTGTTCAATCGGCAGGTGTCATTATTCTATGTACTTACCATGTATGTAAGCGGCGGGATGATTCCGGGACTGCTTTTATTTAAGAGTATCGGACTCACCAATACCTTCTGGGTATATATCATTCCTGGTGCGATTTCCGCATTCAATATGATCGTTATCCGAACCTATATGAACGGGCTGCCGGACAGCCTGGTAGAATCGGCACAGGTGGATGGAGCAGGGCATTTTCGAATATTTCTAAAGATCATATTGCCGTTATGTAAACCGGTACTGGCAACCATTGCGCTGTTTATAGCGGTTGGCCAATGGAATGCCTGGTTTGATGTAATGATATATAATGCAAGCAGACCGGATCTTTCTACCTTACAGTATGAGCTGATGAAACTCCTGTCATCCGTTTCACAGCAATCCGGTGATCCAAACATGGCAAAGCATGCCGCTAATATGGTAACACCGGAATCCATCCGGGCGGCAGCAACCATAGTAACGGCACTTCCGATCGTGTGCCTGTACCCGTTCCTGCAGAGGTATTTTGTAACGGGGTTAACAATCGGCGGAGTAAAGGAGTAGGGAAGACGTAAGAACAACCAAAATTATGAAAATCAGTAGTTTCTACCTATTAAAGACAGGCACAGAATAAATTAATTTATAAAAGTATACAAAAAAGGCACTATTTCGAGTGGTGAAAATTCGAATGGTGCCTTTATATGTTTTTGATAAAAATTAATTTGATTATATGTATAAAATATTTGGGATAAATTAGTTAAGTTCTTGAACTATATGCAAATTGTATAGAAAATAAGTTTATGTTAGAGCAATTTTACTATTTAAAAGTAATAACTAAAATGCTAATATATTAGTATACAAGTTAGACAACATGACGAATGAAGGGAGAAGGTTATCTTGAAAGGTAGTAAGAAAAAAGAACAAGTCCAATTACTGCAAGGCGCCAAAACGCCAATCATGGTACACATAAAAAGGTATTGGAAGCTATATGCATTCTTAATAATTCCGGTTGTTTATTACATATTATTTAAGTATCTTCCAATGGCGGGAAATATCATTGCTTTTCGTAAGTACCGTGCCGGCAGCAACATCTTTGGTGATGAATGGTCGGGACTAAAATATTTTAGACAGTTTATGAGGGACAATACTTTCTGGAATGCGTTTCGCAATACATTGACAATTAATTTTACATATTTATTGTTCCGTTTTCCAATGACGATTATTTTTGCCCTGCTTTTAAATGAGGTAAAGAATGTGCATTGGAAAAAGTTTGTACAGACGGTTTCTTACTTACCACACTTTATTTCCGTCGTTATTGTCTGTGGTATGGTAAAAGAACTTTTATCCGTGAATGGACCGATTAATGGGCTGATAAAATCACTCGGTCATGAAGCAATTCCTTTTATCCAGTTACCGGAATGGTTCCTTACCATCTTTGTTACTTCTGGTATATGGCAGGCACTTGGATGGGGAACGATCCTGTACCTTGCGGCTATGTCCGGAATTAATGTGGAACTCTATGATGCTGCGAAGGTGGACGGTGCGAATCGGTTCCGCCAGGTATGGCATGTTACCATTCCAGGCATACTGCCGACCATTACAACCATTATGATTCTGGATATCGGAAGTATTATGGGATCCGGCGGCGTGTTTGAAAAAATCATGATGCTGTATAATCCAATGACCTATGAGACGGCAGATGTTATTTCCACCTATGTATACCGAATGGGTGTAGGTTCCGGTAATTACAGCTATGCAACTGCGGTAGGTCTCTTTGAAGGTGTGATTGGTCTGATCCTGGTTACATCTGCAAATATTATCTCACGCAAATTAACAAAGCAAAGTTTGTGGTAGGAGGGTAGGTTGAAAAACAAGTTTTTCAACCAGCAAGTTTTGTGCATGTGTAATCAAAGCTTGTATGGAACACTTGGCACAAAACTTAATAATGCGTAAAATACAAGCGCAGAAATGGAGGAAAACATGAAAGAATCAAGAGGATACAAAATATTTAAGGTTTTTAATACAATCTTGATGATTATCGTTGTATTACTTACCC
>ENA-UOOR01004330-UOOR01004330.1-fermentation-metagenome-genome-assembly--contig:-NODE-4330-length-11394-cov-2.438487_pt1 | contig 11394 bp, 11 predicted proteins | sample MGYA00245780_ERZ724029 | MGnify/ENA primary metagenome ERZ724029 (study PRJEB28704, sample SAMN03018315) | fermentation metagenome | biome: anthropogenic terrestrial biome; feature: soil; material... | reverse complement strand
CGTTTTTCTCACAAAACAGGTCAAGAACTGGCAGGAAGCGCTGCCGGATGCGACAAGGAACAATCTGATCCGGGCGCTGAAATGTACGAGGGATTTTATTCCCGGGGAATCCAACTGGATCTTATTTTCTGCCATGGTGGAGGCAGGACTGTATGTGCTGGGCGAGGCGGAATTTGATAAAATGCGCATTGTCTATGCACTGCGTACCTTTGACGACTGGTATAAAGGGGACGGCGTCTATGGAGACGGAGCAATATTTCACTGGGATTATTACAATAGTTTTGTGATTCAGCCCATGTATGTGGATCTAATGGACTTATTCGGGGACATGTCAGATGAGTTCCGGATGCTGAAACCAAAGGTGCTGAAAAGGGCAGTCCGATATGCAGCCATTCTGGAGAGAATGATCGCGCCGGACGGAACCTGGCCGATCCTTGGACGATCCATCTGTTATCGTTTCGGAGCCTTTCAGATGCTTGCCCAGGCAGCTTTGGAGCATCGTCTGCCGGACAGTCTGCATCCCGCTCAGGTTCGCTGTGCCCTTACGGCCGTTCTGGAGAAGGTGATGCAGGCTCCTGATATGTTTGATCAGAATGGATGGCTGCAGCCCGGGGTATATGGCTGTCAGCCGGAGCTTGCGGAAGGGTATATCAACACAGGAAGCCTTTACCTGTGTACTGCCCTGTTTCTTCCTCTGGGCCTGCCGGCGGATGACGAGTTCTGGAGTGGGGAAGAAGAGGCGTGGAGCAGCCTTAAAGTCTGGAGCGGCGGACAGATTTGCAGGGATCATGCCATTGATTAGAGCTGCGTCTGTATGGAAGAGGACAGGCAGGCAAGCAAGCAAAATCTGGAGATGAAAGCGGATATGGAGAAGGACAGAAAGACGGACGAATGGCTGGGAGATGAGAAAGAGGTGGATAGCACCAAAGTCGGACAGCTGATACTTCAACTGCGAAATGAAAAAGGGATGACACAGCAGCAGCTGGCAGATCGGCTGCATATCAGCAATAAAGCCGTGTCAAAATGGGAATGTGGGATGGGATGCCCGGACACTTCCCTTTGGCCCGGGCTTGCCTCTGTTTTGGGCGTGGATATGCAGAAGATGCTGCAAGGCGGACTGGACCCGAATGGGCCGGATATCGGGAAGATACAGAATATCCGCTTTTATGTATGCTCCTCCTGTGGGAATATTCTGGTAAGCACAGGGCAGGCATCTGTTTCCTGTTGTGGACGAAAGCTGCAGCCGTTGGTGTGTTCATCTGAAAAGTCTGCTCATGAGATTACAGTAAAGGAGACAGATGGAGAGTACTATATTGCAATACAGCATGAAATGCGGAAGGATCATTATATTTCCTTTGTGGCATATGTAAAGAACGACAGGATATTGTTGGTTCGCCTGTACCCGGAGCAGGATGCGGCAGTTCGTGTACCGGTTATGGGAAAAGGCGGCGATCTGTACGTTTACTGTACAAAACACGGATTGCAAAAAGCGGCATTTTCATGTTATAAGCCTGCATAAATACATCTGCTATGATGACAGCCATTGGTAATGGTGATATATTGGAAGAGGATATGTACAAGGAATTGATCCGGTACTGCACAATCATCGTTGCTACGGTACCCATTTTATGTATTTATCCGTCCCTGCAAAAATATTTTGTAAAAGGCGTTATGGCAGGTGCAATAAAAGGTTGAAAGGACGTGAGGCTATTATGAGTAAGCCCAATATACTCTTGATCACTGTAGATCAAATGAGAGGGGACTGTCTTGGAGTATTGGGGCACCCCGTTGTGGAAACACCTCATTTGGATACAATGGCGCATCAGGGTGTGACATTTACAAACGCATATTCTGCTGTACCTTCCTGCATCGCTGCCAGGGCAGCCATTATGACAGGGTTGTCTCAAAGATCTCATGGCCGGGTAGGCTATCAGGACAGAGTGAAGTGGAACTATAATCATTATCTTGCCGGGGAGTTGGCGCAAGCGGGTTATCATACCCAATGTGTCGGAAAAATGCATGTGTATCCTTCTCGTTCCCTGTGTGGATTTCATAATGTGGTGCTGCATGATGGATACCTGCATACCAATCGAAACAAAAAGACAACCGCCAGTGAAAGTTGGTTTCATACGGATGATTATCTGCCCTGGCTTCAGGAAAAGCTTGGATTTAGAGGCGATATTATAGATACTGGACTGGATTGCAATTCCTGGGTGGCAAGGCCCTGGATTTATCCGGAGTATACCCATCCTACCAACTGGGTTGTGGATCAATCCATTGATTTCCTGAGGCGAAGGGATCCCGATAAACCTTTTTTTCTGATGATGTCCTTTGTAAGGCCTCATTCCCCGCTGGATCCACCGCAGTATTATTATGATATGTATATAGATGCAGATATACCGGCGCCACGAATGGGTGACTGGGCAGATTCAGAAGATGGGGATGGCAACGGACTGGTCTATAACGGAATTCAAGGCAGGCTTACGGATAGGGCGCTTAGGAGAGCCAGAGCTGCATATTATGGCTCTATTACTCATATTGATCATCAGTTGGGACGTTTCCTGCAAGCCATGCATGATGAAAATGTGCTGAACAATACCGTTATTTTGTTTGTTTCAGATCATGGAGACATGATGGGAGATCACAACTTTTTAAGAAAGTCTCTCCCTTATAAAGGCAGTGCAAATGTTCCGCTTATTCTGTACGATCCAGCCAACCACCTGGGCCTGAGAAACGGATCTGTTATAGACAGCGTGGTGGAACTGCGGGATATTATGCCGACGATACTGGAGATAGCAAACGTGCATGTGCCGCAGGAAGTGGAAGGGCAAAGCTTATTGCCGTTGGCAAAAGGGAAAGATACTCCCTGGAGGGAATATCTTCATGGGGAACACCAGTATGGATACCTGTCCAATCACTATATCGTAACCAGGCAGGATATTTACATCTGGTTCTCTCAGTCAGGAACGGAGCAATACTTCAACCTTGAAGAAGATCCGTGGGAGTTGCATAACGCAATAAGGGATATAAAGTATAAAGAAAGAATAGAGTCACTTCGCGAAACTCTGATCAGGGAATTAAAAGGCAGGGAAGAAGGATATACGGACGGGAAGATATTGATTTCAGGGCAACGGGCGGTATCAACCCTGTCTCACATACGAGAGCATTGAAAGATACCAATATGAATAAAAGGCTGCTTCTGCCAGGACAGGGAGCAGCCTTTTTATGGATTTGGCAGCGAGCCAGCCGGAGACTTTATCACAGATGATATAAAAGTTTTCTGTCATGCTAAAGAGGATTTGTATCTCAATATCTATAATTATAGAAACAAGGACTGCGAAGATTTTTCAGCAGGGCACATCTATCATCGTTGGGGCAGAACAAAATGAAGAGTAAAATAACTGAGGAGGGAGCAACATGAAGGTCAGGGACATGACGCTGTACCAGGTACCGCCGCGATGGCTTTTCCTCAAAGTGACGTCGGATGATGGCATAGTGGGTTGGGGCGAGCCCATCGTGGAAGGCAAGGCGGATACCGTGCGGACAGCCGTGGAGGAGATGAGCGATTACCTGATTGGGAAGGAAGCCGGAAACATCGAGGATCTTTGGCAGGCACTGTACCGGGGTGGCTTCTACCGGGGAGGCCCGATTCTGACCAGCGCCATTTCCGGCATCGACCAGGCTCTGTGGGATATTAAGGGTAAAGCCCTGGGCGTCCCGGCCTACGAGCTTTTGGGCGGGGCCTGCCGGGAAAAGCTGCGGGTCTACTGCTGGATCGGCGGCGACAAACCATCCAATGTGGCTGCCGATGCTGCGGAGAAAACAGCGGCAGGCTATACGGCTTTAAAAATGAACGGGACAGATGGTATGAGCTGGATCGATTCCTTTTCAAAGATTGATGCCGCGGTGGCACGCCTGGCGACGATTCGGGAGAAAATCGGATATAATACGGACGTTGGGATCGATTTTCACGGTAGGGTTCATAAAACCATGGCAAGAATCCTGATGAAAGAGCTGGAGCCTTACAGGCCCCTGTTTGTGGAGGAACCGGTGCTTCCCCAGAACAACGAAGCGCTGAAGGAACTGCGCGCCCATACAGTTATTCCCATTGCCACCGGGGAACGGATGTACACCCGTTGGGATTTCAAGAGTGTTTTGCAGGATGGAGCAGTGGATATCATCCAGCCGGATTTGAGTCATGCAGGCGGGATATGGGAAACCAGGAAGATCGCTGCCATGGCGGAAGCCTATGATGTGGCGGTGGCTCCCCATTGTCCCCTGGGTCCGATTGCCCTGGCGGCATGTTTCCAACTGGACTTTTGTACCCCAAATGCCTTTATCCAGGAGCAAAGCCTGGGCATCCATTACAACAGGGGATCCGATTTGCTGGACTACCTGATGGACCCGGGAGTCTTTGCTTATGAGAAAAGTTATATAAAGCGACTTACCGCACCGGGACTGGGAATCGAAATCAATGAAGACAAGGTAAAGGAAATGGCAGATCCGGATCGCCGCTGGAGAAATCCGGTATGGCGCGCCGAGGATGGAGGGATAACGGAATGGTAAAAAATACAACCGGCATTTTGCAGAAGTTAGGGGAATACGGGCTGGTATCCATTGTTCGCGGGGTGAAGGAGGATGCGGCATTACACACGGCGGAAGCATTATATCGTGGCGGCATTCGCGCCATGGAAATCACTATGAATACTTCAGGAGCTCTCCGGATGCTGGAAAATATCAAAGAGGCCTATGGGGATAAGATGCTTATAGGGGCGGGAACGGTTTTGGATCCCGAAAATGCTGTCAATGCCATTCAGGCAGGAGCGGATTTTGTCCTTTCCCCGACTTTGTCCATCAGGGTAATCGAGACCTGCAACCGATACAGCAGGCTGGCTGTCCCGGGAGTGCTGACACCAACGGAAATTCTGACTGCCTGGGAGGCAGGCGCACAGCTGGTCAAGATATTTCCTGCCAGGGTGTTCGGGCCAAAGTATATCCAGGACATAAAAAGGCCGTTGCCTCAGGTGGAGATGATGCCGGTGGGCGGAGTTTCCCTGAAGAATGCAGCGGACTTTATGAAAAATGGCGCCTATGTCCTGGGCATCGGTTCTGCACTGGTCAATCCGGAATGGACGGAGCGGGGCGAATTTGGAAAAATTACGCAGGCTGCTGAAACATTTGTGAAGACCGTAAACGGAGTGACTGTGGTGTAAACAGTTGCCAATAAAAGGCGGAGGTTGTTATGGGGATCAGACGGAAGTGCGGCAGAGAGGAACCCGCGGACCATAAACCGGAGTGGAAGGAACTCGCGGGCCGTAAACCGGAGTGTAAGGAACCCGCCAGTCATAATCCGGAGTGGAAGGAACTTGTCGGCCATAAACCGGAGTGGAAGGAACTCGTCCGGGAAGCAAGGATAGAGCCATTGAACAAGGGCTGGTCAAGTGACAGAAAGTTTATCGTGGAAACCACGGACAGACAAAAGTTTCTGCTGCGTGTTTCCGAATTTTCTGAATATGAGCAAAAGCGAGCCGAGTACGAAATGCTGAAGCGCATGGCGGATTTGGGGGTTCCTGCTCCGTTGCCTGTTGATTTCGGTGTGTGCAGCAATGGTAAAAGCGTTTACCAGCTGCTGACCTGGATTGACGGGGAAGATGCTGAAAAGGTTCTGCCATTGCTGACAGACACGGAGCAATACGTTCTTGGCATGCAAAGCGGGGAAATTCTGCGGAAGATCCATTCCATCCCTGCGCCGGACACCCAGGAGAGTTGGGAGGTTCGATTCAACCGTAAGGCAAGCCGAAAAATGGAAAACTATCGTAAGTGTGGGCTCCGCTTTAAAGGCGATGAACAGGTACTCGACTACCTGGAGCAGAACCGCGTTTTTCTTGCGAATCGTCCGCAATGTTACCAGCACGGCGATTATCACGTCGGCAATATGATAATCCGTGCAGATAAAACACTGTCCATTATTGACTGGAATCGTTCGGACTATGGGGACCCGTGGGAGGAGTTTAACCGCATTGTCTGGAGTGCTTCGGTAAGCCCGTTTTTTGCCACAGGACAGGTGCGCGGTTATTTTGGCGGCGAACCGCCAATGAAGTTTTTTCAGCTGCTTGCGTTCTATATTGCCAGCAACACGCTGTCGTCTGTTTATTGGGCGATTCCGTTTGGTCAGGATGAAGTTGACACGATGATGAAGCAAACACAGGACGTACTTGCCTGGTTTGATAACATGCACAACCCCGTTCCAACGTGGTATCTGAAAGATTTGTATATCCAGTATATTGACGGCGTTCCCCTGAAGCTGAAAGGACCGTTTGACCTGAACTTCATTCACCGCTACGGCAAGGTGTTTAAGGTGTTTGACGACCAGGATAGCGGCAATCTGTGCTTTGGCGTACAGGCCGATGACGGTGAAAGATACTTTGTGAAATTTGCAGGCGCACCAACCGAGCCATACAAAGGCGAAATTACGGACGCAGTCAACCGTCTCAGAGTGACTGTACCGCTTTATCGTGACTTAGCGCATCCTGTACTGATAAAACTTGTGAAAGCTGAGGAAATCGTTGGCGGGTTTGCAATGGTATTCAAATGGGTTGATGCGATTTGCGCTCATCCGATGTATCCCGCAGACCATCAGAAGTTCAGGCAACTGCCGCTTGCTGTGAAACAGCAGATATTTGAGAGTGTTATGGAATTTCATGATTACGTTGCCGCAAAGGGCTATGTGGCCATTGATTTCTATGACGGGAGCATTATGTGGGATGACAAAAATGAGCGGACGATTCTCTGTGATATAGACTTTTATCAGAAATCCCCGTATATCGGGCGGATGGGACTGTGGGGTTCCTCGCGCTTTGTTTCACCGGAAGAATGCACCAACGGTGCAGTCCTTGACGAGGTTACGAACGTTTATACGATGGGCGCGACTGCATTCTGCCTGTTCGCTGATTCCGACCGTTCACCCGAAGCATGGCCGCTCTCGCCGGAATGTTATGCTGTTGCCCGGAAAGCGATAAATGATGAGCGCAGTCAGCGCCAGCAGTCTATAAAGCAGCTGCAGGAGGAATGGAGAGCGGCGCAGTGAAGAGGGGAAAAGTACTTCATCAGATAAAAAAGATTCCATAAGACAAAAGATAAGTAAAAAGGCGAACATATGTTTGACAAATCTTTCTGAATATGATATTTTGTAGCCAGATCGTTATCGTTCAGGAGGAGTCGCAGGATGGAACTAAAGGATAAAATAGAACTACTCGCAGCGGCAGCAAAATACGATGTTTCCTGTTCTTCCAGCGGCAGCAGCCGCCAGGGGAAGGAAGGGGAGCCGGGCAGCGCCCATTTGGCCGGGATCTGTCACAGCTGGTCCGATGATGGCCGCTGCATCTCCCTGCTCAAGATTTTGATGACCAATCAGTGCGTCTATGACTGTAAATATTGTGTTAATCGGGCATCCAACGATACGAGAAGGGTGATGCTGACACCGGATGAGTTGTCCTATTTGACCATCAGTTTCTATCGGCGGAATTATATTGAAGGTTTGTTCCTGAGTTCAGGGGTGATACGGGATCCTGATTATACCATGGAACGGATGATAGAGACCGTCAAAAAGCTACGCTTTCAGTATCATTTCCATGGTTACATTCATCTGAAGGCGATTCCCGGATGTGATCCCCGGCTGCTGATCGATGCAGGCCGGCTGGTGGATCGTATGAGCGTGAATATTGAGATGCCCACCGGGGAAAGCCTGAAGCTGCTGGCCCCTCAAAAGAAAAAAGAATCGCTGATTGGCCCCATGCGTTTTATCCGGGACACAATTGCAGAGCAGAGGGACAGCTCCCGCTCGATTCGGAGCACTCCCGGGTTCATCCCGGCAGGCCAGACGACACAGATGATCATTGGAGCATCACCGGATAATGATGATAGGATTCTTACCCTGTCCGAAGGGTTATATCGCAGTTATCGGATGAAGCGGGTCTATTATTCCGCTTATATGCCGGTCGTTTCCCATCCCATGCTGCCGACAGTGGACAAGCCGCCCTTGCTGCGGGAGCACCGTCTTTATCAGGCGGATTGGCTACTGCGTTTTTATGGTTTTTCCGCCGGCGAGCTGCTGGATGCAGATCACCCCAATCTGGATTGTCTTGTGGATCCCAAGTCGGATTGGGCGGTTCGAAACTATGATTTGTTTCCCGTGGAGATCAACACAGCCGATTATGAGACATTGCTGCGAGTACCGGGGATTGGAGTGAAATCGGCCGGAAGGATTGTAAATGCCCGTCGCGTCGGGGCACTGGATGGTGCTGATCTGAAGAAAATCGGGGTGGTATGGAAGCGCGCCCGGCATTTTGTAACCTGTCAGGGCAGATATTACGGGAGCTCTTTCCGGCAGATGGATCAGCTGAAGCAGGAGCTTATGCCTTACCAGGCTGCCAAAAAGCTGCAGACAGGTGGCAGTGAACAGCTGAGTTTTTTTCAGGAGATCCTGCCGCGAACCAAGTCCGGTCCCGAATCCGGTCTTCAGAATCTTTTCCTGGTGAAGGCAGGTGAGATTGGATGACTGATTGTTTCAACTACTTCAGCTATCAGTATGACGGCACGTTTGAAGGGCTGCTGACCTGCATCTATGAAGCTTACTATCGACATGAGGTACCGGAGCATATCTGCCGGGGGGATACAGTTCAGGAAAGCCTGCTGGATTGCAGCATTCAGATTCCAACGGACCGCCGGAAGGCGGATAAGGTTCTTGAGTCCATCCGTGTAAAGATTTCGAAAGAGGCTTTGAGACATGCTTTTTATGCATATCTTTCTGAGTTGGATGATATCGGTGTGTGGATATACCGTTATTTGCGCCTTGGATGGAAAGTCGGTTCCGCGGTGGATCGCCATCTGCGGGAGGAGGAGGTATGGACGGTTCAGGAAGCAAGCCGGAAGGTGGAAGGGGAAGCCAATAGAATGCTGGGCCTGCTTCGATTCCGTGAGCTGAAAGGCGGGATTTACTATGCGCCAATGGGGCCGGATCACAATATTGTCAGTCTGATTGCACCGCATTTTGTTGATCGTCTGTCGGATCAGCAATGGATGATTCACGATGTGAAAAGGGATATTGCCGCTGTATACAACACAAAAGACTGGGCTATAGCAGCTGTCCGGCAGAAACAGGCATTGTCCCCTGATAAGGACGAGCTGGAGTTTCAACAGCTCTGGAAGCAATACTTTCAAAGCATCACGATCCAGGGGAGATATCACCCGGGGCTCCAGCGGCAGTTTATGCCCAAACGATACTGGAAGTACCTGGTCGAGAAGAATGGACAGGCATAAGATGGTCCTTTTACCAACAGACATAACAGAGATCCCTGGGCTTTGTCCCAAAGGGCTGCACTGTTATGATGGAAATTATGGAATTGCGGATTTCAATGCAAGAAAAGCGATGGTGGATCAGAGTGACCGCAGTGTTTTTAAAGTTGCGGATCAATTGAAATCAGAGGGATATGATTGCTCAGTACTGGTCATGGGAGGAACGCCTACATTTCCTTGTCATGCGCAGTATGAGAATGTATATTTATCACCGGGTACAAGCATTGTCTGTGATTTTGGATACTCTGAATTATATAGGGATGAGCCGTTTATCCCAGCGGGAATACTGCTGACCAGAGTAATCAGCCAGGCGGCTCCAGGTTATTTTACAATAGATTTGGGGTACAAGGGAATCGCAGCAGATCCGCCGGGCCAAAGGGGTAAGCTTCTGAATGTGCCGTATGCAGAGTCGGTTGAGCAAAATGAGGAACACTGGATATGGAAGATGAAGGCAGGATATGAGGAGAAAAGGCCTACAATCGGGAGTGTTTTGTATGTGATGCCGACCCATATCTGCCCAACCACCGCCTTATATGAGGAAGTACTTCTTGCGGGGAAAGGTGAAGTGATAGGCAAGTGGAAGGTAACCGCCAGAAACAGGAGGCTCACGATATAGAAGAAATTGAGTTCTTCACTGATTTGTGTAAGTGAGAGGGATACGGTTGGAAGGATCATTCCTCAAAACGATATCCCAGACCAGCACCGCAGGATTCGCGGATGATCCCTATGCATACTTATCCCCAGCAGCAACCGGCGTGTGCATGATAACCATGGGCAAAAGGGTATCCGCAGTACAACGTCGAACAGATGAGAAACGCTATTGATTGGAGGCATCAGAATGGATATTCATTTTGTATCAGAAGAAGACAGAGAATCGATAAAGCATATTCTGGCTTATTGCTTTGACTTGGCAGATGAGACCTTACAGTCTGAAAATTGTTTGGGAGCTTTTGATGAAGGTAGATTGGCAGCTCTTTTGTATATTAACCCACTGGATATGTATTTCCATGGGAAAACAGTAGGCATGGGAGGGATTGGAGTGGTGTCCACGCTGCCTGAATATAGACATTCCCATTATGCATCCGGTCTGCTGATAAAATCTCTTGAGGTAATGAGGGACAGAGGATATCTGTTTTCCGCCCTCGGGCCTTTTTCCTATTCCTTTTACAGAAGGTATGGCTGGAATCTGGCGTTTCACAGGAAAAGATATCGGATATCCATGGAGAACCTGAAAGCCTTCGAAAAGAGGAAAAGCACATTCCGTCCCCTTGCCTTGAAAGATGCGGACAATGTAAGAAAACTATATGAAGCTTTTATGGCAAGGTATAATGGCCCCATACGCAGGAATGCAGAAAACTGGGAATCCAGGTTTAAAAAGCTCAATACCAATGGAAACTATGCCTATGGCTGCAGCCATGATGGCAAAGGACTGGATGGGTATATTTTTTACTCCCTGAAGGGCATGGAATTTCATATCCATGAGATGGTGTATGATTCCTTGGAGACCAGACTGGACCTCCTTTGTTTTGTATATGCTCATAAAGCACAGGCAGATGATGTCATATGGCTTGCTCCCCCGGACGACAATACCCCCCTTTTATTGGAAAATCCAAACATAGAACAGAGTATAAAAGCGGGTATGATGATCCGGGTCGTGGATGTGAAAAGGGTATTGGAAGCTTACTCCTTTCCACCGGAATATCATGGCTCATTTACTGTTAAGGTGGAGGATCTTTATGCTCCATGGAACAGTGTGCCTTTCCGGGTTGTTATTGGAAATGGGAATGCAGCCGTTGAGGGAATTGAGGATGGGCCCATTGATGTGAAATGCGATATTCAGACCTTTTCACAGATTATGTTCGGATATCTGGGTATGGGAGAAGCAATGGAATTGGGGAAGATAAATACTTGCAGTCCGGAATTGTCGGAAGATATTAAGAACCTGTTTGTGGGGCATCCTACCTGTGAGACAGATAGTTTTTAGAGACTGGAATCAATTCGGAACAAAATAACGAGGCCTCATAGTTTCGTTCGCCTCCT
>ENA-UOOR01004327-UOOR01004327.1-fermentation-metagenome-genome-assembly--contig:-NODE-4327-length-11398-cov-4.225425_pt1 | contig 11398 bp, 13 predicted proteins | sample MGYA00245780_ERZ724029 | MGnify/ENA primary metagenome ERZ724029 (study PRJEB28704, sample SAMN03018315) | fermentation metagenome | biome: anthropogenic terrestrial biome; feature: soil; material... | reverse complement strand
TGGTCGGAGTGACAAAATTTGAACTTGCGGCCTTTTGAACCCCATTCAAGCGCGCTGCCAACTGCGCTACGCCCGGAGATATGAAATTATGCGGAAATCGCTCCGGTTCCCAAAGAGCAATGGAAAACTTTATTAGCTCATTTTTGATTGTTTTTAGTCGTTTTTGCCCCGTTTCATTTCCTTTTTAGGCCCCTTTGACTGTATGTTTTCAGAGTGTTCATGCGTGTCTGCGGCTGAATCTGTGGTCAGGAAAACGCTTCCCGAATGTGGCAGAGCCGTGACCGGGAAGCGTTTCCCTACTGGCATGGTAACCTTGCCCCCGGAGAATTGTCATGTTCTTTCTGCCCAGCCGGAGTATTCTGCCGGTACAAAAGCAGATCACATTTTATCATAGTCGTACTGTGAATGTCTGTGCCAGTCCTGGATCAGGCATCGGCGGCAGGCCGCACTTCACAGGTAATTCTGGCCGGACTGTCATCAGAGATCTCCTCACCATCGACCTGCATCCGCTATCCGCTCATTGAAACGGCTGATATAGGGCAAAGTGTACAGCCCGCTCCTGTATCCTGCGGTGCGCAGGGTGGAAGCGAGCATTGCACAGGCCGAACCCTTGCCGTTCGTTCCGGTCACATGGACAAATTTCAGCGTCTTTTAGGGACCGCCCGGCCTTTTCAGCAGCTCACAGGTGCGGTCAAGCCCCAGCCACGTTTCGCTCCGGTAGCACTTTTTCAATATAGGCTATGGCCTTGTTTGCGTCCGTCAGGCGGCCGTCTCCCCGCCCCGCACGGCCCTGCTGCATACGGATACCAGTTTCGGCATCACCGCGCCCACGGCTGCGGCCTTTCCGAGACAGATGGCATAACGCGGCAGCAGCGTGCCGAAAATATAGACCGCAGAGTAGTATCCGTAAATCTTGCTGTCGATGTACAGAACCCCGGTATTCAGCGTGGTAATCATAATTTCCGCAAAAACGACGACAAAAATGGTCTGTCCGCGGCTCAGACGGAATCCGCGGCGTTTTGCATACCAGCCCGTAAGAAAGCCGCAAACACAGTATGGCAGTATCCATAAAAATGTCGTTGCAGTAAAGCCATAGCATATGACCTGATAGATGAACGTACCCGCAAAGCCGATGGCGGCGCCGTCCGGCGCTCCAAACATCAGCGCTCCGATTAGAACAGGCACGCTCTCAAACGTGATCTTGAGATTCCCGAAGTCCAGCGCGAGCACACCCAAAACCGCGCACATCGCAGCCAGAATGGAATTAAAAGCTATTTGCCGTATTTTCATAAAAACTCCTTTCGCGGCAAATGCCACAAAAGGGGAATCCCTAAGTGGCAGCGGATGCGGATGCGGCACCGCACATGGAATGTTTCGTCCGGAGGCAACTTCCCATCCTCCGGCACTTAACGCGCCGCATCCTACTCTGACAAAATCAAATATTTTTTACAGCACGGCGGATTTTTTTGCCGTGCTCCTCCGTACCAGCGGGATAAGTACTCCTCCGATAGCGTTGCCGGCAGTGTTGACGAGGATGAAGATCACAGCCCGCCCTCTCCACATGCCGGCCATGGAGATATAAAACATATTCGCCACGCAGTGCTCGAAACCGCAGATAATAAACACCGTCACGCCGAAAAACAAAGACAGGTATTTCCCCAGCTCATGAGGATTGTTCCTGTATCCGTCCACGGCGACAAAGATCAGGATATTGCAGAACACCGAAAGGATAAACACGCTCCACAGGCCGTCGTCAAACTTTACCTGGCACATGGCCGCTGCTTTTTCCGCGAGCGGCGATATCCGCGTCGCGCGGAGCGCCGCCCCCGTCAGCCATGCGCCCAGCAGATTTCCAAACCAGATGATCGCGCAGTCCAGCGCGTATGCCCCGCCGTTTTCGAACACATAGCAGATTTTTCCCGTAAACAGGTTAAACCCGAAGGTGCAGACCATAAAAAGGCCGACCGTGAAGAACAGCGCGCCCAGCGGCTTTGAATCCACGCTGAGGAACGCCGCTCCGCCGATGGCGATACACATTCCGCCCAGCATACCGTAAATAAAGATCCCGGTTTTTTTCATAGTGCCGTTCTCTCCGCCGCCTTGACAACCTGCGCGGCAAGCACCGCCGTTGTGACGGAGCCAACACCGGCCGGAACCGGCGTTATCGCGGACACCACCGATAGAGCTGCGTCAAAATTCACGTCACCCACAAGCTTTTGCTTTTCTTCAGACCAGTTGATGCCGACGTCGATAACCGTCTGTCCGGTGCGAAAGCACTCCGGTCCGATACTTTCCGCTCTTCCCACCGCCGCTATGAGGATATCCGCCTGTCTTGCCACGGACGGCATATCCGCCGTTTTTGTATGGCATACCGTCACGGTCGCATCCGCGCTGGTCAGCAGCATGGCAACCGGCTTTCCGATCACAAGACTGCGGCCGATCACGACCGCCCGCTTTCCGGTGGGGTTCACCCCGTAGTATTTCAGAAGTTCCATACAGGACTGCGCCGTGCAGGGCGGGAAGCCATCGCCGGAGCCGGAATAGATGCCCGCCATTGAAGCGGCAGTGACGCCATCCACGTCCTTCACCGGGTCCAGGGCCGCGCAGGCCGCCTTTTCGTCCAGCGTTTTCGGAAGTGGGCGAAGGATAAGTACGCCATGGGCATTTTGATCTGCATTCAGTTTTTCTATGCCGGATATGAGCACGTCCTGGCTTACATCGGACGGCAGGAGCACATTCTTGACCGCGATGCCGAGCTTTGCGCAGCGCTTCATCGCGCCGCGCTCATAGGCCATATCGTCGTCCCGCTCCCCCACTCTCAGTATCGCCAGTGTTGGAATAACGCCTTCCCGCAGCAAGGCCTCCGCCGTGGATTTCGTCCGCTTATCCAGCGCAACAGCCACAGGTGCGCCTTTCAGCAATTCAGCCATTATCTCTGAGTCTCCTTGTTACGACTTGATAGATCCCGTCGGCCATGGGCAAATAGTCATGCAAAAGCCGGTCGGCTTCCGCTTCAATGCTTTTCACCAGATCCCGATTCGCCATGGATCTTGTGTTAATATACACGTTGAGTGCCGCGGCCTCCAGCGCACCCATACACAGCGCCGCACCGCACCCGACGTCGGATATCGTCAGGGGCGGGCCCGCTGCGGCGTATGCAGCCAGCAGTTCCACAGTTTCCCCCACCTTGCGCATGATCTTCAGCGGGGGCTCTGCCGCCCTCGCAAGGGCGGCTTCCATAATTTTGGCGCGCCCGGGCGCGTTCTTTGGTATCGCATAAGCCCGCGCAAGCGGCTCAAATGCTTCTGCGTCCTCGCCGATCAGCGCCAGAAACTCGTTTCTCAGCGCTTCCGCCTGACGGTTCAACAGCAACAGCCGCGGCTCGGCCGGGGCATATCTGGGCTTTCCCACCGTAAGGCTGCCCACCATGTTCCCCAGCGCAGCGGCCAGCGCTCCCGCAAGGGCGGAGGCCCCGCCGCCGCCCGGCGCGGGGGACGCGGAGGCAAGCGCGCTGGTAAACTCCTCTAAGGTCTTTTCTGAAAACGACATAGCATCCCCTCAGAACAGGCCGGAGATAACGCCGTTCTCGTCCACGTCGATCTTCTCGGCGGCCGGCGCCTTTGGAAGGCCCGGCATCGTCATGATGTCGCCGGTCAGGGCCACGATGAAGCCCGCGCCTGCCGAGACCTTGAGATTACGCACCGCCACGCGGAAGTCCCTTGGCGCTCCCAGCTTCGCCGGATCGTCGGAAAAAGAGTTCTGCGTTTTCGCCATGCAGATGGGAAGGCCGCCAAAGCCCAGCTCTTCAAGCTGCTTTAGCTGCCTCGGAGCGCTGCCGAGAAGGTCCACGCCGTCGGCGCGGTAAATTTTTGTCGCGATGGCGTTCAGCTTATCCCGGATGGGCATGTCAAGATCGTAGGAATAAGTAAAGTCATTGGGCTGCCCGCAGAGCCGCACGACTTCCTCGGCCAGCTCCACGCCGCCTTCGCCGCCTTTACTCCAGACCTCGCTGAGCGCCACGTTCACGCCCAGTTCCCTGCATTTGTCCGCAATGAGCGTGAGCTCCGCCTCGGTATCCGTGGGAAACCGGTTGATGGCCACCACCGCAGGCAGGCCGAACACCTTTGTGATGTTCTGGACGTGCTGGAGGAGGTTTGGCAGGCCTTTTTCGAGAGCTTCAGGATTCTCCGTGCCGAGATCGGCCTTGGCCACGCCGCCGTGATGCTTCAGGGCGCGGACGGTGGCGACGACGACCACGGCCGACGGCTTGAGGCCCGCCATACGGCATTTGATGTCCAGAAACTTTTCCGCGCCGAGATCCGCGCCGAAGCCCGCCTCCGTCACGGCGTACTCGCCAAGCTTCAGCGCCATGCGGGTAGCTGTGACGCTGTTGCAGCCGTGGGCGATGTTGGCAAATGGTCCGCCGTGGATAAAAGCGGGGGTCCCCTCAAGGGTCTGAACCAGATTCGGCTTGAGTGCATCCTTGAGCAAAGCCGCCATCGCGCCCTGCGCGCGCAGATCGCCTGCCGTCACAGGTCTGTCGTCATAAGTATAGCCCACGATGATGCGCGCAAGGCGCGTCTTCAGGTCGGAAATGTCCGCGGACAGGCACAGAACGGCCATAACCTCGGAAGCCACGGTGATGTCGAAGCCGTCCTCACGGGGCGTGCCGTTGGCCTTTCCTCCAAGGCCGATGACAATATTTCTCAGCTGCCGGTCGTTCATGTCCACCGCCCGGCGCCAAGTGATGCGGCGCGGATCGATGCGCAGGGCGTTGCCCTGCTGGATATGGTTGTCCAGCATTGCTGCCAGCAGATTGTTTGCCGCACCGATGGCGTGGAAGTCGCCGGTGAAGTGGAGGTTAATATCCTCCATGGGCACCACCTGGGCGCGGCCGCCGCCGGCCGCGCCGCCCTTGACGCCGAATACCGGACCGAGAGAAGGCTCGCGCAGCGCAACAACGGATTTCTTGCCAATCTTCCGCAGACCGTCCGCGAGGCCGACCGTGGTCGTCGTTTTTCCTTCGCCCGCGGGCGTCGGCGTAATCGCGGTCACCAGAACAAGCTTCCCGTCGGGCACGTCTGCTTTATCCTTCAAAAACCGATAATCCACTTTGGCCTTGTAATTTCCATACTGTTCAAGATACGTTTCATCCACGCCGGCTGCAGCGGCAATTTCGCGGATGTTTTTCTTCTCGCAAGCCTGCGCGATCTCGATGTCTGTTTTGAATTCCATATTCGTGGTCGATCCTTTCGCTTCTCTAAGCCGCAAAATGACCATAAAAAGGAATGGTCATTCTGCGCCGGATTTGCGGCTGCCGCGCCGGCGGCGGGCAAAACGCATTTGGCATTTAAATTAAATAAAGTCTGAACTTATGGTTTCCTTTATGACGGCAGGCACGCCAAAGAGACGTGCCTGCTGCGCGATTCAGGCTGTGATCAGTACAGCTTTTCCTTGGCGTGGATGAGGTTGGTCATGAGCGCGTTGAGGGGGGCCGCCACGCCTACCTTCGCACCCTCGGACACGATGGCGCCGTTGATGCGGTCCACCTCCGTGAGGCGCTTATTGGTGACGTCGGCCAGCATGGAGGCGCGGTTGCCGCCGGTCTCCAACGCGATATCGATCACGTTTTTGAAGACGTCCTCAAAATTGAAATGCATACCGGCGGCGTTCACCACCCCCACCGCCTCCTGGACCAATGCATAGGATGCCTTGCGGGCAAACTCGTTGTTTGCAATGCACTGGTTCGTATCGTCCATCAGCGCGCAGATGGCGTTGATGCCGACGTTCACGAACACCTTGCTCCAAACAAGCTCTTTCACATCGGGCGTCAGCTCTACGTTGGGCACGCCGCCCTCCCGGAGCAGCTTCGCCACGATCTCGGCCTTGCTCTGGTCCTTGGTCATGCAGCCCACATGTGTCGGGCCCTGGCCCTTATGCAGGATGTGACCCGGGCCGGCGACGATGGCGCCGCCGCCGCTGGTGCCCAGAACGATCTGTTCCTCGGGAACGAACTTCACGATCTCGTCGGAATTGCCGTAGCCGTTCTGCAGGGACAGAACGATGGTCTTCGGGCCGATCAGTGACTTGTTCGCGGCAAGCGCGTCCGCGCTCTGGTAGCCTTTGGTCAGCAGCACGACGATATCCGCCGCGGGATAGCCGGCGGTGTCCATCGTGGCCTTCATGTTTTTGAATATTTCGGTCGTACCGTCCAGATGCACGAACTCAAGGCCGCGCTCGTTGATGGCGTCCACATGGGCCTTTACCACATCTACCAGCAGCACTTCGTTATGCCTGCTCAGATAAGTACCGTAGATGCAGCCCATCGCGCCGGCGCCGATAATGGCAACTTTCATGGTTTGAACGCTCCTTTCGGTTCAGTCTTCGATCTCGCAGAAAATATTGCAGATGCAGGCGTCGCCCACGATGCGCAGCGGGGTGCAGAACGCCTTGAGGATTTTCTTGCCCTCGATGGGTGCGGGGTTAATATCCTCATAAATGCGTACGGTGTTCTTCCCCTTGGCCGGATCGAGGAAGCCCTTATGAGTCCTGAAGCCGTTCTGTTTGCCGATGGCTATATTCTCAATGCTCAGCGTGTCGATGGCTACGGCCTTGATGTTGGGAAGCTCCGCGCGGATCCACTCGGCAGCCTCGGCGCTCACCGCGGCGAAGTCGGAGCCGTAGTCCTTGAAATCCATGTCCCGCTTGGGATAGGAATGAGTATTGAAGATGAAGAAATCGGCTTTTTTAATCTCGTCGCCGTATTTTTTGATCATGTCGATGGTGATGAGGCCGTTCTTCTCCGCAAACGGGCAGTCGATCATCAGGGGGTGGTCATAGACGAAGCTTTCCGGCGGCAGGGCCTTCGTGTCGCTCATCTTGGGGGCATCTCCGCCCATGTAATGCCAGGGCGCGTCGCAGTGGGTGCCCGCGTGGAGATAAATATCCATCACGGAGCCGTTCCAGGGATCGCCTTTGGTTAGGTCCTCGCGGATTTTCACGGTGGGGATGGGCAGGCCGGGATATACGCCCATGCCGTCATAAATAGGGTATCCGAGTTCGACATAATTGCTCATTTTGCTGTTCCTTTCTCATTTTATTTGTTGTATGGCCGATACTTCCTCATGGTTTTCTGCTCACTTGAAAAGCGGCCTGCCGTAAGGCATATTCACGCCGCTGCACGCGTTGACGTTGCAGATGACGGCATAAGTACCCAGAACGCCCACCACGCCGAGGCAGACGGCGGCGACCGGGTAAAGGACGCCCGCCAGTATTCCCAGCCCGCCGAGGCCGAGAAACAGCACCGCGACTGCCGCCAATGCGTAGAGAATAAAGAAGGTCCAGGGGTCTCTGCGCGCCCCGGGCAGCGTACCGCAAAGAACCAGTCCGGCAATCAGGTTTGGGATTGCAAGCACTGTGCCGTCCAAGCCGAAGCCGAGACCGGCCAGAACGTTGGTAGCACCGCCGAGAACGCCAAAATAGAAAGCGAAGATAAGATTCATATTGCCCCAGAATGTTGCATATTTGCAGCGCTCACGGGCGCCGGCAAAAAACAATCCCGCCAGGGAAAGCTGCAAAACACCAATCGTGAAGGTGGCGCTTTCACCGAACCAACCGAGGATATTCCCGCAAAACAGCACGGAAAATGTGGAAAAAACCATAACGTCTCCGGTAATCGGAGCGGGGCCGGGCAGTCCGGATGTGATTTCAACCTTCATGGGAGAGCCGTTTTCCTGCATGTTCGTCTCCTTTCTGTTTATGACCCTGCTGCCTGTACGCTTCCCGTCAATCCAGCGGCGGGATTTCAACCTTTTTGTTGAAACTGAATTCCTCCGTTGGGAACGTGCCATCCACGGTCTCCTGGTGGAAAGCGTTGAGGCCAGCCACCATTTCCTTACGGATATGAGCGAACTGCTTGACAAACTTGGGTTTAAAATCGCCATACATATCCAGCAGATCATGGGTCACCAGCACCTGGCAGTCCACATCCGGGCCCGCGCCGATGCCAAGGATGGGCACGCGCACAGTATCTCTCAGCGCCTTGGCCACACAGCTGGGAACGCACTCCACCACGATAGAAAATACGCCCGCGTCCTGCAGCGCCAGCGCGTCCTGAATGAGCTTCTTCGCGCCCTCCGGGGTGCCGCCCTGAACCTTGAAGCCGCCGAAGGAGGTTGCGGACTGGGGCGTCATGCCGATGTGGCCCATGACGGGGATACCCACATCCACCATACGCCGGATGGTTGGGGCCATAGCCACGCCGCCTTCCAGCTTCACACAGTCACAGTTGGTTTCCGCCAGCATACGGCAGGCGCTGTGGATGGCCTGTTCCGGGCTTTCCTGGTAGGAGCCGAAGGGCATATCGCCGGCCACAAAGGTGTGAGTCGCACCCTTCACCACTGGCCGGATGTGGTGAATCATGTCGTCCAGAGTAACGCCTACGGTAGTGCTGTAGCCCAGCATGATCATGCCCAGGGAGTCGCCCACCAGTATCACTTCCACGTCGCTTTCATCGACGATGGACGCCGTGGTGTAGTCATAGGCGGTGACATAGGCAAACCTGCGGCCTTCGTCCTTGAACTTTTGAAAATCAAGGACCGAGATCTTTTTCTTATCCATAATTTTTTCCTTTCTGGTATGATGTATCTTTTCCGTGGTATTACCTTTATAATTACAGAATATTGCCAAGGTGTAATCAATGTCAATATTTTTATTTTGTTTTATCTGATTTTTGTTGCATTCTACTATTTTTGCGCTGTATATTTGATTCATTTTACAGTACCCTTTTTACTAGGTATTACCTCATAACGATACGGTATTACCTCTTAACGATGTGGTAATACATATCTCAAACTTGATTTGGTGATTTACTCATGTTATAATACAAAAAAATATGCGACTATATGCGGTCAGTAATTTTGACCCAATATCGATATACTGTCTGGAGAAAATAATGAAAATACAGCCGCTTTCAACTCAGCTGGCGGACAGGCTTGCCGAGCTCATATTGAACGGGGGTACCTACAAGCCTGGGGAAAAGCTGCCCCCGGAACGGGAACTTGCCGAAATTCTCGGAGCCAGCCGCACATCCATACGGGAAGCTTCGAAGCAATTGGAAGCCAGGGGGCTTTTGAGCGTCCGCCGCGGAGTTGGCACTTTTGTTACCATGAACCCCGGTGTCACCCGGGATCCGTTGGGATTGGACAATCATGCGGATAGTCTTGCCGATACGATAACCTTATTGGAAGATTGGTATCGTGTCCGCATGACGCTGGAAGGGGACGCCATGGAAATGGTGGCCGCCAACGCCACGGACGCCGAGATCGCCCACATACACGAGCTGATGGAAGCAGAGGTTGCTCTGGCCAACACTGTCGACTCGGATTTTCTGGATGCGGATCAGAGTTTTCACTGCGCGCTGGCGCGGGCTTCCCACAACATCATTCTCGAACGGCTCATCCCGTCCCTGCACGCTTCGGTGTACTATGATCTGGTGAAAAGTCTGTATAACCAGCTGCGCCCCCGCTTTAACCGCAACGCCATCCAGAATCATGCCAATATCGTCCGGTATCTGGAGGCGCGCAACGGCAATGCCGCCAATCTCGCCATGCGATATCACATGCTTATCGCAATAGACGATGTACGCTCCATCCGTGAGCACGCGCTCTGATTTTATAACTATTCGTGTTTTTGCGATTGCAATAGTGTTGCCTCCAATCAGGTATTATAAAAAGCATCCTGTTTCAACGGCGGTTTTGTCATGATGATGTGTCGGTCCCGGCGGCAAGGAATATGGATCAAAGCCGCTTCCGGAAGACTTCCGAAAGCGGCTTTGCCTATAACCTAAAATCCCGGAGCCTATGAATTCCAATGGCTCCGGGATTTTTGCCGCCTAATGACTGCAATTTTAATGCAGTTAAACAAAAGGTCTCGCCAATCCTGACCTTTCAAATAACAGTACAAACGCAGCAGCGGCGTTAATTTCTGCGCCGCAATAATCAAAGAAAAACCGCGAAGCTGAGTTCAAAAGACTCAGCCCCGCGCTTCCGTTTAAATTTTCAAAAGCCGCTCATAGCAAAGCTGAAGGAAGAATGCGGCTGGTTAAAATCCGATAAGATAAAGCCGGATATGCCCTTCGGCGATTGGATGGATTTCTAGTATCAGAACTATTGTAGCTAAATACATCGGATGCCGTACAGCCCTGTATCAATGATCTTTTGCTCCTTTTGAATTTCTATCGTTCTGGATAGATACGCATTTTCTCGGAGAACTTCCGCATATAAAATGTAGGATACGAGGAATGCGATGCCCGCTGCAAGCACAATCCACTTAGGCAAAACCATCCAGCGATAACGATGGTCCAAGCCTGCGACGATAAAGCCGCAGACGAACATCAGCCCTCCCAGTAAGATGACGGCTTTCTGATCGGGTTCCTTTTCTTTTGCGTTCAGGCGTTTCCGCAGCAACTCGGGATTTTTAATCATCAAGACAATCCCGGCAATGAACACGGGAACACACAGCAGCCCCATAAATAGCCAGGCATTCCAAAAATCTATCGTTCCCGCCGAAACGAACAAAAGAATCCGTCAGCAAGATGCCCGAAAGGAATTTCACAACCGCCTGAATAAATAACTTTATATCCATCTGTGGCTTCCTCCGCTAAATTCCTGTTTTCTAAATAACCGTCTTGATTCTATCCAGATTCGCGCTGCACAGCGCATCAAGATTCTCAAAGATTTTCTTCGGCGGCCAGTTCCACCATTGCAGCCGCAGCAGATATTCGATTAACTTGTCATTAAACCGTTTTCGGATGATTTTGCAGGGGTTTCCCCCGGCGATGTGATAGGCCGGAATTTCTTTTGTGACCACGGAGTTTGCCGCGATGATCGCTCCGTCCCCGATGTGGATGCCCGGCATCACGGTCACATTTTGCCCGATCCACACATCGTTGCCCACAACTGTATCCCCTTTAAATGGTAAGTCCTCCAGCGCGGGCGTGGATTTTTCCCAGCCGCCGCCCATGATGTTGAAGGGATAGGTGGTAACGCTGCTCATCCGATGGTTTGCGCCGTTCATCACAAACTCGATTCCCTTGGCGATGGCGCAAAACTTGCCGATTATCAGCTTGTCCCCTAAAAACTCATAATGGTGCGTAACATGGCTCTCAAAATGCTCCGCGCCGGTATTATCATCATAATAGGTATACTCGCCCACAAAGATGTTGGCGCGGGTAATGACATTTTTAATGAAACAAACGCTTTTAATTGCGTCATTGGGATAGACCGCGTTCGGATCAGGGCCGTATTGCATCAGAAACACTCCTTTTGTCCATCTTTCCAGCTTATGGAACCAGTATAGCATAGCTTTGGTAAGATAAACAGAACCCTTATACGACCAG
>ENA-UOOR01004326-UOOR01004326.1-fermentation-metagenome-genome-assembly--contig:-NODE-4326-length-11398-cov-9.352464_pt1 | contig 11398 bp, 7 predicted proteins | sample MGYA00245780_ERZ724029 | MGnify/ENA primary metagenome ERZ724029 (study PRJEB28704, sample SAMN03018315) | fermentation metagenome | biome: anthropogenic terrestrial biome; feature: soil; material... | reverse complement strand
ATGAAGGGAATGATCAATAAGTTCCCCAAGGTTTATGGCGAATACGGTTTTCATGCCGGGTTTAATGTCACGGTCAGTCCGCAATGGTATTCCCCTAATTATATCGGGATTGACCAAGGCGATATTTTGTTGATGATTGCTAACTACCAATCAGGAATCGTGTGGGAGTATTTTATGAAGAATTCTTATGTGTTAGAGGCGGTGAAACTGGCCGGCTTTGATCGCTACCAGTAAGAGGAGCTTAGGTACGGGCTAACTTCTACTGATCAGCAAAGCTTCCGGGCTATTTTTCAAGTTACAATGAATTAGAACTGATTTATCAAAGTTATGATCCGGTTTTATTTTAGGCCAGTAACATGGAAATCATGTTTACCGAAGAAAATAGAGCAGCGGTCCCCTTTGGGACCGCTGCTCTATAATAATTATAACCATTTAATATTGTTTGGTTTGGGATCATAATAGTTTTGATGACCGCCAGGAAAGGATAACCAGTTGCTCCTGGTCTCCGGGGAGCTTTAGAGAAAAACTGCTGTCTACCGGCTGAGCAGTGATTCGGGCGCCGTTTACTGTAATCACAGGAAGAGAAGGGGCAGAGAAGAATAACTCGCAACCATCATTACTAAACGCTTTGATCAATAGTTCAACTTGCTCTCCATTTTTCTCGATCCTTAACACTTCACCCGTGGTCCAGAGCAAATAGGCATCATGAAGACCTAACGAATAGTGGAGAGGGATCATCACCCCGCTGATCGGTGGTAGTTGCACTGTTCCTTTCTGCGGTAACTTAAAACCTTTCATGTTGGCCAGTTCCTCCAGGGAAACCTCTGTTTCTTGTGGAATAGGGGTATAGTTTAGCAGAAACAAGAAGGCATAATCCTCTCCCAAGCGCAGGTGATACTGGAGTGCTGGGTTGGAAAGTTTAACCAAAGAGGGTTCTGGTTCCGGCGCAGCCAGTCTGGCAAAAACCGCAAGGTGCTCTTCGATGTTGTAACCAAAACAGGCGCCAAGCACAGTGACTTGACCCCGACCAATCCGGCGGGTAAGACCACAACAGGCGCCATCTGTAGTAGTGGCGAATTCTGTTGTTTCCCTGTTGTCGGTTCTCTCCGTCTTAAATACGCGGATCGGTGATAGAACATTGATATCCTTAAACTCAAAGATCTCAATTTTAGCATTCTCCGGGCAGACACGGGGTGTTCCTTCGTTAATACCAAAACGTTTCTTCATCAGCTGACAGGGGTTAAGGCGCAGATCCCGATCAGGAAGGCCGGGCCAGATCAAAAGGTGGCCGCCTTGTTCCACGTAGGTAACCAGCTGTTCTTGAGTCGCCGGGTCCATATATTCCAGAGATAATACCCATAGTTGCCGATATTTTTCCGGATCGGCTTTCGTAATTTCGGGATCAATGAATTCAAACTCTCGGTTCTGCATCGTCATTATCCGGAGAAAGCCGTCAAAGAAGTAGGTGTTGCGCATGGTTTTTGGATCATACTGTAAGCCAATGGCTTGGGGTTCGATTTTAGGAACACCGCCAAAAACCGGGTAGAAAAACTCGTCATGAAAGTAAGGACGATAGAAGAGCACACCAGTGGTTACCGGCTTTTCGGTTTGAAGTAATGCCGGGCCGAAGGTTTTAATGATCTGTCCCAGCTTTTTAGTGACGGGATATAGTCCATTCTCGGTTCCGTCAGTTCCGAGAGGAGTTTCCCAATAGAAAGTGGGTCCTAAAGCTCCGCGACCCGGGGGGTTTTGGCCTTGAGAGAACATATATAGATTCATACCGGACATGCCCCGAGCGAGACAAGCCAGGTAAAAAAGTTCCATCTCATTGGGGAAGGTATGAACATTATGCTCTCTCGTCCCCGCTTGCTGTTCAGCGGCCCAGACTGGTTTCATTCCACCCTGCACCGCGCGGACCATCTCATTGATGATTAGATCGTCATGAAGATTGCGATAGTTAGGGTTTTCTGGAATATGGTCGATTCCTAAAAGCAGTTCAGGATGGCGATGAATAATTTCGGCGTAGAAGGAGATGTTTACCGGGTATTCGGCGCCTCGGCCAAAGACCCACCCTGGAATATTATGGAATAGTTGCACCTCTATTTTATGATTACGAATCTCCTCAATGAGCCAGGATAAGTATTCGGCGTAATACCAACGGTGAAAATCGTGCCAATCTTGCCACCGGATGAATTCCGCCACCGTTGTTGCGGGCTGCTTTGGTGGACAAACTTCTTTAAAGTTACAGTAAGCGCTCTGATACGCCTCGTTCATTTCTTCAATCGAACGATAACTCTTGGAAAGAAACGTATGGTAATAATCGAGAACTACCTGGCTGGTGTCGGCGGTCCCGGCTAACCAGTTAAAGAGCCCAACTTCATTGCAGACCTGCATCATCAGGAGCGGTCCACCCCTGGAGATCTGATGGGGAACCAAAAGGGGAAGGAGCGCGTTGTACCATTTTCGTATATACTCCTTAAAAACCGGATGTAAATAGGTAACCATCTCTAAACCTTCGGCTTTAATCTGAGGGTGGGTCCGGAGTAACCAGTCGGGAAGCCCCCGGTCTTGGAATTCAGCTAAGATATAGGGACCCGGTTTAACTGACAGATATAATCCTTCAGCGATGACGGCTTGAATAAAACCTAACAGATCACGTTGGGGATTGGTTTCTCCGCAGAAATCGAAACAGCCTTCCGAGTATTCATGCCATGACCATGGAATATAAGTGGAGACGGTATTAGCCCCAGCCGCTTTTAGCTTGCGCAGATGAGTCGGCCAGAACTGACGTTCGATGCGAAAGTAATGAATCTCCCCACTATAAAGAAAGAAAGGTTGACCGTTTAAATAGAAACCATTTTGTTTAGTAGTAAAGATCACTTTTCAGCCTCCTGTTGTTATTCTAAAGTAATAGATTAAACTTCCTTGTTCCTATGAACTGCTTCTGGAGTAAACTCCCCCACGATGGTCCCCTGATCAGCCTTTGATACCGGTCATAGAAATCCCTTGAACGATGAATCTCTGTCCGATGAGAAAGATTAAGAAGAGCGGTAACAATACCAGAACCGCTCCGGCCATCACCACTCCGAAGGAGGTACTAGCCTGGTTCTGTCCAAAAAGGGTGTAAAGGGCAACTTGCAGAGTGTACATGCTGCTATCCGTGGCGACAATTGCCGGCCATAGAAAGTCACGCCACATTCCGGTAAAATTTAGAATACCAAGGGTGGCTAGAGCTGGTTTAATTAAGGGAAGGATAATCTTAAAGAATATTAGCACATCGTTAGCGCCGTCGATACGAGCGGCTTCACATAATTCATCGGGAATTCCCCGCATGAACTGGCGGAGAAAAAAGATATTGAACACATTGGCCAAGGGGGGGACGATTAGAGCTCGATAGGTGTTGAGCCACCCTAGAATTTTGATTGAGAGATAGTTAGGGATTAGAGTCACTTGGGAAGGTACCATCATGGTAGCCAAAAAAACCATAAATAACTGGTCCCTACCTGGAAAGCGTAGTTTCGAAAAAGCATAGGCTGCCATCGAGGGGATGAGCAGCGCGCCAGCCGTATAAATTGTGGTGACGATTAAGGTGTTTTGGAAAGCCTTAGCAAAATCGATTTCTTGTTTGAAGAGGTTGATATAGTTCTCAACTGATACATGCTTGGGGATTAGTCTGGGTGGTATTTCAAAGATTGCCTCCTGACTCTTAAGGGAGGTCGAGACCATCCAAAATAGCGGGAGTAAAGTAGAGATTAAGCCAAGTATTAAAAGGAAATGGATGATAATCTTTGGCGCGAGGTCTTGATGGGGTTTCTGTTGACTTGGATTAGAGATAACATGCGTCTTTCGCATGGTCAACCCTCCTAATAACTGATTTCCTGGTCACGGAATTTGATCTGAATTAAGGTGACAATAAAGATGAAGGCAAAAAGGATGTAAGAAGAAGCTGCGGAGTAACCCATTTTGAAGTAACGAAAGCCATTTTCGTAGATGAATAAGACAATAGTTTTGGTGGCATCCATTGGTCCTCCGCCATTTGTTAAGGTTAAAGGTTCGGCAAACAACTGAAATCCGCCGATAATGGATGTGATGCTGATGAATAAGGTGGTTGGAGCTAGTAACGGGATTGTGATGTACCGAATCTTCTGCCCTCCGGTGGCGCCGTCGATCTCCGCTGCTTCGTAGAGTTGCTCGGGAATATTCTGAAGTCCGGCCAGGTAAAGTAAGGCATAATAGCCGAGGCTGCGCCAGACCACTAACCCGACAATAGCTAACATCGCGTATCGTGTATCTGTCAGCCAGCTGGGGCCTTCGATGCCAAACCAGCCTAAAATAAGGTTTAGGATTCCATAGTCTTTACTGACTACCCAATACCAGACAGTAGTAATGGCGATTGCGTCGCTGATATAGGGCATAAAAAATCCGATCCGGAAGAAATTACGGAATCTGGTGATCGGTAGATTAAGGAGAAGTGCCAACGCCAACGATAGCACAAGCGCTAAGGGTACCATAAGCACTACAAAATATAAGGTGTTAACGATGCATTTTAGGAATAGTTGATCCTGTAATAAACTTTTATAGTTTGCGAGGCCGATAAACTTGGCATTTCCCCAGTTGATTAAAGAGCGGACATTAAAATCGGTTAAACTAATATAAAAAGAGAAGAAAACCGGGAAAATGACAAAACAACTGATAATAATCAACGAAGGCGCTAAAAAGAAGAGTGGAGTCAGAAATTTCTTTTTCACGGGTGTTCCCCCTTATCATATCCTGGCGAAGAACCTAACTTTTTCCGGTAATTTGTTCACGCTGGTTCTTCGCCGACTAGAACAAGTTGCAATAGTCTGGTAGTGGTAGTGTTTCTGCTCGAGTTTTTTATTGGTCTTAGTACTGAGACATAATCTTTTCTAAATCTTTTGCCAGTAGCTGACAGGCTTCCAATGGAGTTTTAACACCATAGCAAGCTTCTTGGATTCTGGTGTTAAGCCGTCCTTCAATTTCTGGCCATTGAGAGATAACGGGTGGCGCAACCCCTTCTTTTAGTTGCTCATAAACGATTTTCATTAACGGATCGCTTTCACTGGCTATTCTCATCGCTTCTTTGCTGGCAGGGATGGAACCGGCTGCTTCCCGCCATTGGTTTTGAATCTCGGGTTGACTTAAGAATTCAATCAATTTCCAGGCGGCCTGTTTTCGACGGGCGTCCTTAAAGATGACCAGACCGCAGCCGCCCATAAAAGAGGAACGACTTTTCTTCTTCGGCATTAAGGCAATAGACCATTTACCGTCTAATTGTGGAGTTTCTGTGCGCAAGAGATTACCTTCCCAGAAACCGCCGATAAAAATTGGGAACCTACCGCTGGCTAAGTCTTGCCTGATATTGGAGCCGCCTGTGTCAAGGAGCGCGTATTGGTTTTTGAAGATATCGGCCACCCAAGCTACCGCTTCCACAAACGCTGCTTCGGTTACGGCTGGACGTCCTTTTTCATCAAGGATCCGGCCACCGTTAGCCCAGATGAAATTCATGGTGACCTGCCAGTTACCGGCTGCCATATTGACAGCATATTGCTCGGGACCTCTGGCGCGTAACTTTTGGCAACACTCAATAAACTCATCCCATGTCTCCGGGAAATTTTTATAACCGATCTCCTCTAAAATATCCGTACGATAAAAGATAAATCGGGTGTCAGCATACCAGGGGATACCATATGGTTTACCGTTAATAACGTATAGATCTGTACAAGCTTCAACAAAATCATTCAGCTTCAAGGTCTTTGATTTGGCCAGGTAAGGAGTGAGGTCTTCCAAGGCTCCGGCCTCGGTAAACTGGGCCATATAAGTCGAACCCATTTGCGTAAGATCGGGGACGGTGCCACCGGCCACAGCGGTTAGCAGCCGATCATTCGCCGCTGACCAGGGGATGACCTGTAGTTTAACTTTAATCCCCGGGTTTGCCGTTTCAAACTGTGGTAACAGTTTACCAATATTTTGACCTTCTACCCCCATTGCCCACAGTGAAACCGTCTCCACGCTTGCTGCTTTAAACGTAGTGGTTGCCGTCAAGATGAGAATCAGGGCGACAAAAATTAACAGTGCCGATCTTTTCATTTCTTAATCCCTCCATAAGTTTAATACCCAAAATTATCGAAGAAACCTAAAGTCGGTTTAGTTGGCCATACTAATACCATCAAGGTAAAAAGGCTTAGTAATCGGAATTTTAATACCATTCTCATCAGTAGCCCAACTAATAATGTAGAGGTTGTAAATCCCATTTTCTTTGATTCCCTTCATTTTATCAGAAAGGGGATAGTGCACTTCATTCCAACCTTTAGTAGCCTTTTGTGGTGAGGCGACTCCGTCAACCCAACTCCAACCATCGTTACTGTCACCCATTCCGAGGAAGAAATCAGTCAGTTCACAGTCATCCGGTATAAAGAAATTGATGACCAGTTCGCTGTGGTTGTTCCAGAGAACGGTCAGCTCTCCGGTTAAATCAAGGGCGACTTTGGTCTCGATCGCATTGCCACTGGGTATGACCTGACAGGAGTATTCTCCCTGAAAAACCAGATCTGAGTTTAACTTGAAGATTGCGCCCGTGTTATCATTACTGAATTTGGAGATTTCGTCTTCGCTTTCCATCTCCCAGAGGTAAGCGATGTTATTAAGTTTAATGCCGTCGATATAAAAGGGTTTAGTGATGGGAATTTTGAGGCCATCGGGATCACTGGCCCAGCAGATAATATAGAGATTATATTTGCCGTTATGAATGACATAGCGCATTTTGTCGGAAAGGGGATAGTGCACTTCATTCCAACCTTTAGTAGCCTTTTGTGGTGAGGCGATCCCATCAACCCAGCTCCAACCGTCGTTACTATCGCCCATTCCCAGGAAGAAATCAGTTAGTTCGCAGTCCTCGGGAACATAAAAATTAATGATTAGCTCTTGGTGACCATTCCACTGGTTTACCCTCGGACTATTTAAATCCAGGGCAATTTTGGTCTCCACAGCGTTACCACTTGGTATTATCTTGCACGAATGTTCGCCTTCGATCGTATAATCCGTACTCAGTTCAAATTGGGCGCCGGTATTATCATTGCTGTATTTAGCAATTTCGTCACTACTCTCCATCCTCCACAGATACTCTGATTTGACTTGCTTGGGGGGCATGAGCAGATAAGCGCCGTCAAGATGGAAGCTATCCTTGAGCGGAACCCGCTGACCGTCTTTAGTACCGATAAAACTGATGAAAAGGGCATATCTCCGCTCAAAGGAGGTCTCCTTCATGAATTGTTCATCGATATCAAAGATTAAGGTATTCCAGCCGGGTTTGATCTCGCCAGTGGCGTTTTGGTCCAGTTTAACGGTTTGGATGACTAATCGGTCTTCAGTCACATCCACCAAACCCAGATAAAATTCGGAGGGAATAACCAGACTGTCTGGTGAGAAGTGAGCGTTAAGCGCTAATTTTTGCGCTGCTGCCCAGTGCGTTAGGTTTTCTTCACCGAAGAGAGGTAAGGTTACCTTGGTGATTAAAGACTTGCCGTTTGGGGTGATTTTAACGGAATAACGTCCCTGTAGAACAGGTTTTTTAGCCAGAGCAAAGGTACAACCGGTGTCATCATTGCCATAAAGTTTAACCTCGGCCTTGCTTTCCATGGTTAATAGGTAATGGGGGGCACTATCGGCTTCTGCTGCTGATACGATGGGGAGCGAAATTAATACAAACAGCAAGTATGTGGCCACCATGACTTTACGCCAAGACATTGGATCGCCTCCTTGTTTTGATAAGCTTTTTGCGTTGTATCCTTTTTAAAAGGTCCCAATACAATCTCATCTTTTTTTCTTAAAAAATCACCTCCACGTGGTGAAGCGCTCCATCGTTATGCGGATAAAGTTTACCGCTGTCGATTTTGACGCCATCCACAAATAATTCTATTTCCTCTCCGCTAGCAGCTCGTCGGAAAGTGAAGTGATAGAGAGCGCCCCGATAGGGACGGGTGACAGAGAATTCCGTCCAGTCGTCCGGAACCATCGGTCTGATTACCAGACCGTCCCAGTCCGGGATGATACCGCAAATACCTTCCATTGCAGTCAGAAACGACCAGGTGGATGAGCCGGTGTACCAGGTGAAACCGCCTCGACCAAAATTGGGAGAATCCGGTCCATCGACATTACCGGGGTTGACATAGGGTTCTACTTTATATAAATCAGGGTTTAGCCCCCGGTAAGGTGGGAGGAAACTTTTATAGGCTTCATAGGCTTGCTTTTTCTTCCCTAATTTACAGGCGGCCAAGACCCCCCAGGTGGCGGCGTGAGTGTAGGTACCCCCGTTTTCCCGCAACCCAGGCGCATATCTACTTAAGTAACCGATCTGAGGTTGGGGGGTCTTATAGGACGGGTAAAAAAGTATCGGTCCGTATTCACGGAAGAGATAGGTATCCATCGCCTGGAAAAGCTTTTCTGCGCGCTCCGGAGGGGCAATATCGTTTAGTATGGCCCAGGATTGGGCGTTAAGAAAAATTTTACCCTCTGGAGAATTTTTGCTTCCTAGGATGGCGCCGTTATCACAGATCGCACGGATATACCAGTCTCCGTCCCAACAGTAGGTATTGATTAGGCTCTTCAAACGTTCGGCATGACGAAGATACTCCGCCTTGAGTTCAGAATCACCGTTTTTTTCGGCTACCACCGCAAATTCTTTTAAGAGCCCGGATAAAAACTGAGCCAGCCAGATACTTTCTCCTTTTCCATCAGCGCCTACAGCATTCATACCATCATTCCAATCACCATCACCAATGAGTGGAAGTCCCCGCGGGCTTAGATGCGCCAGGCTATAGTTGAAGGCTTGGCAGCAGTGTTCATAGATACTGGCCTCTACCCCGTTTTTGTAAGAAACTTGTTCCTTTAGAAACGCGAAATTACCGGTCTCCTTTAAATACTTGATGACCACAAAAGGCAACCACAGCAGATTATCAGAGATCCGATTCTCGGCGGCCATCTCTGAAATCGGATGCCACCAGTGGTTTACCCTTCCCTCTGGGAATTGGTGGGCGGCATGTAATTTAATCTGCTCCTCCGTCCTGGTGGGATCAATGTATAAGAAAATCTGACTGGCCTGGAGTTGGTCACGGAAACCATAGGCGCCACCTGCTTGGTAATAACTTGTTCTTCCCCAGATATGGCAGGAGAGGGATTGATACTTCAGCCAGATATTATTCATGAGATTAAACCCGGGATCGGGAGTGGCCACCGTAGTAGTAGATAATAACCGTTTCCAAAATTCTTTGGTGGCAGCGAAGGCTTGCTCAACAGCTGAAGAAGATTGATATTTAGTAATAATCTCCTCTGCTTGCTCCTGCTTTTCTCGGGACACGGCTCCGAGGAGATAAATTATTTCCACCTCCTGACCTGGGGGAATAACTATCTGATTATGAAGGCTAGCGATCGGATCACTCCACTTACCGGAGACACCGGTAACAATGCCATTGACCACCGCGGCAGGTTTTTCGAGGGCGCCGTATGCTCCCAAAAACATTTCCTTATCGCCTTCATACCCGGCGACTGGTCGGTTAACGCTGTGAAAGGCCAGATATTCCCAGTCTCGATTCCAATGGCGACCTTTCTTGTTGGGAATCTCCCATAATCGTTTGGTTGCGAACATAGTATTTAAGTTCTCATTGAATTGGGTCTCACTAAAAACCCGGTGAAATTCGCGGGCGGGGTCGGGGAGACCCAAGCACCATTCAAAATAAGTGAAAAGCGATAAGCGCTTCTCTCGCGGACTATTATTTTGCAACCGGACTTTCCAGATCTCCAGCGGTTCTTCAGGGGGGACAAAGATGGTGAGTGTGCTTTTTATATCTTGATAAACAGAAAAGAACTGGGAGTAACCGATACCGTGGTGTACTTGATAAAAATCAGGTTGGTGACAGACCGGCTTCCAAGTAAGTGACCAAAATTCACCGGTATCCTCGTCACGAAGGTATAGATACTTACCGGAATTATCCTTGATTAGGTCTTGTTCCCACCGGGTGATACGATTATGGGAGGCATGGGTCTTCCAACTGTAGCCACTACCGGTTTGGGAAACAATTACTCCGTAATCACCGGGGCAGATTACGTTTACCCAAGGGCGGGGAGTATCCGGTCTGGTGATAATGTACTCGTCACCAGTATCATTAAAATATCCGTATTTACTTTGAAAATTGGCCATAGCTAGCACCTCTAATTTTAAATTAACCGGTTAAGTAAAAAGCAAAAAATAATATTGCTTTATAGTGCCCGACAGGAAGAACGTTCAATTAAACTAGTTTTTAATAGAATTCTCCGGTGGGCAGGTTTTTCCTTGTGAATTAATTTTATAATAATTTCCGCCGCATTCTTCCCCATTTCTTCAATCGGTTGTTTAATAGTGGTAAGGGGCGGTTCGACAAGAGAGGAAGCTTCAATATCATCGCAACCGATAACCGAAAGATCTTGGGGCACTTTTAAACCTGTTGCTCGTGCTGCAGCTAAAACACCTATCGCCATTTGGTCATTGGCGGCGAAAACCGCAGTGGGATTTGGTTGTAAACGGTGTAAAGTTAAGAATGCTTGATAGCCCCCTTCGCGTTTGAAATCTCCCTGGCTAGTTAAGCTTTCGTCATAAAGAATTCCGTAATCACTGAGAGCTTGGCAGTAACCGCGAAACCGAAATAAACTATCACCGGCGGTCTGCGGTCCATGAATAAAGGCAATACGTTTATGGCCGAGCTTGATCAGATACTTAGTGGCCTTGTAACCTGCTTCAAAATTGTCGACACTTACATTATAAATAGATTCATCATTAAGTGTCGAGTCGATCAGAGCAAAGGGGATGCGGCGTTTTTTTAGATTATTAATATAGCTGAGATCAAGAAAATAGGTCATCAGAATAACACCGTCGACGCGCCCGTTAGTAAAAAGATCCACCATCTCCCGTTCTTTTTTAGGAATGGCATGGGTAGTGCAGAGGTTGAGCGTAAAATTATAGAGATTGGCAGTATTCTCTACACCGCGAACAATTTGAGCATAAAAGTGGTCACTAATATCCGGAATAATCAACCCCAGCATCTCAGTGGACTTCCCTGCTAAACCGCGGGCTACGACATTAGGGTGATAATTCATCTCCTTCATGAGTTGAAGGATCTTTTCCCGGGTTTCTTCACTAACCCCCGGTTTGTTATTGAGTACATAGGAAACAGTTGCTTTGGTTACATTGGCGGCTTTGGCGATGTCACTAATCGTTACAGACAAAGAATCACACTCCTACTTAACCGGTTAATTCAATTATATAGATATCAATCGGCTTTGTCAATTCTTTATTAAAACAGCTTATAGTTATAATATACTATTATTACTATCTTTTCCAGCTAGATAT
>ENA-UOOR01004325-UOOR01004325.1-fermentation-metagenome-genome-assembly--contig:-NODE-4325-length-11399-cov-3.484309_pt1 | contig 11399 bp, 8 predicted proteins | sample MGYA00245780_ERZ724029 | MGnify/ENA primary metagenome ERZ724029 (study PRJEB28704, sample SAMN03018315) | fermentation metagenome | biome: anthropogenic terrestrial biome; feature: soil; material... | reverse complement strand
GTAAAATCGGAGACATAATACCCATTGGGGACAGTCCCCAATGGGTATTCATTAGGGGACGCCCCTTAAAAATATTTTGTATTATTGCTGGAGGCTGATATATATGCCAAGAAAGGCAAGAACCCAAAGTCCAATAGATTATTATCATGTTATGATGAGAGGAAATAACAAGGAAAAGATATTTAAAACAAAAAATCTTAAAAATTATTTTCTTGATTGTATGAAAATCCAAAATGAAGATATTCTTGTGGATATAGCTGCCTATTGTATCATGGATAATCACGTACATTTGTTGCTCAAATCAGATTTAGATAATTTGTCAAAATTTATAATTAAAATAAATACTAAATATGCGATGAAATATAATTATATTTATGATAGGATAGGACATGTATTCCAGGATCGTTATAAAAGCGAAGCAATACATGATGAAATATATCTGCTCAATGTTGTAAGATATATACATAATAATCCTGTGAGAGCCAAAATAGTGAAATTACCTAATGAATATAAATGGAGTAGCTATAATGAATTTTTAACTAGCAATGAATTTATCTGTAAAAACCAGAAAGAACTTTTATTTAATATCTTTGGTTCAGTTAATAAGTTTATAGATTTTCATAAAATTGAGGATAAAAATGAATGCCTAGATACTAAAGAGGATATTGAAGAATTAAGATTAGAAACAGCTCAACTATTAATATCAAACTATTTTAAAGATAATGGTATAAACCATATAGATGAAATAAAAAATCAGTTTTGTCATTATGAATCAATGGTGAAAATATTAATAGGGAGCACAAACCTTAGTAATAGGCAGATAGCTACACTAATAGGTATTGATAAGGGAATAGTTAATACAATAAAAAAACAAATAGTCATGGAAACAGGGGTGTCCCTTAGTGGGTAGTCATTGGGGGCAGTCCCCAATGAAAGGAGATATAATGAAGGATATTAAATCTTTAGGAAAAGTTAAATTAAGCCTTGATGAAATTGAGAAGATATTTAGATTGTATAATTATAATGATTTGGTTGATTTTATTAAGGAAAATATTGAAAAAGAAATTATAAAGCCCATTAAAAGTTCAAGATTAAACGGAAAGAATCCAGCCCTTTATAATGCTTATAGGGTATTAAAGGATAAAGTAGATTATAGTAATTATATAGATGAACTGCAATATAGGCTTAATACATCCTTAAGTATGGATTACTATTTAAAAAACCTAGATAAATATGAGGAAGATAGAAAATATATTATTCCATTAAGTAGCTATATTGAATCACAAAAGGATTTCTTAATGGAGCAATCATCAATAAATGAGAGAAGCTTCGAAATATGGGGGAGGGAGAAGTTTCTACAAAAAGAGGGCGGAACGAGGATTCTTAAGAATCTCGGGGTAACTCTAAAGGATCTTGGTATTTATGAAACTACAGAGCCATTATCTTATTATTCACATCATAAAAATACTCCACAAAATGTATTGATTTTGGAAAATAAGGATACATTCTATAGTATGAGGAGACATCTGATTAAAGGTAATGATAGAATCTTGAAAATGAAAATTGGTACATTGATTTATGGTAGAGGAAAGGGGATCAATAGATCCTTTAAGGACTTTAGTATTTGTGTAGAGCCCTATCTTAATGATATTAATAATAATATATATTATTTTGGAGACCTAGATTATGAAGGTATTATAATTTACGAAACCTTATCTAAGATTTTCAAGGATAATTTTGTAATACTACCATTTATCGAGGCTTATAAATGTATGTTAAAGAAGGCTGAATTCTTCGAATTGCCACAGATGAAGCTAGGACAAAATAAGAATATAGGAAATCAATTTTTAGATTCGTTTGATGAAGAGGAGAGAAATAAAATACTAGATATATTAAAGGAAAATAAATATATACCTCAAGAAATACTTAATAGCAAGGACTTTTAGGGGGCTCGGTAATGGATGTATCATTTCTAAATAAATTTACCAAAAGAATGAAATTTGTAGGAAGCTATGCCTTCCTATTTAAAAACAGCATAGCTAAAACAACCTGGAAACAATACAGATTTGAGGATTTTTTCGAGCAGACTAATATTATTTTTGCCGTACTTTTATATGTTATGGAACAATCACTTAAAGATGAGCCTTGCACTATGGATGATATAGCTGGATTTATAGATATATTAAACATACAAAGCTTTAGAAAACAACTTTCAAATCAACAATGTAAGGAATTAGGTGATTTTATTGTTAATGTTATACTTAGCAATGAAGGTAAGGTAATGTATTTTAAAGGATTTGATTTTAATGATTCCCAATATAAGGATATACATATCAGCTTTATAGGAAACAAAATAGTTTACATTGACGGAGATATAAGGAGAACTTCTTATTATTTAACGGAAGATGGATACAATGTATTGCTATCCACACTAGAAATTGAAAGCAATATGCTACTTAACATTCATGAAATGATATTTAAATTACATATCGAAAAAGCTTCCTATGATAAAGCAGTAGATGATGTGAAGAATATTTTTAATCAATTGAGAATACAGCTTCAAAGAATTCAGGAAGCCATGAGACGAATAAAACAGAATGCATTAAGCTACTCAGTACTAGATTATAAAACTATATTAGATGATAATTTAGACACCATAGGTGAGACCGGCAAAAAGTTCAGTGGATATAGAGAGCATATTAGAGAAAAGGTTAAAACCTTTGAGGAGCAGGATATTAATATCAAGAAATTGGACAAGAAAGATATGGATAATCTAAAAAATCTAAGGATTATTGAGGAATATCTAAGTCGTGTAATTGATGAACACCAAAGCATTTTAAGAAATCATTTTGAATTGAAGGCCCTTTATACAAAAGAGTTGGAAAGCCTATCACAAATGACCTTGATTAAAAGGTTCAATCTAAGGAATGAATTATTTGATAAAATATTGCGGGATGCTAGATATCTTGAAGATATTGATTTTTTTACAAGACCCTTACTTAATCAAGAAGCAGAAAAAACTTACAATATTAATAAATCCGTGGAAATTCAAAAACCAATTAGGATGAAGTTAAATGATGATGAGGAAGAGATAATATCTTTTGATGAAGACCAATTGGAAGCTGAAAAAATAGAAAAGCTTAAAAAGAAACTGTCATTCTATAATAATACCCTTTTGGTAATACTTCTTTATGCTAAAAAGAATGGCGGCATTACGCTTTCTGAGATAAAAGAAAGTCTAAATGGAGATTATACTGAGCTCATACCTACAGTAGAAATATTTAAGGAAGTAGTAATAGAGCTAATAAAAAATCCAACTATAGATATTGTGGAACTGAGAAGAGAACGTTCAGAGCACATATCTGATTCCAGTGTGTTAGAGTTTCAGCTAAATGAATCCATATTAAATTTAATAGATAATAACTTTATTCTCGAAAGAATTAAAAAGGTTAATACATATAGAAAGGTAGATAGTTTGCCAGTTATATTTGAAAATCTTAATAGTGATACTGGTAGAATAAAAAGAATCCACTGTTCTGAAGTCTACTTTAGTATTGAATGATGCATTACAAGGAGGAAAATAATGAGCTACGAATTAGATGAAATTACTCTTAGTCAAAGTATATTTTATTATTTAATTGAGAATAGGGAGCTAAAAGAAGATGACGAAATTTCCCTTTATAAGGCATATACAGAAAATGAAAATATAATGCAGCTTGTAAAACAACAAGGAAATATTGCCAAAAGTGTCATTGAAAGATATGGAAATATTATTTATTTAATCCCTAAAGAAGATAATGATTACTTAGGATATTCAAAAAAAAATCTAAAGACAGCTTTATGTAAGTCAGGGTCTACAGATAAGGATTATTATCTTTCTCAATTTGTTATATTGACATTATTAGTTGAATTCTACGATGGACATGGAAGTAGTAGCAAGACTAGAGAATTTATGAGAGTGGGTGATCTTCTAAATAGCATATCAGATAGACTAAAAGAAGGAAGTGCTAATGCGGATTTGGAGTCGGAGGAAAGGGATGGATTAGCCTTTTCAAATATGCTTGAAGCTTTTGAGGCATTAAGGAGTGAAGAAAAAGGCTCTAGAGCAAAGACTACTAAGGAAGGATTTATATATAACATCTTAGTTTTTCTAAAGAAACAAAACCTAATCGATTATATTGAAGAGGATGAGATGATAAAAACAACAAAAAAGCTTGACCAATTTATGGATTATAATCTTTTAAATAAGAAAAACTATCATCGTGTACTAGCGGTATTAGGGGTGGAAGATAATGAGTAAAATAAATGCAATTAGATTTATAAATTTGAATTATAATTATAATGGAATTAGGGTGGATGACGAAACATTTATTCTTAATGGCGAGGATACTCTTCTTTCCCTGAGAAATGGTGGAGGAAAGTCAGTACTTGTTCAAATGATAATAGCACCATTTGTACATAAACGATATAGAGATAGTACAGATAGACCTTTTTATGGTTACTTTACAACAAACAAACCGACGTTTATATTAATTGAGTGGAAACTAGATGGAGATGCAGGATATGTTTTAACCGGCATGATGGTTAGAAAGAGTCAAGAGACAAATGAAGATCAAAATCAAAATGAGCTGGATATAATTCAATTTATACACGAATATAAAACTTCAAATAAATATGATATACATAATATACCGTTTATTAACAAAATGACGAATACTAAAAAACTAAAAAGTTATTCTGATTCAAAACGGCTTATGGAAGAGATTAGGCTAGATAAAGATTACAAATTCTATACCTTTGATATGAATAATAGAAGTAATATAAGAAATTATTTTGATAAACTTAAAGAATATCAAATTCACTATAAGGAATGGGAATCAATAGTAAAAAAGGTGAATCTTAAAGAATCTGGTCTATCAGAATTGTTTATAAAATCCAAGGATGAGATAGGTTTAATTGAAGTTTGGTTCTTAACGGCTATTGAGGATAAGTTAAATAAAGGCAGTAATCGTATAAAGGAGTTTAATGAAATTTTAAATAATTACATTAAGCAATACAAGGAGAACAAATCTAAAATAGAGCAAAAGAAAACAATTTTGTTCTTTAAAGAAGAAACTGTTCCAATATTAGATACTGCGGAAACCTTAAAATCTATAATTTCTACAAAAGAAAGTTATGAGAATATTATTGCGAATTTAATTGAAAGACTTAAGGAATTAATAGATAAGGCCAAATTGAATAAAAAGCAATTAGAAGATGAAATTGCAGCTTTAAATGAAAGAATTAGAAGAATAAAATATGAGGAAATCTCATTTAAATACTATGAATTTGAGGATAAAAAAGTCTTAATAGAAGAAGATGTAAGAAGTCTTGAAGAAACAATATTGAGACTAAATGAATCAATAGATAATTTAACTAAACAAAAAAATGTACAGCAATGCTCAAAAATATATGCTCTATATAAGGATGCATCTCTAGAGGTACAAGAACAGGAAAACAAGTTAGAACTAGTTAAAGAAAAGGATAAAGACAGGACCCCTGAACGAGAAAAACTTGGATATACATTAAGACACTATTATGAAAATGAAGTAAGTAAGATCCAGGATTCAATAAAGAATCTTGAGAAGGAAATTAACCTTAAGAGATTAGAAATTAATGAAACTATAGCAAAAATAGACAAATCTATGATACAAAAAGAAAATATAGATTGGGAATTGGCTACAATTAGTTCTGAAATAAGGGCATATAATGACATTGAAGCCAAGTTCAATAAGCGATATGGGGAAAATCTAACAAGAAATATGCTTGATGAATATCAAGATTTTGATCTATCCATTAAACTTCAGGATTTGAAAAATACTATTGAGCAAAAATCCTTGGACTTAGTACGATCAAAAGGCATTTATCAAGAAAATAATGAGACTATATATGTCAATAAAAGACAATTAGAAGACTTGCGAAACAAAGAAGGTATTCTTTTAAGTGAAATTAGGCTATTAGAAGGAAATATAAATGAATTTGAAAAAGAGTTAGATGAAAGAAAAATCATTTTAAAATACATTGGTTTAACTGAACAAAAATTATTTAATACGAGTGAAATATTACAGATGTTTAAGGAAAAGAAAGATGAAGTATTGGAAATTATTAAAAACTTTGAAAGAGATATAGATAAGGAAGAAAAGGAATATTCCAAACTTGCTTCAGGTAGAATATTTGAACTTCCTAAAGCGTTTAAGGATGTATTGGAGCTAGAAGGAATTCATTATACCTATGGTATGGACTGGATTAAAAAGAACAACAAGAGTCCAGAAGAAAACAGGTCAATTATTGAAAATAATAGTTTTATACCATATGGTATAATCATGTCTTCTAAAAATCTTGAAGCATTAAATTCAAAGGATATAAGTATCCATACAAGTATACCAATCCCAATAATAAGAAGAGAAGATTTAGAATTAGAATTTGAGCATAAGAAAAATGGTATACAACTCAGTCCCAAAGTAAATTTTTATGTATTATTTAATGATGATTTACTTGATGAGGTAAAGTTAAATAGGCTCTTGTTGGAGAAAGAGGAAGGTATAGATAGATTAAGAGAACTACTATCTTTGAAAAACATGGACTTTAAGGCTTACGACCAAAGATATAATGCTATAAATTATCAAAAAGTTAACGAAAGAGATTATAAGGATTCATTAAATAATTTAGTTATGAAGAAGAAAAACTTAGAAAAGAATAAGGACGAATTAAATAACCTACGAAATAGAGACGAAGAACTCACAAAAGCTCAGGGTAAGCTCTTGAATATCATAAATCAACTAACTTCAGAAGCAGGGATATTAAAACAAAAATTAATAGACCTAGAGGACTTAAATAATGAATACAAGAATTATAAAGAACAAAGGCTAGAAAAGGTCTCTTTAGAAGATAGAAAGCTGGATATTAATAAGCAAATAAAGGAAAGAAATGCTTATAAAGATGAATTAGTTAATTATAACTTTAAAGCTGAAACAAGAAGAATAGAACTTTCAAGTGAACTCAAGGAAAAATTTAAGAAGCTTCAAGAATATATTATATTTGAAGAACAAGAAACAGATGATAGGGACATTGAGGATGTAGAGGCAAGATATAAGGCAATAAGTTCCGAAATTAAAACAGAATTAAGGGATATAGAGGAAGCTCTGAACAAAGCAAGAAAATCATTCGATTATTACGAGAGAGAACTAACGAATTTCTCTAACAAATATAATCTTAGTGAAGAGGAGTATATAAATGAAAGCTATGATGATTTTATATTTGATAATTTAGAGGAGGAAATTTTATCCAAGGAAAAAGATATGGATAACTTAAAGGAGCAGAAAGGAAAGCTTAATTCCAAGCTGGCTGTAATCTATAATGATATAAATCATACCCTAAAGGATCTGGAAGAAAGTCTAGGGGAGATTGAACCGTTACCAAGAACTGAAATTGTATTACTAGACTTTAAGAACCGTAGAGATAAGGAGAGTCTTAAAATCAATAAAATCAACTTACAGTTAAAAAGTATTGATAGAAGGCTTGATGACTGTAGCATTAATCTAAGCAATCTAGCTGAATTTACTGATTTGAATATTATGGATAATATTGAGTTTGAAGTAGATATTGAAACCATATCAGGTGATGAATTAAATATCTTCCGAGGTAAATTAATACGTGATTATAGACAAAAGAAGGATGAGCAAGAAAGTACAAGTCATCTGCTAGGACAAATACTTGATAAAGTAAGCAGAAAACCTGAGTTACAGGATGACTTCTTCAGGAAGCCACTAAATACATTATCATCTTTAGTTAAAGATCCAATAGATTTTGTAGAGCAGTTACTCACTACAATAAGAGCATATGATGATCTAATGGCAAAGCTTGATATTGATATAGCAATAGTGGAAAAAGAAAAAGAAAAATTAATTGAGATTTTATTACAGTATATTTCTGATGTACATAAGAATATGGGTAAAATCGATAAGAATTCGACCATTAAAATTAGAGATAAATCTGTTAAGATGCTTAGAATTAATCTGCCGGATTGGGAAGATGAAGAATTATCATATAAAAATAAATTAAATAATATGGTTTCAGAAGTCACTCAAAGTGGTTTAAAAAGACTTGAGGATAATGAAAATATTGAAGAATTAATAGGAACAGTAATAACAACTAAAAATTTGTACAATTCAACAGTAGGAATCAATAATATCTCTATTAAACTTTATAAGATTGAGGCTGAAAGGGAAGTTCCTATTGTCTGGGCCGATGTCGCTAAAAATTCCGGTGGAGAAGGATTTTTGTCCGCTTTTGTAGTATTATCCAGTTTATTATCCTTTATGCGAAGAGATGAGACAGATATCTTCGGAGAGTATGAAGAAGGTAAAGTACTTCTAATGGATAATCCATTTGCACAAACAAATTCATCACACTTATTAAAACCTTTGATGGAAGTAGCCAGAAAGAGCAATACTCAACTAATATGCTTTACTGGTCTAGGCGGGGAATCTATTTATAATAGATTTGACAATATATATGTGTTAAATCTTATATCATCAAGTTTAAGAAAAGGAATGCAATATTTAAAAAGTGAACATACAAAAGGAGAAGAACTAGAAACTATAGTTTCCTCCCAGATAAGAACCGAAGATGTTGAGCAACTTAACCTCTTGTTTTAAACAACAATATTTAAGGGTCGTCCCTTAGTGGGTACCCACTAGGGACTGTCCCCAATGAATGAATATCCACTTAATGCAATAAGCGTAAGAGCAGCAGTATAAAATATCCAGATCACACTGTCTGCAATTAGCCATAGCGTACCTTTATTTAAAGCAATTGATAGACCTACATTCAAATCACATAATATAAATGATATCATCCCTATTACAGTTAATCTTGAATTTAACTTTGGGGATAATTTCAATGACATATTAGCAACTGCAGTCCACAAGGATATAGAAATTAGAAATGCATAGAATATCATTATATAAAACAGCACTTTTTCCCTTAACATATTATTAATTATATTAGATAAAATCAATAACAGCAGTATTGTGGATAAAACAGTATTGATTATTAAACTTCCAAGGAAATCTTTGTATCCATTATTCTTAATAATAGAATATAGCCCGGCTCCGTTTCTATAGATTAGTGCCATTTGTACTATTGAAAACAGAATTATACCTAGATATGGCGTCTTTAACAACCCGAGTGCTATATCAGCTAGGGCTATAAATATATAAGTAAACTTTAAAATATTAGTATCCCTTTTGTTAAGACCGTCATTACCAATCATAAAGACAAGAACAATCGTTAATATAACTATAAGAAATTTAGAAATATAAGTATAAATAGGGCTATCATATCTTAATTCTTTTTCCGCAATAAAAAATCTTCTTAGATCCAATGTTATAAAGCTTCCACTGATAAATATTATTAAACCTAAAATTGTAATTATCCATTTAAATTTTATCTTACCCATTTTTCTCCTTTGTGTTCTAGGCATAAAACTATATATTATTTCATCTATACAAAATTTATTTGCTTTAATAGCTAGCATTATAAAAAAAGCCTTTCCTATTATTCATATTTTACTTGTCACAAATATATTATCTCATATTATATTAAAAGTATTTTGAATAAAACTGTATTTTTGAAAAATAATAACTGTAATAAACATTAGGAGAGGATTAATATGAGAACGGCAATTGCATTGATATTTAAATATATAGCAACGTATGTGGCAGCATGGACAGCCTTTAGATATATTGATGGGAACCCATTGATATGGACAATAACAGTTTCTATTATAGCTACTATCGGTAATTGGTTTATAGGGGATTTAAGAATATTACCTGCCTATGGTAATATAATTGCGGCGATAGGTGATGGAGTTTTAGGAGCGTTATTTGCATTTATAATAGCTACATTTGTACCTAATTTTCAAGTTTCACTAATAAGCTTACCTGCTTTTGCTTTTATAATTTTCGCAGTAGAAGTATTCTTTCATATGTATATACTTAAAGATGATCGAGTTGGTCCAAGAATGAAAGAATAAAAATATTGTAAAAAAACATGGATTTTAGTTCTATACTGTTATAAACTAAAAGAAGAACTAAACTAAAGGGGGCAGAAAAATGTACAGTTTTATGAATGATTATAGTGAAGGTGCTCATCCTCGTATTTTAGAGTTATTAAGCTCTTCGAATTTTGAAAAAAATGCGGGATATGGATTGGACATACACAGTAATAGGGCAAAAGAATATATAAAAAGATTAATCGATAGAAATGATGCTGATATACATTTTATTCCGGGAGGTACTCAAACTAATTTACTTGCTATATCATCTTTTTTAAGACCTCATCAATGCGTAATAGCTGCAGATACAGCTCATATTAATGTACACGAGACTGGAGCAATAGAGGCAACGGGACATAAGGTTTTCATCTTGCCAACTAGCGATGGTAAACTGACACCTTTAGATATAGAGAAGGCCTTGGCTATTCATACTGATGAACATATGGTACAGCCAAAGATGGTTTACATATCCAATACAACTGAACTTGGGACTATTTATACCAAAGAAGAATTAACAGCTATAAGCAAAACATGTAGAGAAAATGGATTGATATTATATCTTGATGGCGCCAGATTAGGGTCAGCACTTACCTGTAGTGCAAATGATTTGAATTTAAAAGATATAGCCAATTTAGTTGATGTATTCTATATTGGTGGTACTAAAAATGGAGCACTACTTGGAGAAGCACTAGTCATAGTTAAGGAAGAACTTAAGGCGGATTTTAGATTTCTTATAAAGCAAAGAGGTGCTATGATGGCAAAGGGATTTGTCATTGGTATTCAATTTGAAGCTCTATTCAAGGAAAATTTGTTTTTTGAACTAGCAAATCATGCAAATAAAATGGCAGATCAGTTGGCAGAGGTTATAAAAAAGCATGGGTTTGAATTTTATGTGGAGCACGTATCAAACCAAATATTCCCTATATTTCCCAATGATTTACTTGCAAAGATGGAGAAGGAATTTGTATACTTAGTACAGTATAAGATAGATGAATACAATTCTGTTGTTAGATTTGTAACATCTTGGGCTACAGATCAGGAAAGCATAGATGCTTTTAAAACATTTTTAAAGAAAAATTGTAATCAATAAGTAACCATTGTATATAGAAATATAGTATAATTAAATCATCAGATGATATCTGGTGATTTTTGTTTGTTACAACAAGTTATTAGATTATTTGATAAAGACTTCTTGAAATTAAATAAATAAAGTAGTAAGATATTCAATTAGCAATATCAATTTTGCAGAATTTTAAGTGGATTTTTCTTTTATATAAGACATAAATATATAGTAGAATTATCT
>ENA-UOOR01004324-UOOR01004324.1-fermentation-metagenome-genome-assembly--contig:-NODE-4324-length-11399-cov-13.663963_pt1 | contig 11399 bp, 13 predicted proteins | sample MGYA00245780_ERZ724029 | MGnify/ENA primary metagenome ERZ724029 (study PRJEB28704, sample SAMN03018315) | fermentation metagenome | biome: anthropogenic terrestrial biome; feature: soil... | reverse complement strand
TTATTTATCGTTGAAACCATGAATAATATCTGCTATACTGATACATAATGATACTAATTATTATCGGAAGTGATAGACATGGATGCTGCTGTATACGTAAAAATGCTGCATGACGTAGATTTTCTGAATTTACGTAAGATGCAGTATAAATACACAAAACAACAGGTCTCTGAAATGGTAATGCTGCTGCGTCAAACCGAATTTAAAGCGCTTCCAATTCAGGATTTTTCTGGTACTCCTATTGTATGGCTGGACCCGACTACACGTATACACATGTCGGCATATCATTCTCTGTATGCCCAGGTGGGCAAAGGGCAGGCGTACAGCCTGGAAGCCATGGAGGATGAAATCCATTCAACGCTGGATATTGAGAATATACAATCCTCCAGGCAAAGTATCCGTCGGATTCTGAATGGCCAAGCTCCTGCGAATGATGAAGAAAACCGAATTTATGGGATGAAAAAGGGTTTGGAATATATTGCAGATCCCTCCCATCCCATCACAGAAGAAAATATCCATACATTGTATATGCTGGCCGTGGGAAACTTTCTGTCGGAAAATGACCGGTTGAAACCCGGACAGAAATATCGGTATGACGATGTGTTCGTTGTCGGTGATAAAATAGAGCATCAAGGGTTACCATTTCATAAAGTGCCGTTGTATATGAAAAAACTGGTGGACTTTATTCACGAAGCAAGCACCATGAACGATTTCTTAAAAGCAGCTGCTATCCATTTCGATTTAGCCTATTTGCATCCTTATTTTGATGGAAACGGACGGATGGCAAGAATGCTGCATCTATGGTATTTGGTGCAGAAGGGATACCCGGCTGCTCTGTTTATTCCACTCTCCAGCTATGTTAATCAAAGCAGAAACAAATATTATCGAGCATATACAATCACGGAAGAAAATCAAAAAATCAGCGGGGTACTCGATATCACGCCATTTTTGGTTTATTTCATCGAAAATGTCTATAACCACATAAAACCGAAAAGCGCTCCACTGAAGACTATAGAATGCTATCAAGAAGCGCTGTCGAAAGGCTTCATAACAGAAAAAGAAAAGGATCTTTTCAATTTTATACTGTCCGCCTATACTGATCGTGAATTTTCGACTAAACAGTTAGAAAAAGACTTCAACTCTGCAGCTTATGCTACTATCTATCACTTTGTTCATAAATTTATGAAAATTGGCCTACTTGACAGCCAGAAATATGGTAATCGAATTAAATATCGACTTAAGAAATAAATACGTTTGTTTTAGTTTTCAGTTCGGAAGGCGTTGGTAATTAAAGTGCAGTTCATGGACATCGTCCGTTGTCCATTGCCCCGCATGCCACTGACTTTAGTCGGTGGTAGTTGACGCAGATGCTTATTTCTATGGGATTTACAGTGAATGATTATAAAGGTCCTGGAAAGATAGTGTTTAAGGACAACCCCAAAAAACAATGCTGATCAGATCATTCGTTCCGTACTTCCAAATACTATTTCCTTATCTAAGAAGTTTTATTTTGACGGTAACTGCGCAATCTGGAATGCCGCCCTTTATTTTGCCAACATTCAATATACTATCTTTATTGAAAAATAATATTGCACAAGAAAACAAGCAAAACGATAATGAAAAGAAAGACAGTAAAAAAAAGGCCAAGTAAGGATATCCAGAACTCCTTGGATATCCTTACTTTATGGTTTTTGTTATACAACTTTTGTTGTATCGTAAAGAAATCGAGTTGTTTGTCCCGCTTGGAAACCGGCAAATATCGGGCCTCCTGCCAAGCTGTTGCGTTATGCAGCATAATATGATAGACCCTTTTTTATAGGGTTTGAAGAAAACTAACTCAATTGGAACTATTTTACGGTTATGTAACGCCATCTGATTCCTCAGATGGCATTTTGGTCATGCGCTTTTAGGACTTGCTTTTCTCCGTTCTTCCTTTTCTGTATTTAGTATCTGAACTGTCAAGGCAGTGAGAAATGCGATTATCCGGATAGCCTGCTTGTGATTTTTTGTCTTTGCAGCTACTTTTGCAAGAAGCAAACGCGCAGTTCTTTGCGAAAGCCCGGAAGATACAATTGCATTGAGTGTATCTGTATAGAATCCCCTGGTATTTGAGACATATTTTCCGGAATCCAGATTGAAATTAACCTGTTCAAAACTCATTATATTGTACCTCTAATATATTTCACGTATCGTAATCCCGTACTGTTCCTGAATCATCCGCTTTTTAAGTCTGAATATTTTTGTCACAGTGGGCTTTGATTTCACGTCTTCGATAATTTTCTCTTTTGTTTTATTGTCGGTATAGGAAAAATCCGCCTCATAGTAGATTCCCCGGCCATATTTTGACTTTGGAATCAGGACTATTTTTTCATGATGCTGCAAATTTGAGATTACCCCGGCTTTTTGGAGCAGCTCCAGTTGTAATGCCCTTTTATATTCAGCTCTGCTGTCATAACACTCCTTACCAACGACAACCTTTTTGGCCCGGTATTTATTCTTTCCGCTTGTCGTTACTTTATGGCAGCCTTTCCGCCGTAAAAATGTATGTCGGTATGGGATCAGCAAGGTTGGTTTGTTCCTAAATTCCGGATTAGTACAGAGTCTGAATCTGGAAATCAAGTATCTGCACTTACCGCATGTATTCCTGGATTGAATAGATTTTCCCATAAGAGTTCATTCCCTGTTCAGTTGGAGGTGTTTTATTGAACAGTATATAGGCGCAAATATCGGTAAGAATCGGCTCAAACTGGGTGCCCCTTCCTTTTTCCAATTCATAAAGTACTCCCTTGTCCGGAAGAGCATTTCTATAGGATCTTTTATGTGTCATCGCGTCAATAGCATCGGCGATACTGATTACCAACGCTGAAAAGCACAGATCTTTTTTCGCTACTTTGGGATATCCCATCCCGTTATACCAGACATGGTGCTGAAAAACCGGTGTTATAATGCTTTCTGGGAAATTGTTCAATTCAAGAATTTCTTCTCCATAAATCGGATGTTTTCTGAGGCATTCCATTTCCGGTGTCGTCAGCTTTGTACATTTGTTGAGAATACTGAGCGGAATATTTAGTTTGCCAATATCATGCAGCAAGGCAGCGTCTTTGATCGTATTGATAAGGTCAATGCTGCAGCGTATTCCTCCGGCAATCCGTATTGCAAGATTACTTGTTCTTACAGAGTGTTCGTAAGTGTCTTTATCGTAGTCATACAGCCGTTTCAATAAACCAATAATGTTCAAAAGAATCACCCCCGGCTTTATATCAGACCGTTTTTGTAAGCTGCCACAGCAAAGCTTAAAACCAGGCAAATGCGGACAGCAATCCAAAATTCAGGATGGCGACCAACCATTCCCAACAAGATCCACAATCCTGTCTTTTTTCCCTTGCTGTTGTTGCAGTGGGAGCAGGCAGGAACCAGGTTTTTGGGATCGTTAACATTGCCGATGCTGCATCTCCGAAGCAGCCATCTGAAAAATCTGCTGCTCTCCGCTGCGTTGACTGGGATAAGGTGGTCAACTGTAACCTGTTTCCTCGTTAGCATTCTTCCGCAATATGAACAATAATAAAATCTACCGAAAAGCCCTGGATTAGACTGGAAAAAGGCTTTTTTGTAATCTTTGCTCCTTCGATATTCCGGGAGGTCAAGTCGAAAACTCAAATGCATTCTTCTGCTGTAATCTTCAGCTCTTTTAACATCTGTGTTACTTTTGACAACTTTTGTCCAGTTTTTATGCTTGTGGTTAAATCGAAATCCCATACGGTATAGGTCATGTCTGCAAAAATACGTTTTATATCTGCCACGATCGCTGATCTGAATGTAAGTTAGTGTATCTTCATCCGTCAGACTGCTTCACCTTCTCAGTGCTGCATTAAAAAAGGCGGCAATTTTCCTTGTCGCCTGGTATATATTGTGAATGCAGGGCATTATTTTTTTCTAAACAATTCGTGTATTATCTGGTAGATTTCGCTGAAATCATTTGCTATTGGAAAATCCTTGTTTTCCCGATTCCATGGCGCTGAGTATAAAATCCCTTGATAGTGCCCATTGATGAGGTTACCCGGATAGTCATCTACCAGTACATCGCCTGTAAGGAGCTGCTTGTTGCAGGACGAAATAAACTGCTGCCAGCCTAAAAACGGGAAGTAGTATTGAATGAACTCAACTTTAAATTTTGTGATTTTATAATACGACTTTGACAGAACATATATCTGGAAGCCTTCTTTCATAAGTGCTTTGAGATAATCATAAGCCCATGGGGTAGGCTCCATGGCATAGTAGAACTCAGGGACGTTCAAAGGCTCAAAGATTTGCTTATCCGAAAGATTTGGGTAATATTTATGGATATCGTAGTCTTTCATTTTATCGTATCTGACGGAAGTTCCATACTTAACATTTAGAATCCGCACCCATAATTGAGTGAAATTTTCCAAGACATTATCCATATCGATAAATACGATAAAATCTCCTGGCTTTTTCATCATGCAATCTCCTCATTATCGCTGGTCACAGAGAACAAGCTGCTCCGAATCTCAATGAGATTACAGATTACAATTTTCGGCATAATGTTTTTTGTGTTCGCCATTGGCTGAATCCGGATTTTATGGACCCATTCTCCGGCGTCACAGTTATATGGAGCAATACAAAGATACGCGAGATATCCTGTCGAGAGATTCTGAATACAGGCAGCTATTTTATGGTCTCGCTTGGTGTACCACAGGATTTCAAATTGCGACCACAGGATATACCTGAGATAATCGTAAAAATCCCTCGCAAACTTGAAAAAATTCTGATCAGTCCCCCGCTTGAAATCAAATTTTAACCATCCACGGATAAAATCCATTTTGATCCTCCTTTGCAAAACACAGAAAAATTAACTCCTAAAAATGAATCTATCCGTATATGGCTATATTCCTGTAATTTGTCAAATTGGAGTATATAAAAAAGGATGACCATTTGGTCATCCTAACGTTATGCTGCTTTACCTTTTTCCTCTGATGCCAGGCAAGTAGCGTCAACTTGCTTGTTTCTCGCCCACTTGATAAGAAATCCTGATTGTTCACTGTCGACCCATGCGTCAGAGAAACCTCTTGCCTGAAAAATCCTGTTGTTTCTGACTTCGACTGTTATAAGGGGTTTATCAGGATTTTCATTGTCTCTCATGAAGTAGATTTGAGTTTCCCTGCTGGCCACATATTCAACATATCCGCCAACACAATGGCACAACGAGCTTCCTTCTTTAGCGAGATCTTCAGGTTCTTTTGGCGCAAGAATACAATATTTCTGGCCTTTGTATTCCAGGCTCTTGTATTCGCTGCTGCTGACAACCTTCACAAAATTTTCTCTGCTAATCTTGTCGGCTGCAATTTTCATGTTTTTGGCTGCTATATCGTGGTAGAGCTTAAGGCTCTTCGGGTATCTTTCGTATGGTGCGTTCAGCTTCTTTTGAAACGAAACGTAATCATATAAGAGCCGAGCTGCTTCGTTGCATGAGCTGATGCCCTGATACTCATATACGTCTTTCGTCAGATATCGGCATAGCCTCGTAAGATCATAGCCTTCGCCGATAAAAAAGGGAAGCTTTTCAACCGTACCACTGAACGCTCCCGCTTCAAACAAACATTTCGCATATTTTAGAATCTTTTCTGTCTGATTACTGTCATGGCTTTGCAGAAAATCTTTGACGAAATCAATCAGCGAATATACATCCAGACAATCGATACTGACTAATGTCTTGAAAATGTTCTTTGGGACTCCAAGCATTTCATATACAGACGTTGTATGCTTTTTGAGCTTATGACTGGATGTAGTGTTCTTCCTGTGTCTAAACAAAATTTGTCTTGCAAAAGCAGGCGCTATCCTTACAAGGCTCTCAGCAGCAGGATATTCTTTCATCAATTTCAAAGCAGTTGCGAGGCTCTCTGTACCGAAAGCCTGCTCAAGTTTATAGAAGATGGTGTTTTTCCATGTATGATAATCAGAAAGTGTTTGTATATGACTTAGACTTGAACAAATTCTGCATGTTTCCGAAAGTGAAATTTTCTTCTTTTTTCCCTTTGCCTTGAGCATGAATTTGTCTTTATTTTTCAGGTTAATATTAAGGATACGATATGATTCCCGATAAAACAATATTTTGACAGAAGATTCATAATATCCAACGCAGGTGTCCTTGAATATTTTTACATCCGAATATTTTGCATCGGATTCGATTCTTATCTTGACTTGATCGAACTGCCTGACAAAAATATTGACTTCGTTCTCGCTGACAATTTGCACTGTTTTAACCACAATTGGATTATTAAGCTCTATAATGCAGAAACAAACGTCGCCTGGATTCTTAACGATCGCTCTTCTGGAACTGTCGATGTATTCCTTTGCCTTTTCAGAAATAATTTTACTAAAGCTGTAATCGGTAATTTTCAATTTTGTTTTATCACAGTCACAAAATTCTGAAGAATCACGGGCTGCCTGCATTCCAATTTTACCGTCAACATTGTTGTCGCCAAAGAAATCATGGATAACCATAATTTATCTCCTTTTAGTCGTGATAATTCTTCAGCCAGTCAGGACAAACAGGTTTTCTGCCAAGCAGTTTGTTCAGAGCAACCAGCCTGCCGGTGTCGTAATTGAATTCATCATTTGGAGCACAGTAAGCACAAGCCACACTTCCATCATCAGGATATCTCTGGTGATGGAGTTTGCACTGGACTACACTACTGTTCAACAAGGAAAAAGAAATATAGGATTCTTTCAGTAAAAGGTCTTTCATGGCATCAAAGATATATTTGTTAACACATTTATGAAGATCATCCTTTTTCCAATTTTTCCAGTTACTTGGAGTTTTCTTTTTAGGTACAGGTTCATTCGTTTTCTTACGCAGCGGGTAGTAATTTTCAAGAACCTCATACTCACCAGGTTCAAATCCTTCGCAGAGAATTCCAAGCTTTGTGTTACTGTATGAGATTACAGTATTTTCCGGAAATACATCGCTGACTTGTTTTATAGATCCTGCCTTACAAACAGGCGTATTCACAAGAATTCTAACAAAATCCCCGACTTTGGGTTCTTTGTGTGCAACCGTAGGATCCGGGACGACTTTTGAAATCTCCGGGATTCCGTACTTTTTCGGTGAACCGGCCAGTACCTCATATTTATTGCGCTGAAGCCGGTAGATATGTCCTTGACCATCTTTCGCAAGAAATGCCTTATCTTGAAGGACACCGATAATCCGATCATAATGTTTTTGTTCAGATATAAAGTACTCTCCTGGATTTGGATACTTCAAAATACATGGTACATGTACTTTATCATACGATTTATCCTTATCAATAAGGACAATTCCTTGTGGATAAGCAATTAGAAGTGCCAAAGTATTAACATCAATTTGATGAATTGTTTCAGATGAAATGTTATAAATTTTTCCGTTTTCAGACAACACATAAGTATTGTGAATATCTGGACTATATCTGAATTTTCGATTAATCCCTACTCCAAGAATTTTTGAAAGTTCCCTGGCATTTTCATTTTCCATTATAAAATCACCCTTTCAAAAATAACTAACAACTAAAAAACTTACGATACTATATGGGTACAAAACTTCAAAATGTCAAAAAAATCCGGCTGCCTATGCAGTCGGATCCAGTTTAGATATAATGGCCAGGGTGCTTTAGTTTTCTCTTATATGTTCCTTTTCCTTTTTTCCCGGGCACAATTCTTGGTCTTGGATCAATTGGCCAAAAGTTTCTCGGCTTTTTCAGAGCTGACGAACGATGTTTGGCCATAGCAATCGCCTCACTCGATCATTTTCAGAAATTCTTTCTCGGTAATAATCTTCACTCCAAGTTCTTTCGCCTTCGTCAGCTTGCTTCCGGGATTATCACCGGCGAGGACATAATCTGTCTTTTTTGAAACAGACGATCCGGCTCTGCCTCCGAGTAATTCGATCTTCTCCTGGATTTCCGTCCTTGTGAAGTTTTCAAGTGTACCGGTCGGCACAATCGTCAGACCGGCAAGAGGCTGCTTTGTAATCCTGGCCGGTTCTGAAACTTTAAATTCCACAGCATTACAGAGTTTTGTCCATTCATCCTTGTGCCATCTGAACCAGCCCGTGATATTCGATGCAAGCTGAGGACCAATGTCCGGAAAGCTGGAAAAATCGAATCCGGAACTTAGAGCCTGATTGAATTTTTCTATGCTGCCGTGAAACTGCTTTGAAATTTCCTGCCCTGCATGATGTCCAATATCTGGTATACTGACACTGGCAATCATTTTTTCAAGTGAAGCGTTTTTCTTTGCTGTCTCGATGGCCGACAGGATATTTTCAGTTATTTTGCTGCCCAGTTCGGCAGAGATCTGTGCTTTGTGGTCTTTGAGCAAGAAGATGTCGGCAAAGGTTTTGATATACCCTCCGGCCAGCAATTTTTCTATGGTTTTTTCAGAAAGGCCTTTAATGTCAAATCCTTTTTTACCACAGAATGTGGCAAACAGCCGTGCATTCTTAGCCGGGCATTCCGGGTTGTGGCAGAACAGAAACAGTTCCCCTCTGCGAAGTTCTGACCCACAGGAGGGACATACCTCAGGAAGAGCTATAGTTCCGCTCATCGTTTCATTGGAATCAATTTGAGGGATTATTTTGTTTGCTTTGTAGACTCTGATTTTATCTCCTACACCAAACCTGAATTTGTCAAAGTACTGAAGGTTCGGAATCAGAGCCTTTGATACGGTCGTATGGTCGATTTCAACCGGGTCAAACAGCGCCGTCATACTTACTGCACCAGACTTTGTCACCGTATACCGGATTCCACGGAGGGTGGTTTCACAGGTCTCGTCCTTCCACTTAAGCGCCATGATGGACAGCGGATGGTGAGCCGTATAACCAAGGCTTTTTCCATACGCAATATCGTTGAACTCAAAAATGATACCATCCACCGGGTATTCATATTGGTCAGGCTGGAACAACTTTTCTACAGCATGTCTGATTTCATCCGGGTTAGAAACGATAGTATATTCTACCGTGTCAAACCCATTCTGATTCAGAAAATCAAGTGCCTCGGATTTCTCGTTAAATTTTCTATCGCACTCGGTAACTGCAAAAATCTTAATTTTCAAGTGTTTTGACTTAACGTTGCTTGTATCAAGCTGCCGGATCGCACCTCCTGCGACGTTCCTGGGATGTTTAATCTCGACCCCCTCGCTTTTTTCTTTTTCAACAAGTTCGTTATAATCTTTCCATGAAATCAGACATTCTCCCCGTACTTCCAGGTTCTCCTGGTAAGGGATTTTCATGGGAAGATTTTCGATGAATTTCGCCTGATCGGTCACATCTTCGCCGACAATTCCATTTCCACGGGTAATAGCCTGCTGGAATTGTCCATTTCTATAGCGAAGGACAAGTGTCAGGCCGTCCTCTTTCCAGGAAACGATCAAGGGTTTCCCGTTTTGAAACTTGATAATGTCGCGGATATCCTTTGTCTTTTGGGCTGAAAGCATCGGGCTGGAATGCCTAACAGCTTTCAACGAGGGCAAGACCCCTCCCCCGACTCTCTGAGTTGGGGAATTTGCGACAATAATCCCGGTTTCTTTCTCCAATGCTTTCAGTTCATCCATCAGAGCATCATATTCTTTGTCTGTCATGGACGGATTATCGTGAAGATAATATTCGTCGTTAGCCTGGTTGATAGTGCTGATCAGATATTGCATTCTGCCTGGTATCACTTTCTTTTTCTGCCTTTCTTTCCGTTCTTGTAAAGCCTTATCAAGAAATTTTTCTGGGACAAAAAACAGGTATTTGATCTGCCGATGTTCCTGCTCTGTTGTTTGTTGAGCTGCATTCAGTGATATCTCTAAATATTCCCTTTCAGGCAACAGCTCAAATGGAAAATTCGGCACAATATGGATAACTATGATTTTCCCGTCTTGACAGACAGCAATGGGTATAAATTCTCGTAAATTCATAAATTACACCTTTTTTGTCTCTTCGAACAAATTCGACGCCTCCATATCGGCTGTATGGATAGCGCAGACAGCCGGAACCTGCTCGCAGGCATTGTTAAAACCATACTGATTATCGCCTTCATTGGCAAACGGTCCCATATGCCACCGGATCATCATGGCTTCCTGCAAGGTCAGACGTATCATATTTTGGAGCATGTAGACGCTTTTCGCGCCGTGCCCCATTACCAGTTTATCCTCTACCTGATAAACTCGTACCTGCTGCCACTTTCCGGCTTTGTCCTTGACATTCCTCGTACCGGTCGTGTAGAAATCCACCTTGCAGATATCGTGCAGCAGTCCTGCAATAATCACACTGTTATGCGGGATTCCGAGGCCATAATCTATGTTTTTCTTATCCAGAAGAAGAAATACATTATAGCTGTGTTCTGCCAGTCCTCCTTCATGATTCCCGTGAAACCTCGTGCTGGCCGGTGCCGTATAGAAATCCCGGTCCGCGAGAAATTTAATGACCCGTTCAATGCCGGGCCGTTTTGTCGAACGAAGAAGCTCCTCAATCTTATTCTGAAGATCTTTCCCAGTTAATGAATGCAGCTTATTCAAAATTATTTTTCTCCTTTATTTTTCTTTTACAAGCGCACCGGGCAGAATTTTCATAACTCCTGGCTTAACTGAATTGTCAACAGAAGGTCCGTATCCAAGTAGCAGCATGTTGACTGATGTAAGCAAATGCTCAGAGGAGAACTGCTTTTCCTCAGGCAAAGATGCATTCTCTTTTTGATACCGGTCTGTTAACCTTTGGTGTATTTTTTCCCAGTCTGCTTTGCAGACCTTAACTTTACAAACGTTTAGCACGTATCCGTCTGGAATTTTGATGTATTTCCGATATAACTGGTCTAAATTGTTCCAACCGCCTATGGAAATTTTCTTCTCCATTATATCACTTTCCTTAAACGAAGATAGATTCCTATGCGCTTTTCAGACCGAAGCTGACAGACATAGCCTCGTCAACAGCTCTCATGATACTCGGTCCAGCATGGCCAATCCTTTCTTTCAGCCTGGATTTATCGATAGTCCTTACCTGTTCCAGCAGTACAAGTGAGTCTTTCTGGAGTCCGGTAGACCTTGCGTCCAGCTTAATATGCGTCGGCAGCTTTGATTTCGAAAACCGGCTGGTGATACAGGCTGCGATAACCGTAGGACTAAACCGGTTCCCGATATCATTCTGGATTATCAGGACAGGCCGAACCCCTCCCTGCTCAGATCCTACAACAGGGCTGAGATCGGCATAAAAAATATCTCCACGATGACAGATCATTGCGATTCCCCTTTCGATGCTTTCGATCTCTGAATTTCATTTGGGTTCATAAATGCCTCCAAAACTGACTTTTCAAATATTCCTACGTTCTTATATGGTCGTACTCTTCTTTTTTGTCAAATCGCCAGCACTA
>ENA-UOOR01004322-UOOR01004322.1-fermentation-metagenome-genome-assembly--contig:-NODE-4322-length-11402-cov-3.098616_pt1 | contig 11402 bp, 10 predicted proteins | sample MGYA00245780_ERZ724029 | MGnify/ENA primary metagenome ERZ724029 (study PRJEB28704, sample SAMN03018315) | fermentation metagenome | biome: anthropogenic terrestrial biome; feature: soil; material... | reverse complement strand
GGGGGCATCTCATCAATCAACCAGCTTATGGAAGAACACCATATATTCGTCCACAATCTTCTGAAAAAATTCAACCGTGCGCTCCACAATTTTTCCCTGTTCGTCCAGCAGGCCCGAAACGCTGCCGATATAGGCCTCCGGCTGCTGCAAAACGGGAATGTCCAGACACACCAGCGTCTGGCGCAGGTGATGGTTCGCCCCAAAGCCGCCCACGGGCCCCACGGAGCCGCTGACCACCAGGCCGGGCTTCTTGGGCCAAACGCTCTCGCCATAAGGGCGGGAGCCCACATCCAGCGCGTTTTTCATCGCCGCGGGCATGGAGCGGTTGTATTCGGGTGTGAAAAAGAAAACACCGTCCACCGCCTTCACGGTTTTTCTGAACGCGGTCCATGCCTCGGGGACCTTTCCCTCCGCGTCCAAATCCTCGTTATAAAGCGGCAGATTCCCGATTTCAATAAACACCGCTTCAAAGCCCTCCGGCAGCAAAGCGGCAAACTGCTTGGCAATCTTCTTGTTGTAGGAATCGGCCCGCAGGCTTCCGACGATAAACCCGATCTTTCTTGCCATGTTGTGTTCCTCCTTTTATAAGATAAGCAGTTCTGTATTTTCAGCATTGCATGCCAGTATTATACAGAATGCCTGCGGACAATACAATAGACCGGCAGTATCTGCATAGCAGATACTGCCGGCGCCTACCTTTACAGTATTCCCGGGATGAAAAAAGAGAGAGTGTTGTAATGCAGAACAATCTCCGCGTCGGGCCGGTCCTTAAACGCCGCCAGCGCCTTCAGGGACCCGGCCTGGTCGTCGGCCCACTCCAAAAAGAAGCGGTCGTACCGCTGCTGGCCCAAAAAAACTTTGCAAGGGAGCTTGCGCTGCCGGTAAAAATATAGGGCTTGGCGGCAAACAGGGAGTGGTAGGTCAAATCGCTCTCCCGCAGAAGCTTTTTAATCACCTTGCGGTTAAACGGATTCAGATAGAAAATGCCAATTTCGCTGCGCAGGGTTCTGACGGACTCCACAATATCGTGGGTCCGGGTTTCCCGCATGGTCAGCTCGTATTCGTCGGCATTGGTTTTGCGGACCATGCTGACAAAGGCGTTCACCGCAAAGGCATAGTGCTGGGAGGAGACGCTGAGCACCCGGCGGGGCGGCTTCTTGCTGAGATACCGCCGCTCCAGAAAGTCCGTCTGCTCGATTACCTGCCGGGCATAGCCCAGAAACTCCACGCAGGACGTGCTGGAAAAGCGCATCGGGGCGCTGGAGGGCGGCGGCGCGTCCATCTTTACCTTCGAGCTCCGGGGCGGGCAGGAGGACGCCCACGCCTTTATCGACCATCTGGAGATTTTCTCCCTGCCGGCCAACGTGGCGGACGTGAAGTCCCTTGTGATTCACCCCGCCACCACCACCCATTCCCAGCTCTCCGCCGAGGAACTGGCGGATCAGGGCATCAAGCCAACACCATCCGCCTGTCCATTGGCACGGAGCATATCGACGACATTTTTGCCGATCTTGAAGGGGGCTTTGCGGCGGTAAAGTAAGGGCTGCGGAAAAAACGCCGCATCTATGTAAGCTTATAAAAATGGCCTTTTGCCTTAAACGGTTTTTACTAAACCGAATAAGCCAAAAGGCCATTCCCACTTTTAATTACGCATCTTCGACAAACAGAATTCCCTCTGTGGACCGCAGGGCGCACAAAAGCGCATTGCGGTCTGAATCCAGCCCGGTGCGCTGCACGTCGATGATTGCGCTGTTAATTGAGTCGTTGTTTCCCCCGACAAATTCCAAGTGTGCCATATGCCATTTGTTTTTCCGCACTTCGGCCAGAATTGTGGAAAACGGCGTTTTAGGGGCATACTCGATATAAAACCGCATCACCGTAGAGTCCTTCAGATACTTTTCATCCAGCCGGTTCAAAATCACAATCACGGTAAACAGGAATACGCACATAATGACCGCCGCTTCATAATATCCGCTTCCGACGGCAAGCCCCATGCAGGCGGAGGCCCACAGTCCTGCCGCAGTCGTCAGTCCCTTGACATACTGCCCCCGCTGGTGCCCGGTAATTACGATGGTCCCTGCGCCAAGAAAGCCGATGCCGCTGATGACCTGCGCGCCAAGCCGTGCGGGGTCTGAGTTTCCACTGGAGAAGATGGACAGATATTGGCTCAGCAGCATGACGGACGAAGCGCCGATACACACCACGATATGTGTGCGCAGCCCGGCCGCATGGCGTCTTTTTCCCCGCTCATACCCGATGACCGCACCGCAGATTGTCGCCAGTAAAAATCGAAAGAAGATTGATGCAATCGTCACTTCTCTCAAGGGATTCAATAGGTCCAGCAACTTCATCAACTCCCCGATCAAAAGATTCCATGGCATTTTCCGCCCGCAGCGTCTGTCCGGAAAGGGTTCTTTCCGCTGCCCGCCTGCCTGAAAGCAGTCTCAAAAATCGAAGATGCATTTCCGCGTCCGGAAGCCGCCATAGTATATGATTTGTTTATTCGCCCTGTGCGCGCTCGTCGAAGAAGATGGGGTTGGCCCACGCGGACCGCCCCTCGTGGTCTACACAGACCGCACGGGCAAAGCTCTCCCGCCCGGTGAGGGTATGGGATGCCTCCGTCAGCACTTCCCCTTTTTTCGCAAAGAAAGACTCTCCTCTGGGGGGATATGTAACAAAATGAATTTCCCGGCACGCCGAACAGGAGACAAAGACCTCGCTGCCGTCCAGCCCGAAGTCGTGGATGACCGGCCCGGAGGAGGAATAGAACGCTCCGCTGTGGACTGCGTCCATAATCGCCTGCGGGGTGCGCTCAAGCGCTTTCACCCAAATCCAGCCGCCGAACAGGTCCCCCTCCACATGAACGTCGTCACTGGCCGTGGCAAACACGCGCCGGCCGTGGCGCAGCAGCAGTTCCCAATAGATTTCGGCGTTTCCGCCGTGGCATAGGTGCTCGGTTCCGTTGTTGAACACCTCGATGGCGTGAAAGTTTTGAAGCTCCAAAATTTGCTTTACTTCCATCCGCGACCACACGGGATGGGCCAGCGTGACAAACTGCCCGTCTCCGTGCATCATGTCAATAAGCTGCTGGTCTGTCAGGTCCTCGGGAAAATAGCGCTTGCAGGGATAGTCTGTGGCGCTTTTTCCGGCTGGGGCAATACCCACCACATGGGTGCACTGATCACGGCTGTATTCAAGATCGTGCTCCACCCCGGCAAGCATAAGGAGCCGCTTTTCCTGCAAATCCTCATGCGCAACAAGGAGGTTGTGATCGGTCATGGATAAGAAGCTGTATCCGGCGGATGCATACAGGCGTGCCAGCGTCTCAGGCGCAAGTGTGCCGTCTGAAACCGTTGTATGGCTATGCAGATTTCCTTTCAGCCAAACCCCGTCCGCCGGAAAGTACGATTTTTTCATATAATTCCTCGTTTCAAGCAGAGAAGTACTATTTTGCCAGCATGGGGAGCAGCGTGGAAATGCCCGGAATAAAAGTAACCAGCAGCAGTGCCAGAAGCAGCGCAAGAATCAGCTCTTTTCCCTGCTTCAAAAACTCCGGCATTTCAATGTTGCACAAATTGCAGCACTGGTACATTGTCGCGCCGAAAGGAGGCGTCAAAGCGCCGATAGAGAGGTTTAAAATGCAAACGATGCCAAAGTGAATGGGATTGATCCCAAGCTGCATCGCAACAGGATACAGCAGGGGAACCGCGATCATCAAAACCGCAGCGCTGTCCACCAGCATTCCCATAATCAGCAGCATCACGTTTACCAGCATCAAAAAGGCAAGGCGCCCGGTATTCATGCCCAAAATCAACTGGGTAATGTTCTGGGGAATCTGCGCATAGGTGAGATACAGACCAAATACGGTGGCCGATATGATAATGCCGAACACGTTGGCAACAGACGCGAACGCTTCCCTGGCAACCACCAGCAAATCTCTCGGATGCAGCTCTTTATAAATGACCGCACCGACAAACACGCACAGCACACACAGCACGGCGCCGCCCTCGGTGGCAGTTACAATTCCGCTGCGTAGGCCAACAATCAACACAATAATCATCAAAATGGCCCAGAAGCACTCCACAAACCCGCGTGCTATTTCCTTTGCCGTGGCGCGCTTTTCCCGCGAGGGTTTATAGCCGTCGCGGTGAGAAACATAGGCAACGGCGGCCATCAGCGAAACACACATCAGAAGGCCGGGCAAATAGCCCGCCATGAACATATCCAGCACGGAATTTTCGGTGATGGACGCATAGAGAATCAGCATCACGCCGGGAGGAATCATGGGCGAGATCAGCGCGGAGGACGCCGTGACGGCAGCGGAAAAGGCGCGGTCAAAGCCCCGCTTTTCCATCTCCGGCCCCAGCATCTTGCACTCCATTGCCGCATCCGCGTTGGAAGAACCGCACAGCCCCCCCATCAGGGTGGAGAGCAATACGTTTACCTGCGCCAAACCGCCCCACATATGACCCACGCACAGATCCGCAAATTTCATCATGCGGGTGGTAATGCCGGTGTAGTTCATCAAAAGACCGGCAGTGATAAAGAAGGGAATGGCCATCAGGTTCATATTCATGCCCGCGGAAAGCATCTTGGACAAAATGATATTCAGCGGCATTTCTGTCGCAATCACACCGAAATAGAACACAGCGCCGCTGATAAATGCCATGCACACCGGAATCCGGAATGCCAGAAGGGCAAACACCAGAATCAGCGGAAGCCACACACTGATACCGCTCATGTAGTTGTTTCCCCCTCTCCTTTTTTATGAATAAAACGGCCCACAATTGCCCAAAGGCTGCGAACAGCGCCGCTGAAAAAGCCAAAGGCAATGCTTGCGTATCCAAACGCAAGAGAAATCTTTGTGCCGGTGACATACCGGGCAATATTGGTTTTGCAGAGCTTTAGTCCCCAATAGACCATATAAACCGAGAATGCAAAAATTAAAATATCCCGCAAAAAGTCAAAAAAGGTCCTGACAGGAGACGGCATCTTATTGACAACGAACCTCATGTCCACATGCGCGTCCTTTTTGTACAGGTATCCGAAAAAGCCGTACCCAATCCAAACATACGCAAGCAACGCGGTAACTTCTAGACTGATTGAGTAAAAACTGAATATGGAACGGTTCACAATATTGATAATCACCGGCACAATGACCGTGGTGATTGCCACGCACCCCAGTAATTCTTCAAATTTTCCGTCCCGGAAATAAGCAATTATTTTTTTCATGAGCTCCCTCAAGTCTTCTCAAATATGTTTGTATACGAACCAAAAGGGGAGGATGGTCCGAAGAAAGGCCGGCTTTCTTCGGACCATCCCTTAGAAATCCGATTTTAAGCAGATTTTGGGGTTTTGCAGACTTACTTTGCGGCGCGGATTTCAGCCAGCGTGTCCAGCAGCTCCTGACCGATGCCGTATTTCAAAACCAGATCGCCGCAGCCTTTCTCGAGGAACGCTTCTCTGTCGGCCTCATGGAACTCCACGCCCGCAGCTTCCATCTCCGCGCGCATTTTGCTTTCGTTTTCAACAGAATACGCATTGTACCGCAGGCCCGCGTTATGCAATTCCTCTTCAATAATCACACGGTACTCCTCGGGAACGGTGTTCCACCATGTGGCGCTGCAAAACAGCGCGTCCGCCAGCGGCTGCTGCGCCGTCAGCGTGACCTGATTGACCAGCTCATAGCTCTTGGTGCTGTACATCAGGCTGATGGACTGATCCAGCGCGTCAATGGTCCCGGCGGACAGCGCGCCCAACTGCTCAGACGCGGCCATGCCCATAGGGCTTGCGCCCATGGCCTCGAAGCACTCCAGATATGTGGTGGAGTTGGGAACACGGAGCTTCAGGCCTTTGATTTCGGCAGGCGTGGTATAGGGCTTTTTGCCGATGACGTGGCGCATACCACCCACAAAGCTGCAATTCAGCGGGTGGACATTCACCTTATCCATCTCCGTGACAATTTTGGAAAACAGGTCGGTATCCATTACCTTCAGAAATTCCTCGCCGGTTTCAAAAACAAAGCCGCACTGCAGCGCGCTTGCGTCATAGTACAAATCTTCCCACTGGCTGAACGCCGCCATCAGCAGCAGCGGGGAATCGCTCATAACGGCTTCCACGCCGTCCACCAGATTGCCGAAGGTGTTGTTGGGGTACAGGTTCAGGGTGACGGCACCGTCGGTGCGCTCGGCAATGTTTTTTGCGGCGGCGTTCAGCTCCACGCTGACCTGATCCAATTCCGTGTAAGAATGAGAAACGCTGATGACGATAGGCTTTACAGCCTCCTTTCCGCTTTCGGCAGGGGCGGAAGAACCGGCGGAGGACGCATTGCCGGGGGTGCTGCCGCAGGCAGCCAGGCTCAAAGTCATACCCAAAGCCAGTGCAAGTGCAAACAACTTTTTCATGTGATGTACCTCTCCTCTACTATTTTGGTAAAATCCAGGGTCTAAGAGCATGGAACCACAAAACCATACGCGCGAAAACACAGCCGGGCGCAACGCCCCCTTCCTTCGGATTTGCCGCGGGTATCATTGCCTTCCCGCGGGCCTTTTTAAAAATAAAACTTTTCCGGATGGACAAAACGTCTCGGGGCTTGTCGTCTAAAGACAAAGTTCCCCGATCACCTGGTCCGAAAGCGTATCCAGCAGTCCCAAATCCCACACCATTTGCAAAATCGTGTATCTGGCCCGAACCTCCTTGCAGTACAGGAAGGTTTGCTTGAGAAGATCGCCCTCCACTCCAATCTCACTGGGCAGGCAGGGGGAATCCAGCGAGCGAAGAAGCTCCATAATTTCCTGGGAGGACGGCAGCCTGGTCAGAAGCCTCAAAATTTCCTCCCAGTGCTTTTCCATGGCGTCGATGCGGCGCAGGCGGGCGGACGTCTCGTTCTTCTGGGCTTCATGTTCCAGTGCAATGACGCCCTCGGCAGCGGACCCATAGGCCTTGCAAACAGCAGCTTCCCACGCCGCCGGGTCATAGACTGCGGCGGCGGCTCTGGCGGCGGCGAAGTCCACATGGGTGTTTCGCAGCTTTTCCACCAGCTTTAAAATCAAAACCGTACCCACGCCCACCTGTGCGCCGTGGGGCACAGGGCGCTTTCCGGCCTGCTCAAACAGCATCTCCCAATAGTGGGACATATGGTGCTCACAACCGGACGCGGGGCGGGAATTGCCATACAGGCTCATGGCCACGCCCGCCAAAACCAAACCTTCCATGATTTTCCCCAGTGTTTCCGGGTCCCGGTCTTTTGCTTTGTCCGCATCAGCCAGCACATTTTCAACACAGCTTTCCACCAGCTCCGCAATGTTGGGGCAGTAGTGCTCGCCGTTGATAATTCCGGACAGCTTCCAGTCGCACAAGCAGGTAAACTTTCCGAGAAGATCGCCCAGCCCCGCGGCAATCATGCGGTAAGGGGCATTTTTTAAAATCTCCGTATCTCCAATAATTGCGGAGGGGGTCTGCGCTTCAAATGTGGTCTTGAGATGATTTACCTGAATCGCGGCAATGCTGGAGGCAAAGCCGTCCATCGGCGCGGCGGTGGCGGCGGTAAAAAACGGGCGGCCTGTTTTGAAGCTGAAAAAGCGGGTCATATCGTTGATCGCGCCGGTACCCACCGCCACGATTAAATCACAGTCTGTGGGCATTTCAATCAGCAGCTCTCCAACGGTGGCTTCGTCAAACCCCGTGTGGGACAGTCGGGCGGTTTTGTATCGCAGCTTTGCCTTGGATAAAAGCGCCTCGCATCTCTCGCCCGCAATCTCATAGGTGGTGGGGTCGCAGATCAAATACAGGCTTTGAAAGCCCATCTCTGCGGCCAAATCCGGCAGCGCTTCCAGCGCGTTTTTGCCGATGCGGACGGATTTCAGAGAGGCGTAGTGCTCTCTTCCGCAGTCGCAGATGAAATGCTGATTTAAGTATGCGCCCAATTTCATCGGGTTTGTTGGCATTTTCATGTTCCATAAACCTCTGCACACGAGATATCTTAAACAGATACGAAGCACCGTCTCCCACCATCCGCAAAGCAGCTTGCTTTTCTGCGCGCGTTATGCTGCCGGGGGATAGAGCTTCGTTGATAAAAGCATATCTTACCAAACACAATCGTGCAAAAGTTATTTTTATTGCAGAAAATCTTGGGTTAATTTCAACAAACCAATTGAATAATTAAGTAAATTCTACTTATTTAGTTTACCAGTCGTCTTTATTTTAGTCTCGGAATCGGCTTCTCCCTTTGGGGAAGCCGGGGTTATGCTTTTCTGCAAAAAACCTCAGATTTTAAGCAGGTAAACTATTTACTAAACTTTTAAAAGCTTCTTTTTTAACCATTGAGATTTCTCCGTTTTACACAAAAACAAAACCAGAAAACTGTACACTGTTTTCTGGTTTTGGGAAGGATTCAGATTTTTATTTGGGGAGTGTCCGCCGCTCTCTTGGGCCGGTGCTCTTCCGGACAATCAGCTTTGGAAAATACTCAATGCGTGTAATTCCGTCGGGACTGTCCCCAAGCTCGGAAGCGTTGCTGCCACTTTCAATTTTCCGAATCAGGATGTCCACCGCTTCTCTGCCCGTCTGCCGTGCATAGCACTCCACGGAGGTCAGCGAAATGGCCTTGTACTTGGAAACGCTTGTATTGTCGCAGCCACACACCGAATAGTCCCCGGGAATCCGTTTCCCCGCATCCAAAATCGCATCCATCACGCCGATGGCGATCATGTCGTTGACAGCGACGAAGGCGGTCACGCTTTCTCCCCGGTCGATCAGCCGCTTTGCAATCAAATACCCCAGCTCATAGCCCTCCGGCGGGGTTTTCAGCTCCGGCAGCTCCTGCTCCGGCGAGCAGGCCAGCACGCTTTGCACCGGGTCAAGTCCGTGGGCCTCATATACGGAGCGAAGCCCCTCCAGACGGCGGATTCGGGTGACCTGCTTGGTTTCAAAGGTAGAGGTGACAAGCGCAATTCGCTCGTGGCCCAAGCCCATCAGATATTCGCCGATAATCGTGCCGACGCGAAACCCGTCCAATTCCAAAATATCGGCATTGTTATGTACGTTTTTATCGTAGATATGGATGGTCGGCTTGGTCCAGTTCACCTGCTGGAGCAGCAAGTTGTTTTCGGGCGGATAGAGAAAAAACATGCCCGCAAACGGAATTTGATTGCAGATCTGCAATATGCGTGTCTCCTGCGAAATCTCGCGGAACGTATTAAATGCCAGCAGGGAATAGCCCAATTCCTTGGCGCGGCGCTGCATGGCCTCCACCATATGCACATAGTAAAGATTTGAGAGCGTGGGGGTGATTGCGACCAGCACCTTGTTTTCAAGCGCAGCCGCTTTGGACACGCTGCTTCGCATGTACCCCAATTCATTGCAGGCGTCTATCACGCGGCGGCAGGTTCTCTCAGGAAACTTGCTGCCCTCCTTCCCATTGAGGATCATAGAGACGGTGGCGGCGGAAACGCCCGCCCGCTTTGCAACATCCTTTGCCGTTACCCGTGGCTTTTTCATAACTCCCACCTCCTTTTTTGCACAGCACTGTCAAGCTTGCAATTTAAAAGTATTTTGCCATCACCTTTGATGAAGGCCGGGGCTTAAAGCCAGTCAAATTTCTGTCCGACCCATCATTTCCATCATTCTCCACAGGCTATTTTTCAGCCATCATTAGTAGCAATATTTATATTATAGCCGAACAGACGGCAATGTTCAATAAAATATCATCTCATTTTGGCGGCGCGCCGTCAACTAAATTCCAGGGGATACATGGGCCGAACAGGCTCCGAATTTCACGGCTGTCGGCTCCATAAAAACAGCTATGCGCAAAGCCGCGCCGCCTTGTTGCGCCGGAATAACCGATATGGAAAAAACCAGCCTAAAACAGACATGGCCCATCTGTTTTAGGCTGGTCATATAATCGTTATCCCCGTACCGGCTGCAATAAAAGCATATCGGGCTCTTTTCGCAGCTTGAAATCTATTTTAAAACAAATATAGCCAAGGCGATAAACTTTAACTTGTATTGCTTGTGCCGATGCTCTGGCCGGCTCTAAACCCGGACAGGTTTTGTACTCTAAAATTGATTGGAGATGCGTCTCCCTCCGCTGATGCACCCGCAGTAAATCCGCCTATGATTGCTGCATTGACCTAATTATATACCGCCAGATAGTATGATGTGTTGGCCCTGAGCGTAACCGGTGTAGTGAGCGGGATCACAAAAATCCCTATGGAAATGGAATTGACTGTGTTTGCTGCTGCAACAACCTCCGCCTGACTATTGCTTGTTGGAATTAGAATCACCATTTCGAAGCCTCCCGTGCCTGCGCCTGCCTGCATCATGTAAGCGGCTATCTCCGTAACCTCCTTATGTGCCGCTCCATACACGGTCAAAAGCTGGACCGAAAATATGTCTTGTTGTCCTTAAAGCTGTTACAGTATATGCTTGGAGCGAAAAGGAGAAACTGAGGAATCAAAATGTCAGCTCACATGTGCCTTTTATAAACTGCACATGTTGCTTATACTCCGTTAAATGCAGACAAATCGGTTTTAATCCAATTTGTCAACATATTGTTTTGCTTTAATTAAGCCCATCTGGGTCTGCTCCCGTAATTTTTTAACTGCCTGAACAATTTTACCATTCTGCCTCAATCCAACCAACTCTTTCTTCAATTGATCAGAAACAAAAAAGAAAGACATAAAAAATTAAGCTAAAAAAGATGTAGCTCATCTTTTTTAGCTTAATAACGTTGGTGCCGGTGGCCGGACTCGAACCGGCACGCTGTCGCCAGCGGTGGATTTTGAGTCCACTACGTCTGCCAATTCCATCACACCGGCAGGTGTAACGGGAGTATTATAGCACACCGTCACGAAACGTTCAAGAGAATTTTCGCGTTTTTCCGTTTTTCCGAAAAATTACGAAACACGCCCGATACGCAGAAATACGCCGGAGGAACGACAGTTCGTTCCCCCGGCGCTTGTTTGCCGTTTACGGTGAAATCAAATAGGATTCGCCGTTCTCTGGTGCTCCCGGCTGGGCCAGCACCGGCACCAGCTCCGTATCTTTGCTGACGGCGGTAAGCCGCGTCCGCAGCAAATCCAAATTGCTCTGATCCCCGTCCGTGCGGACATAGACCCGGTCCGCCACAGGCGCGATGTCCTCCAGAGACTGGCCCGATACGGCGGCAGTCCCCTCAGCGGCCAGCATCTGGGTGGAAGCAAATATCTCCGGCGGCAGCAAAACAGACAGCTTCACGTCGTACTCCGTCAGCGCTGCTTTCATCTCTGTCAAAAACGCGTTGATTTCCTGACGCAGACTGTTCGGCAGGTCGCCGGCCGCCATTCCGTAGTCAATCTTGTTCAGCTTTCCCACGGTGGGATAGCTCACGTCCGTCAGCAGAATTTCATCAAAGCCCGCCGCCG
>ENA-UOOR01004321-UOOR01004321.1-fermentation-metagenome-genome-assembly--contig:-NODE-4321-length-11402-cov-5.145325_pt1 | contig 11402 bp, 13 predicted proteins | sample MGYA00245780_ERZ724029 | MGnify/ENA primary metagenome ERZ724029 (study PRJEB28704, sample SAMN03018315) | fermentation metagenome | biome: anthropogenic terrestrial biome; feature: soil; material... | reverse complement strand
TTAGTACAAGCTGAAGCAGAGGTTGAAGGGTGGCGTAGACGTCCTCGACCAGAATTGGTAGTTATTCATCGGATCATGGCGTTCTTTCAGGATGTTCTAACTGGAGAAATCCTTGGTCGTGGGGGATTGGAATTAATTTCTGAGCGTTTGGGGTTACCTTCAGGTGGGGCTTTTTCAGTAGTAGTATTCCGTGTAACCCAGGACTGGCCCCCAACAGAGCTCTACCAGATAATTGATCAGAGCATAGAGGTTATTAACAGAAGTAGTTTAGCTGCTTGGCTTGTACCAGGTGGGTTCTGGCGACAGAGGATAACTATTGTTATTAGTACCGGTGAAGCCGATCCAGCGATTGAATTACGTACGGCCACAACCCAGTTAAAAAGGCGTTTTCAGGAGCAATTTCCAGACCAAGAGGTTGAAGCTATTGGTATTGGACGACCTTACCCGATTCATGAATTACCTAAAAGTTATCGAGAGGCGAAGCTAGCTAGTGCGGCTGGACATGAGCTTTTTGGTAGTAAACCGGCGCTAATTCAGTACTTTGGAGATCTTGGATTATATCGACTACTTTATGCGGTTGAAGATAAGCGGGAATTAGTCTCTTTTTACCGGGAGAGTATCTCTAAATTAGTCGAATATGACCGGACCTACAAAAATGATTTATTAAAAACCCTACAGGTCTATTTTCGTCATGAAGGAAATCTGCGGGAAACTGCCGAGGCTTTGTATATTCACCGCCATACCCTACGGTACCGTTTGAAAAGGGTCGAAGAACTTACTGATCTAAATTTGAACCGCTTTGAACACCGCTTGACCCTCTTATTAGGTTTAATGATTTGGCAGATGCTAAGAGGTGAACGCGAAAGCAACCTTTATCCAACTGTATAAGAATAAGCCGCCAATTCTATCCAGATGTACAAAGAGTTTACTTACTTTGAATGTTATAATAACAGCTGGGAGTAAATTAATTTAAATATTCTCTGGTTCCCCCGAGAACAAATTTTCGTGCTCCCGGGGTTTTTTCTTTTTGTCTATTGCTACTCCGGGTAAAGAATCAGACTGAGGAGGCGGTTTGTAATGCAGTTAAGACCGAATAAGCTAGTACTATTCTTACTGGTGATAGCATTAATATTAACGGTTAGTCTTTCAATAATGGCTCAGGAGAAGGCGTACATTGTTGGGTCTAGTTGGTATGGCCATGCCCCGGCTTGGGTAGCGATTGAAGAAGGATATTTTGCAGAGGCTGGGTTTGATGTTGAGTATAAGTTTGTGGCCAGTAGCACAGATCGGCTTATGGCTGTCTCTTCCGGGAGTGCCCTCTTTGCTAGCTTAGGAGAGATGGCAATGATTACTCCAATGGCTATGGGTAATAAGAATTTTTATTGGGTTGGTAGCCAGGATATTGCACCTGGGTTTGAAGGAATTGTGGCCCAAGAGTGGATTAGATCGATTGCAGACCTCAAAGGGAAAAAGGTTGCTGTACAGGCGGCATCTAGTACCGATTTAACCTTGCATCTGTTAGCTAAAGAATATGGTTTGAATTCATATCGAGATATCAATCTAATTAACATCAGTTACAGTGAAATGTATACCGCTTTTGCCAATAAAAATATTGATGCTGCGGTGGTTTGGGAACCAACCTTTTCCCAACTTCAGGAGCTGCCAGGTGCTCATGTATTAGGTAAAGATACAGATACCGAAATCTATCGACGTTTTGCTTCAATGACCAGTCCAGATGTATTAATTATTAACCGGCGGTATGCCGATCGGAACCCGGAGAAGGCCAAAGTTTTTATTAACGCCTACTTTAAAGGGGTAGAATTTGTCCGGGATAACCCGGATGAGGCGGCTAGAATCATCGAAAAATACGTTGGACAAGATCTAGAGCAGATCGTTCAAGGGTTAAAAGGTTTCATCTGGTTAGATGCCCAGGACCAAGCCAAGGTTCTTAGCCCCGAAGGTCTCTTTGGCCAGATTGAGTATGTTATTGACTTCCTGCAAGAGACAGGGCGGATTACCCGCAAGCCTAATTATAAGGATTGGGTTCGACTAGACTTGTTACCGTAGGAGGTGTTGCCCTTGTCTAGGTTAGTTCAGTACCGTACTATGATTATTAGTATTATTTCCGTAATTGTTTTCGGTCTGGTCTGGGAGATATCCGGGCGTTTAGGTTGGGTTAGTACCGTTTTTTTGCCTACCCCATCGGCGATATTTCAAGAAGGGATGGCCTTACTACGTAGCGGTATACTTCAAGCCGATATTTTAGCTTCGACCCGGAGGGTATTGGTTGGGTTCTTAATTTCGGCTGCGGTAGCGGTACCGCTAGGGTTGATTCTCGGTACATCAGAAGTGCTTAAGGCGATCTTTGACCCGATTATATCGATTATTAGGCCGTTGCCGGCGCTGTCTTGGATTCCGCTCTCCATGCTCTGGTTAGGTATTGGCGAGTCGCAAAAGTATGCTATCGTCTTTATGGGAGCCTTTGCGCCAACCTTGGTTTATATAATTGATGCCACCAAAAGGGTTGATCCGCTATTAATCAAAGCTGCGCAGAATTTAGGCGCCAATCGTTGGGCGGTATTGCGAGAAGTAGTATTACCAGGGGCATTGCCTAATATTTTGAGTGGTTTAAAAGTAGTGTTAGCGGTAGCTTGGACCTGTATTATTAGTGCGGAAATGGTAGGAGCTAGTAACGGTTTAGGTTTTCGCATCTGGAACGCCAAAGACTGGGGAAATACCCCGCAAGTATTGTTAGGGATGGTTAGTATTAGTCTAACAGTTCTGGTAATGGATCAAATATTTAAACAATTGGAGCGCAAATTAGTCCCCTGGGAGCGTGGTCACTAGGAGGGTTTAGATGATACTTATTGAAAACGTTTCGAAATCATTTTTTGATGGAAAAAAACAGGTTCAAGCTGTTGAGAACTTTAACCTGAGAATTGGCCCTGGTGAGTTCGTCTGTATAGTTGGGGCTTCAGGTTGCGGCAAATCAACGTTGTTAAACATGGTCGCTGGTTTTACTAAACCATCTTCTGGGCAAATTTTGCTCAATGGCCAACCGGTTACCGGTATTGATCCCCGTTGTGGTATGATCTTTCAAAGCTATGCCCTCTTTCCCTGGAAGACGGTGCTAGGCAATGTGGAATTTGGACTAAAAATGCAAGGAATTCCCAGACAAAAACGTCAGGAAATAGCGAAAAAATATATTGATCTGGTGGGGCTAAACGGTTTTGCCGACTCTTACCCTAGAGAGTTATCAGGGGGGATGCGCCAAAGGGTGACGATAGCTAGGGCGTTAGCTAATAATCCGGAAATTCTCTTGATGGATGAACCTTTTGCGGCTTTAGATGCGATGACCCGTCAAGTGCTACAGGAAGAGTTACTACGGATAGTCGATGAATCTAACAAAACGACTCTTTTTATTACCCATAGCATTGATGAGGCTTTACTCCTAGCTGATCGGGTTGTCATTATGTCGGCTCGTCCAGGTCGGGTTAAAGACGATTTAAGGATAAATTTACCGCGACCCCGGCATGTGACCGATCAGTTGGCGACAGAGTATCTAGATTTAAAAAAGACGATTTGGGCATCAGTGGAGGAGGAAGTTCGGCAAAATATACTCTTTAGTGCTTAGCGGTCCGGAGATTCTGCATATCTATTATGTATATGTAGAGGTTCTCTGGAGGTGGCCGTGGTGTTTGATTTACTAATCCGTAATGGCAAAATTATTGATGGAACTGGTGCGCCTTGGTACCGGGCGGATTTAGCGGTAAAAGATGGGGTAATTGTCCAGGTTGGCTTAGTATTAGGGGATGCGCTACAGGAAATAGATGTGAATGGAGCCTACGTAACCCCTGGATTCATTGATATTCATACCCATTCAGATGAGAGCGTACTGGTTCAGCCAACAGCGGTATCGAAGATTAGTCAAGGGGTTACCACCGAAGTTATCGGAAATTGTGGCTATTCAGCGGCACCGGCATTAGGTGGGGCCTGGTCGGCAATTAACAGTAACTTAGCTGAACTAGAATTATCTTTAACCTGGGAAAGCTATGCAGAGTATTTAGATGCCATAGATAAAGCACGTCCTATTGTTAACATTTATCCGTTAGTCGGCCATGGCACTCTTCTTTTAGCAAGCCAGGGCTCGGGAATTAAAACTGAAAAATTATTGGAAGAAGCGTTATTACAAGGGGCTCGGGGGTTATCTACTGGTTTAGTTTACCCCCCGGGCTGTTTTGCTTCTACTGAGGAACTAGTTTGGTTAGGCCAGTTAGTTCAGAGGTATGGGGGGATTTATGCTTCCCATATCCGGGACGAAGGAGAAGATTTATTGGCAGCACTAGCTGAAGCTATTGAAATTGGTGAAAGGTCAGGGGTTCCTGTAGAAGTTGCTCATCTGAAAGCATCTGGACCGGCTAATCATGGAAAAACTATGGAAGCGTTGGAACTGCTAACTGCAGCTCGAGAGCGGGGGGTAGATATAGCATTTGATGCCTACCCCTATACCGCATCGGCTACCGGTTTAAGATCTTTATTACCCAGATGGGTGTATGCTGGTGGACAACAAGCTTTTTGGGATCGATTGAATGACCCGAAGTTAGAAATTCGATTGGAGACGGAAACAGCAGCATTGGTTACTGCTCGTGGTGGTTGGTCAGCGATACTACTCTCTGCTGTTAGTAATCCTAACGCTCAAGAGCTAACCGGGCTAACTCTGGGAAAAGTTGCTCAGCAAAAAGGGTTAGACCCCTGGCGAGTCGTAAAAGAACTATTATTAGGCAATCCTAATGGGGTTGAAGTAATTTGTTTTACTATGGATCAAGCCGATGTAGATCGGGTCATCTGTCATCCCTGGGTTTCATATGGTTCTGATGCTACTAGCCGTTCGCCGCAAGGGGTTTTAGCCAAAAGTAAACCACATCCTCGGGCTTATGGAACATTCCCGCGTATTCTTAAGGAATTTGTGTTTGAGCGTAAGTTGATGCGGGTAGAAGAAGCGGTACGGAAGATGACTTCAGGGCCAGCGACCCGTTTAAATCTAAGGAAGCGGGGCTTGATCAAGGCGGGTATGGTTGCTGATTTAACCTGCTTTACTTTGGAAGATATTGAAGATAGGGCTACTTATATGCAGCCCCATACACTTGCAGCAGGAATAAAGTTTGTTGTGGTTAATGGTATCTTAGCTTATACCCCTGAAGATGGGGTCTCTAGCCCTGGTTATGGTGAAGTATTGTCAGAAGGGAAGGGTTACGTTGGATATAGAGTTAGATGCGACTAGAAAAGAAGTACTGTCACGTTTGCGGACGATTCGTGGCCATGTTAGCGGTATTGAACGGATGGTTCAGGAAAAAAAGCCCTGTACCGATATTTTACTGCAGATTGCCGCGGTACGCTCGGCTTTAGATAAGACCGGTGAGCATGTTATTCGTAATTATTTCGAAACCTGCTGGGAAGAGTTTGGTGAAGATCCGGAAACAAAAGCTAAAGATGTAGTAGCAGAAGTTCTGCGGGTAACTTTAGAATTCTTGCGGTAAAAGCTTGACAAATATATAATAATATTAGAATATAGTATTAACGTAGTTAATCCTTCCGGGAGGGTCAAGTATGGACTACGAAGAAGCAGCCGATTATCTAAAGGTATTGGCACATCCTACAAGGTTGCGGTTGGTTGCGGCTGTTAGCAAAGGTGAACGCTGTGTTAGCAACCTACAAGATTTGTTAGAACTGAAACAGGCCAACGTCTCCCAACATCTGGCAATTCTTGGGAGAACAGGGATACTCACATCACGGCGTAAAGGTATGCGAACTTGTTATCGCCTTGCTGATGAGAGAGTATTACCGATTTTGGAGATGCTAGAGGTAGATGTAGACGTAATGGCAGGTAGCTGCGGTATGTCTGAGCCCCTAGCCGAGGATAATTGAAAGAAAGAGGTGCAGATAATATGGCCCATAATGCTGTGGAGATTACCGATGCTAACTTTGAGCCGGAAGTGCTTCAGGCTGATGGAGTTGTTTTAGTGGACTTTTGGGCAGCTTGGTGCATGCCTTGTCGAGCAGTAGGTCCTGTTGTTGAGGAGTTAGCTGCTGAATATGCGGGTCGAGCGAAAATTGGCAAGTTAAATGTTGATGAAAATCCTCAAACAGCCGCTAAGTATGGGATAATGAGTATTCCCACTTTATTAGTTTTTAAGGCAGGCCAAGTGGTTGACCAGATTGTCGGGGCACAGCCCAAGGCGGTTTTGGCCAAGCGGTTAGATGAAGCTCTTGGGTAGGTGAAAAATATGGACAATCAAGTATCTATTGAGGTTTTTGGTACTAGAGACTTGGCCGGTTGTTATAGCGGTGGCTGAGGACCAGCCCGGTCTCAGGAAGAGACTACATGGGAAGTAGCTGAAATTCTCTCAGCGATGTACGGGAACTTAGTGAAAACTAGTTTTCGTGATATTAAAGAAACTACTGACACAGTGGTCAAGGAATTGATAGAAAAAGAAGGGGCACCGTTACCCATCATTAAAATGAACGGTAAAGTTCGGGTGACCGGACATCTATTTGTACCTATTCTAGTATCGGAAATTGATTCTATTTTAGCTGCGGATAACGAGACGACGTCTTAAGACGTCGTCTCTTGCTCTAATTCTGGGTTTACTACAACTGTGTAAGTTATTTCGGCGGCTTTGTTTAACATGCCGGCAACAGAACAGTATTTTTCTTGGGAAAGGCTTACCGCTCGTTCCAAATTTTCTTCTTTCAAATCGCTACCTGTAAAGACGTACTGTAAGTGAATCTTCGTGAAGATTTTCGGATGCTCTTCAGCCCGCTCGGTCTGAGCTTTGATGGTAAAAGTATCTGGTAACATGCGCATTTTTTGTAAAATGGAAACAACATCAAACCCACTGCAGCCCAGGAGTCCAAAAAGGACTAGTTCCATGGGACTACTTGCTGCTTCAGATCCGCCGAGCGCCTTCTTACTATCCATTACTACGTAGTGGTTACTACCACCTTTAGCAAGAAAAGTTAGACCATCATTAACCCACCTAGCTTCTGCTTCCATGCAATCGTCTCCCTTCTGTTGCAATCATTGTATCAATCCCAAACCAAGACTTGCAAGGATATCTTGCCCCTAAAGAGAAGAATACTGATGATGAAAGGAAGGTCAAAGGTGCATCAACATTATTACTCTACTGACCCTAAGAGTTTAAGTAAACCGCAATTTTTGGAAACCATAGTCCGGGGCGTTCCCTTACGTTTAAAAACAGATACTGGGGTTTTTAGCAAGGATAAAATTGATAAAGGCTCTCGACTTTTAGCCGAAACAGTTTTAGTTAACAGAGATGATCACATCTTAGATTTAGGATGCGGTTATGGGGTAATCGGATTAACCCTAGCGGCTCTTGCTCCAGAAGGTCAAGTCCTTTTGGTTGATGTTAATACCCGCTCTCTAGAATTAGCTCAAGAGAATGCAAAACTAAATGGGTTAACCAATGTTAACTTTCGCTTTAGTGATGGTTTTACAGCGGTGGAAGAGACCTTCGATTTAATTGTAACTAACCCACCAATTAGGGCGGGCAAGGGTGTTTATTACCCTTTTGTTGATGGCGCATTTGATCACCTTCGCTCAGGTGGACGTTTTGCTGCTGTAGTCCAGACTAAGCAAGGGGCTAAGAGTTTTGCTCAAAAGATTGAAACTGTCTTTGGTAATGTAGAGACTTTAGCTAAGTCCGGTGGTTACCGGATACTTCTAGCGATAAAATAACCCGGGCGTATACCTGACCCCATCAGTGAATACCTTGTAGCAGTGCTATAGGTATAAGGTGGGTGAGGGGATGCGATCCAGGAAGGCTCTGGTTATTTCCGCTAAAACTCTGTATTTAGGTATTGGCCTAATTATTATCGGGCTAATTACTTTTATCTCTTGGCCGTGGGCAACTAAAACATCAGTACCGATAACTGAGATCGTTTCCGGAAAGATTGTCTATATTGATCCTGGCCATGGGGGTCGGGATCCAGGCTGTGTTAGTGCTCAGGGGTTAACGGAAAAGGAATTGGTTTTGGATATCGCCTATCGATTGGATAGCCTTTTTCGTAGCTGTGCTATAGATGCTAGGCTAACCCGTACAGAGGATAAGGAAGTTTTGCCGGAGGATTGGGCAGGCGGTAGTCGTTGGAAGCGGCCGGAATTGGAAAATCGATTGCGCCAAGCTAATGAGGGCAAGGGCGATATCTTTCTTAGTATTCATGCTAATAGCTTCCCCGAACCGGTTTGGTCAGGGGCTCAAACCTTTTATTATCCTGACCGAGTAGAAGATAAGTTATTGGCGATTAGTATTCAGAATATGCTGGTGACCAAATTAGGCCCTAACCGCCGTAAAGCTAAAGCCGGTGAATTTTATGTCTTGGCTGGTGCTAAAATGCCGGCTGTGATGATCGAAGTCGGGTTCTTATCGAACCCGCGAGAAGCTGGGCTTTTGGCTACCGAGGAGTACCGCCAAAAGGTATCTGAGGCGATTTTTGCAGGCGTTGTCCAATATCTAGTGGAAACTAGAACTAAAGGGCGGCCACCGTTAACCGGTAGTGAGGAGATTGAGACGGCGAAGTTATCGGCGTTACTCCGAAAGGACCATGAAGTAGTTCTCTATTTTCTAGGGCCGACTAACCAAGATGATTGTTTAGCTCCGGAAATAAGGGCTATACCGCAGTTACAAGAAGTTGCTATGGTTGCACCGGCAGAGTTAGTAGAATTAGCCTTGCAGCAGTTGGTTATCGGACCTGGTCCGGGGAGTATTTTACATCCCTTATTGCCACGGGAGACAACTATTCAAAAAGTAGAGGTTGAACCTAATGGCAAGGTAACGGTTAGTTTGGGACCTGAAGTGGAACGAGCTTTTCGTGGCGGGGGCCATTCAGAAGAGTTAGTGGTCTACGGACTTGTCAATACAATTACAGAGCTTATCCCTAACTGCGAGGTTTTCCTTTGCTTAGATGGGGAAACAGAAAGTAGTATTGGTGGTCATGTTTGGCTCAATCGTCCGTTACGAGCCCGCCCAGATTTGGTCTGCCCCAAATAATAAGTAGGAAATCACGAATGGAGGTGGTTTGAGTATGAACCCAGAAAAAGGTGTGGCCTTAACCGGTCTAGTTCCCCACCCGCCGTTGCTAATCCCAAGGGTAGGGGGCAAACAAATAGAAGAGGTTCTGCAAACTAAAGAAGCCGTAACTCAATTAGCCCAGGCGGTAGTAAATGTTAAACCAGATGTAATTGTAGTCATTTCTCCCCATGGTCCTGTGTTTCAAGACGGAATTGTAGTTAATTTTGCCCCGACTGTGGAAGGAGACTTCGCTAATTTCGGCGCACCAGAGGAAAAATTACAGTTTATAGTGGACGGGCTCTTTGCCGGAGCGGTTCAGGATGAAGCAGAAGAACTAGAGGTGCCGATTATCCCTCTGACCATAGACCTAGTCAAACGGTTTCGTTTAACAACTGGGTTAGACCATGGTTCTCTGGTTCCCTTGTATTACCTTAAAAAAGCTGGTTGGCATGGAAAGATTGTTCCGGTAACTATGGGGATTTTACCGTCAGATAAACTTTATTCTTTTGGAATAGCGGTTCAGCGGGCAGCCCAAAATTTAGGCCGACGGGTTGTTGTAATAGCCAGCGGTGATCTTTCCCATCGTTTGACTCCAGATGCACCGAATGGTTTTAATCCTCGGGGTCAGGAGTTTGATTCGGCTATTACCCAGGCTTTAGAGGCTGGAGATGTAGCGAATCTATTAGGGATTACCCCAGAGCTACGGGAAGAGGCTGGTGAATGTGGGTACCGCCCGTTGGTAATGATGGCTGGAGCTGTGGATGGTTATACCTTAGAGCCAAGCTTACTTTCTTACGAAGGTCCCTTTGGTGTTGGCTATGGGGTAGCGCTGTGGAAAACGGTAGGGGTAGATGCTAGTCGTCGTTATTTAGCAGGGTTGCAGCAACAGCGTCAGACTTATCTGGCTCAGGTGCGACAACAGGAAAGTCCACTAGTCCGTCTAGCCAGAGCGGCTGCTGAATTGTACGTGGAGCAGCAGGAAATATTAAGTCCAATTCCTGATTTGCCTAACAATTTACCGCAACAAGCAGGTGTTTTCGTAACGGTTAAGCAAGCCGGAAACTTGCGGGGCTGTATCGGAACTTTCTTACCGACTCAGCCTAGCCTTGCTCAGGAGGTTATAGCTAACGCTATACAAGCGGTAAGTAATGATCCGCGTTTTGAGCCAGTAGATAGGGAAGAATTAGCAGAGTTAGAATATTCGGTAGATGTTTTGTCAGAGCCGAGAGAGGTGCAAGACTTATCTCAACATGATCCGAAGGTACACGGAATTATTGTGGCCAAAGGGGAACGTCGTGGCTTGCTATTACCTGATTTAGAAGGTGTGGATACTACCGAAGAACAAATTGCAATAGCAAAACGGAAGGCAGGAATCAGGCCAGATGATGACGATGTTGCTCTGGCCCAGTTTGAGGTGACCCGTTATCAGTAAATTGCTACAGTGTCAGCTCTGTCCACACCGGTGTCGTTTAAAATTGGGCGCCACGGGACAGTGTTTAGCACGGGCCCATACTGAGCAGGGAATAGTTTCTCTGAATTATGGGTTGTTTACCGCTATAGCCCTTGATCCCATTGAAAAAAAACCCTTGTTTCACTTTTATCCAGGGACCAAGATCCTTTCGGTGGGTTCTTTTGGCTGTAATTTAAACTGCCCGTTCTGCCAGAATTGGCAGATTGCCCGAAACCAACAGGTACAATTGCGAGAATTGTCCCCTGAGCAGCTAGTAGAGCTGGCTTTGGCGGTAGAAAAACAGGGCAGTATCGGGGTGGCTTTTACCTATAATGAACCGCTAATTGGTATAGAGTATCTTCAAGATACGTTACCGCTACTGAAGGAAGCGGGGCAGAAAACGGTTCTAGTCACTAATGGTATGATCAATAAACCCTACTTAGAGTCTATAGTGGGTTGGGTTGATGCTGTAAATTTAGATATTAAAAGTTTTTCCCCGGATTTCTATTCCACAGTAGTTGGGGGAAAGCTGGAAACTGTATTAGAAAATGGAATTTGCTTTAAGGAAAATTCTGTTCATTTAGAAATCACTACCTTGCTGATACCGGGTCTTACTGATGACTTGGAACAAATTGAGGAATTGGCGCGTTGGATAAATACAGCGTTAGGTTCAGAAACCCCACTGCATTTGTCACGTTACTTCCCTAACTATCAGCTAGATAAACCGCCGACTAGCCTTGATAGGCTAAAAGAAGGGGTGGATTTAGCTCGGCGCTATTTAAAGCATGTATACGCAGGAAATGCGCCGGAACTTGGGGAAAAGTACACCAAATATAAATTTAATGGTTAGGAGGAGAAAAATG
>ENA-UOOR01004318-UOOR01004318.1-fermentation-metagenome-genome-assembly--contig:-NODE-4318-length-11414-cov-3.212959_pt1 | contig 11414 bp, 9 predicted proteins | sample MGYA00245780_ERZ724029 | MGnify/ENA primary metagenome ERZ724029 (study PRJEB28704, sample SAMN03018315) | fermentation metagenome | biome: anthropogenic terrestrial biome; feature: soil; material... | reverse complement strand
TACAAGCTGCTGAATCCCGGATTCGTGATGTAGATATGGCTGCTGAAATGATGGAGCTTACTAAGAACAGTATCCTCCAACAGGCAGCTACTGCTATGCTAGTCCAGGCAAATATGGCACCTCAGTCAGTATTGCAACTGCTAGGATAAGTTAAGCTTCAAAATTAGAAACCTTGATAGAGCCAAAGATAAATTCTTTGGCTCTATCTTTAGATATCTTTGTTATGGATATTTTATGGGTGGTGTTGTTAACAAATGCTATTAAGCATAGGTATGATGGTAAAAAATGAATCTAAACATTTAGATAAATCTTTGCAGAGTTTAGTACCGGTTTTAGAGCAAATTAATTCAGAATTAATCATTGTTGATACAGGTTCTACTGACAATACAGTGAAAATTGCCGGGAAATATACAGATAAAGTTTATCAGCACCAGTGGAATAACGATTTTGCTCAAATGCGTAATAAAGTTCTTAGTTACGCTACGGGGAAATGGTTTTTTTATTTAGATGGTGATGAGGTATTAGAAGATGCAAATGGAATAATTGCTTTTTTTAACTCCAACCAGTATAAAAAGTACAATTCAGCCTATATAACAGTAAGAAATGTTCTTTCTAGTAACAGTACAGATTATGCCTGCACCCCCTTGTTAAGATTTTTTAAAAATGACCAGGATTTTCATTTTAAAGGGATTATCCATGAACAACCTCAGGCCAAAGGGCCAATTGGCAGAATCAAAGGGAAAATTACTCATTATGGTTATATTAACGACGATAAGGAGTTAATGGAATATAAGTACCAAAGAAATATAGCCCTTATTAATAAGGTCTTAGAAGAAGATCCAGAGAATATCTATCACTTGTTCCAACTATCTCAGAGCTATTCCATGTATGGCGAACCAAAAAAAGCGCTTAAGGCGATTCAAAAAGCCTATAAACTGGCTAAAGGTAAGGGATTGGCACAATATATGAACGTAGTTACGCAGTTGGCTCTTGTGTATTCTGTAAATAAGCTTTACCAAGAAACTGAAGCAATTTGCATAGAGGGTATTAACTTAAAAGCAGGCTATATAGATCTGTATTATTACAAAGCAACGGCCCAATTAGAGTTGGGGAAAACAGAAGAGGCAATTGCTAGTTTTCAAGAATATCTAAAATTTGTAGATAAATATAGAAGAAATCAAGGTGTTATTGATTTAACAGCGCCCCATAAAACTGTAAGTAAATTTGAACATGCTTATCGGGCTCTATGTGCTGCTAACTACAAAATAGGTCAATATGATACAGCTTTAAAATATGGTTGGATGATAGAAAGTGAACTGGTTTTTAAAGAAGTACTTCCTTTGCTTGTTGATACTTACATTAAACAAGGTCAAATTGCTTCAATAAAATATTTGTATGATAAATGGATCCATAACGAAAACATGTCCAAGCTCGTAATTCAAATAATTGAGAATCGGCGAATAGCTATGGACCTTGGGGAACGAAAAGTATTATCTCGAGTATTTGCTGGCGAACAAAGTCCGTATGGATTTTTACATAGAGTTCGTAAAAATTATTATGACCAGGATGAAAAAACCAACCAACTTCTCGAGGAAATCCAAAATTTCGACTTAAGTAAAGTGGAGAACTTCTATGGTGATCTATTGTTCCACCTAATTAGGCATAAACATCTCCTAACAGAAGTTTTAAGTCCGGTTAAGGACAATGCAATTGTTGGATTTTCCTTTTATTTGTTTAAGGCATATAAGGAGTTTCAAGATTATCTACTCGACTATTTAGAAACCTTTTCGTTGTTGCCCGGTGTGGCTATGGATGATAGTGATAGCTTGAGAGTACAAGTTTCCATACTGCATAGCCTTCTGCAATTTGGTAAATTGAAGGATGTAGAATATGAGAAAATATTTAAAGCTTATATTAAAACTGGAGTTAGGTATCTAGAGTTGAGCTATCACCCAGATATACTAGGGGAAGAAAGGGTTTCTTGGATGAAATCGAATATAGATGCTTTCCTATTATATATGAGGTTAGCGGAGAAGTCTGACCAAAGTGGTCCAGATTATATAAGAAACTTGCGATTAGCTTTAAAACAAGACGAATCAATGAAAAGGGGAATTGAGATCCTCCTGGAAGAAATTAAGAGCCAACTTAAGGATAGCGCAGCTAAAGAATTAGAGGTCCATAAGGAGACCATAATCCAAAACATTGAGGATTCAATTAATTCTGGTGATATTGATACCGCTAAAGTGCTGGTTAAAGAGTATGAAAATATTGTTGATATTGATGTAGAGTTATGTTCAGCAAAAGCTATAATTTTTATAATCGAAAAAAGATTAGATGAGGCCAAGGAAGTTCTTCTAAAGGGTCTGAAACTGGACCCACTAAATTCAGACTTGCTTTATAATATGGAGTATTTGAACGAGTTGGAAAACAAAAAGACAGAATTAGAAACAAGTTGCCCTTTAAGTTTGGATGAAGAAATTAAGCGAGATAAAAAAGACTATTCAATAAATCCAAAGGTAACTTTAATTATTCCAACATATAACCAAAAAGAGTACTTAAAAGAAGCCATTGAAAGTGGTCTTAAACAGGACTACCCTAATGTAGAGATTTTGGTCGGTGATGACTGTTCAACAGATGGAACCGAAAAAATGATGGAGCAATTTAAAAGCAATCCGCAGGTGAAATGTATTCGACATAGTTGTAATTTAGGGGCTGGATATAACACTGTAGCGCTACTTGAAAACCATGTCCAATCTAAATATGCAATGATTTTAAATCATGATGATTATCTTATAAAAAACGATTATATATCAAATGCTGTTAGATTGCTAATTGAGAATCCTAATTTATCTTTTGTTTGGTCTAATTGTAAAATTAAGTATGAGGAAAATGGGCGATTAGATGAAACTTCTTTTGATCTTCCCAAAGTAACTCCTGGTTTAGAGTATTTTTTAGGTTATGAGACTGAAAAGTTTCCGCACATAACAGGTATATTAACTACTGTCTTCGATCTAGATAAACTAAAAATTTCTGGTTTCGGAAATGAGAAAAGTTTTAGTCGTGATACTTTTTTACACCTTAAACTTATGCTAGTTGGGGATGTAGGTTTTATTAAAGAACATGTTGCAGTATATCGAGTTCATAGAGAAAGTATTAGCTTTAACTTACCTCTTCATTTTGATGCTTCAACACTTGACGAATTTGAAGCACTGAAGAAACTAGTCTTAGATAGGGGCCTATATTCCAACAATCAGATGGATTTATGGATGGATAGAAGGGTTTATGCGTATATAGCATGGCGTTTCCGTACATTATGGAACGTAAATAAAATTAAGGATGCAATTAATTTACTTGCTAGCATTGCTAGTTCGTATCCGAGAGCTTATAAGAGTATTTTAGATAATACTTTTAAGTAAAAGGCAGAATTCAGTATGCTATCTTGTTAAAATCCAGATGAATATGGTGAAAGAGGAAAAGTTAATTTGGGTGAAAGGGTCATGAATTTGGGGAGAATAGGCAAAAAATGTATTTTGGTATTTTCGGGATTTAATCAAAGAGCAGTAATAGCATTTTTAAGAACAATGGAGTCGCATAATTTATGCTATGCAATTATTGCTAAATCGTTAGAAGACGATATTTTTTTAACAGATTATAAAAAGAATGTATTGGCTATACGGAATTCTGTACCTCTGGTTCTAGAAGACCTTTTATCAACTATTAAAGAAGTTAAAGAAAAACAATTAGCAGATGAATATATTATAGCACCAACAACAGAGGCTTTAAATAGATTTCTGCTTGAGCATAGAGAACATTTCGAAATGAATGGTTGCAAGATTCCACTAGTAGAAAAAGATTTATATGAATTAGTATCAGATAAATACAGTTTCGGAAATCTTTGTTTGGAAAAACAAATTTTAATCCCTACAGAAATTGATTTCAATAAAAATATTTTATTGCCTGTTGTGGCTAAACCTAAAAAATATTATTCGAAGTGTACTAATGAGATTTTGTCTCCTGTGATTATTAAAGAACCATATCAATTAAAGTCTTTTATTAAGAACAAAAATGTTGAGGATTATTATTTTCAAGAATTTATAGATGGAAGAAGTTTTTACTTATTATATTATTTTAGCAGAAACGGGAATATATATAAATTTTCTCAGGAGAATTTAATACAACAGCCAGGGGGCAAATCGATAATTGCAGCTATGTCTTCAGATTTTCATTATACGCAGGAATCTGAAAAGTATGAAAAACTATTTAAATCCATAAAATTTTTTGGACTTGTAATGGTTGAGGTTAGACAAAAAAATGATAAGAATTATATGATTGAAGCAAATCCTCGTTTTTGGGGACCATCGCAGCTTTTTGTAGATGCAGGGATAAATTTATTTGAAGTTTTTTTATATTATGTAGGGATGTTAAACCAGTTGCCGAAATGCCAAGAACCTTCCGATATTATAAGGTATTTCTGGTTTGGTGGAGTAGTAGACGTATATAAAAAAGGCTTTGAATTAATATATTACCAAAATGAAAAAAATGATCTAATGAATTCATTGCCAACGTGGTTACAGTCTGACGTTTATAGGAGACCTGATACTATATCTATATTTAAAAAGGAGACATTTTGTTGAACAAAAAAGAGACGAAATTGAAAGAACTATATTCGTTGGTAAGTAAGCACTCTAAATATCAATCTCTTCCTAAGAGATTGTCTAGCGTAATTAATACTAACGATATAGAAGTTAAATCAAGATATGAAAGTGAACGTTTAAAGTATATTTTTGAAAATGTTGATATCAACAACAAGACTGTACTAGACATTGGAGGAAATACTGGATTTTTTACTTTTGAAATGATAGATAATGGTGCTCGAAAACTACATTATTATGAAGGTAATTCGGCGCATGCTGAGTTTGTTAAAATTTCAGCTGAGATTCTTAAGGTTGAAGATAAAATTAAGGTTACGAATGACTTTTTTACATTTGAAAATTGTGAGCATAAAAGTAAATATGATATTGCACTTTTGTTAAATGTATTACACCATATTGGAGATGATTACGGAGATAATAAAATATCAATGGAGATGGCAAAAGAAACGATTATTAAACAAATAAACATGCTTTCATTAATGGTGGATACCCTGATCCTTCAATTAGGTTTTAATTGGAAAGGTAATAGAGATTTATGTTTATTTGAAAAAGGGACAAAAAAAGAAATGATAGATTTTATTGGAAGTGGAACTAAGAATTACTGGAGAATTATAAAGATTGGCATTGCAGAATCAAGAGATGGAAGAATCGGATATTATGACTTAAATGAAAAAAACGTAATTAAGGTTCCTAGTTTAGGCGAATTTTTAAATAGACCTATATTTATTATGAAATCTATAGTTAGTATTTAGTATAGTTTAAAAGTTAGTTGGTTTATAATCTGCTGAAAAAATGAGGATGTAAATGTGAATAGTTCAATTCAAGTAACTCGTTCTTTAATGCCCGAGTTTGAAGAATATATAGAAGAAATAAAAGACTTATGGGATAGTTGTCGACTTACCAATATGGGTGTAAAACATAAGCAGTTGGAACTAAAGCTATCACAATATTTAGATACTCCGAATATTGTTCTCTTTACAAATGGGCATTTGGCATTAGAGTGTGCTATAGCTGCTTTTGAGTTAAAAGGGGAAGTTATAACTACTCCTTTTACGTTTGCCTCTACAACCCATGCAATAGTAAGGAATGGCTTAAAACCAGTATTTTGTGATATAAACCCGGATGACTATACAATAGATGTAGACAAGCTAGAAGAATTGATAACGGATAAAACATCCGCTATTATTCCTGTTCACGTTTATGGGAATATATGCAATGTCAAAGAGATTGAGAGGATTGCCAATAAATATAATCTTAAGGTTATTTACGATGCTGCCCATGCTTTTGGTATTACTATTAATGGTGTAGGGGTAGGTAACTTTGGTGATGCTTCTATGTTTAGCTTCCATGCTACAAAGGTATTTCATACCATTGAGGGCGGGGCGGTGACATTTAGAAGTGACAATTTGGTTCGGAAATTAAATTCCTTAAAGAACTTTGGCATTACCGGGCTCGAGTCTGTAGAGTATGTAGGCAATAATGGCAAGATGAATGAATTTCAGGCAGCCATGGGTATTTGTAATCTGCGCCATATAGATATAGAAATAGAAAAGCGTAAGATAGTGGCAGAACGTTATATTGATAAATTGGGTGGTATTGATGGTATTGTACTATGCCAGTCCCAAAAAGGAGTAAAGGGTAACTATGCATATTTTCCGGTAGTGTTTGATGGTTTTAGCTCAACCCGGGATGAGATTTTTGAAAAACTGAAAGACGAAAATATTTATTCTCGTAAATATTTTCACCCACTTACCAGTGGCTTTGAGTGTTATAAGGGTAAATTTGACATAAATGAAACGCCTGTTGCCAAATATATAGCTGAGCGAGTTTTAACTCTTCCTATTTATGGGGAATTAGCCTTAGATGATGTTGATAGAATTTGCAATATTATCTTAGATAAAAGGTGAAAAAAATGAAAGGTATTGTTTTGGCTGGTGGACGGGGAACACGGCTATATCCAATGACGCAAGCAGTATCGAAACAATTATTACCGATATACGATAAACCACTAATATATTATCCACTATCGATTCTAATTTTAGCTAGTATTCGAGAGATACTTATAATATCTACACCTGAGGATACTTCGGCTTATCAACGCCTTTTGGGCGATGGTTCAAGACTTGGTCTTGAATTTTCTTATAAAGTACAAAAAGAACCAAGGGGTATTGCGGAAGCATTTATATTAGGGGAAGATTTCATTGGAGATGACAATGTTTGTCTAATACTTGGTGATAATGTATTCTATGGCCAAGACCTGACTAGAGTACTTAACCGAGCTAAAGACGTTGGGAAGGGAGCAACTATTTTTGGATATCCAGTGAAAGATGCTCGTTCGTTTGGCGTAGTCGAGTTTGATCAAGACCATAACGTCATTTCTATTGAAGAGAAACCCCAAAATCCTAAATCAAATTATGCAATACCAGGACTTTATTTTTATGATAACCAAGTTATAGAAATAGCTAAAAATATAAAACCATCTGCACGTGGAGAATTAGAGGTTACTGCTGTTAACAATGCATATTTAAAGAAAGGCGAACTTCGTGTGATGTTATTAGGACGTGGGATGGCATGGCTTGATACTGGTACACCAGAAGGGATGCTTAAAGCTGCTAAATATGTTGAAGCAGTACAGTCGAGGCAAGGTTTATATATATCGTGTTTGGAGGAAATTGCTTGGCGCAGAGGATTTATCAGTACTGTGCAATTAAGAGCGATCGGTGAGACGCTTAAAATGACAGATTATGGACAGTATATCTTATCTTTAGCAGATGGATTATAAGTAATTCAAAAGAAAAACGAAAGGAATAAAAATGAAAAAAATTCTTGTTACGGGTGGCGCAGGCTTTATTGGTAGTAACTTTATTCGGTTAATGCTAAATAAGTATCCAGACTATAATATAATAAATGTGGATGCATTAACTTATGCTGGAAATCTAGGAAATTTAAAGGATATAGAAGGTAACCTGAGATATACTTTTATTAAAGCAGATATAAGGGACAGAAATAAGATTAGCGAGGTATTTGGTACGCATAAAGTAGATACGGTTATTAATTTTGCAGCAGAGTCCCATGTAGATAGAAGTATTATAGACAGTGAGGCGTTTTTAAATACTAATATTATTGGTACCCAGGTATTACTTGATAGTGCTAAAACCCATTGGAAAGTTAATCCCAATGACAAATATTGCAGAATGTATAAACCAGGGGTCAAATTTCTACAAGTTTCAACAGATGAGGTTTATGGAGATTTGGATGCACCGGGCAGGTTTGTTGAAACTATGCCTTTACTTCCCAACAACCCATATGCAGCATCAAAAGCAAGTGCTGATCTCATAGTAAGGGCTTATTGGAAAACGTTTGGTTTACCGGTTAATATAACACGTTGTAGCAACAATTATGGTCCATATCAGTTTCCTGAAAAACTGATACCACTTATGATTAACAATTGTTTGCAGGGGAAAAAACTGCCTGTATATGGTGATGGTCTGCAAGTTAGAGATTGGCTATTTGTGTACGATCATTGTACGGCTATTGATGTTGTCCTACACAAAGGTCTGGATGGAAATATCTATAATATAGGTGGCAATAATGAGAAAACTAATATTGAAATAGTTAGGCTTATTCTTAGAAAACTTGGGAAGTCAGAGAAATTGATTAATTATGTAAAAGACCGACCAGGACATGATAGAAGATATGCAATTGACAACACGAAAATAAGGACTCAATTAGGTTGGAAACCTATATATGATTTTGATCAAGGTATGGAAGAGACTATTGAATGGTACTTAAATAATACTGATTGGATAAAAAATGTGGTATCTGGTGATTACATTAGCTATTATGAAAAGATGTATTCTGAAGCACCTCAAATAAAAGCGTCAATAATTGATAGAATTGCAGCTACAAAAGACATACATTGAGAAGGGCGCAGGTTCCCATTTCTCTTTTTCACTATTTTCTCTATAGTTCCAGTTAATTTTGCCGATAACAATAGTGAGTATACCCACTCGTTTAACATGAAATGAAGGGACGGCGAAAAGGAATGGGCGTCGTGCTAAATACCATTAACCCAACATTAAATGGAATGGATCGTTTAAATACTAATAATAGTGAGTCTACCCTACCGAGCAACGGGGTTTTGGCTACAAAACAACCAGCTCAAGAGGAGGTGGTGGCTACCTCCGAGGTAATAAAGTCCGCAGCCGAAACCGCCAATGATCTGGCTAATGTTTTCAACACCAACATTAAGTTTAAAGTTCACGAGGAAACTAATGTAGCTATGCTACAGATAGTAGATGCTCGGTCGGGTGAGGTAATTAAAGAACTTCCACCAGCGACTGTGCTAGATATGATGGGGAAACTTTGGGATACAATTGGTTTAATAATTGATAAAAAAGCGTAGGTGGTGAGGCGATGAGTAGCAATTTACGTATTGGCGGTTTGGCCACTGGAATGGATATTGAACAAATCGTTAGCGATATGATGAAGGTTCAAAGCTTGCGTCGTGAGAAGTTGACCCAAGATAGAACTATACTAGAATGGAAGCAAGCTGCGTATCGGTCTACTAACAGTAAACTCAAAGCGTTGCAAGATGAGACATTTAAGATGAGGATGAAAGGAACCTTCTTAGGCAAGAGTGTAACTAGTAGTAATGAGGCCGTTATTTCGGCTACTGCTAGTACTAGCGCTAATGAGGCTACTTTTGACATTAAAGTCACCAGTCTCGCTACTGTGGCTGTAAAGCAAAGTACTGCTAGCTTATCTGCTTTGGATCTGGATAAAATTGATCCAACAAAGTCCTTGTGGGAGCAGAGAGACAAGTTTGCTGATCCATCAGCTTTAGGTACTAACTCTGGAGATCCCTTAAACTTTACGATTAATGGAAAAAGCTATACTTTTGCTAATACCGAAAGTCTCAATGGGATTATCAGCAAGCTTAATGTAGATACCGAATCCGAAATTAGCTTATTTTATGACTCGGTCACAGATAAAATTTCAGTGACATCAAAAGCTACCGGGGCTGAGGCTAAAATTGCCCTTACTGGTGAGTTTTGGGGACTACTTCAAATGGACGATGTGGTTGAGACAGGCACGGATGCCCAGTTAACCATTAATGGGTTGGAAACCAGTAGATCTAGCAATACATTTACTATAAATGGTGTTACCATTACTCTAAAAGGCGAGACAACAGACCCGGTTCGTTTAGAGATTAAACGGGATACTAATGCGATTTTTGAGACCATCAAAGGCTGGGTTGCCAAGTATAACGAGACTTTGGATGTTGTCAATACCGCATTAAAAGAGAGAAGGTTCAAGGATTATCGCCCCCTTACTGAGGATCAAAAAGCTGCGCTCAGTGATAAAGAGGTTGAACTTTGGGAGGAACGAGCCAAGAGTGGTCTCCTACAAAATGACGCAGTGCTCCAGGGTGAAATAAATAAGATGCGGTTAGCTATTTATAGCCCTGTTAGTGGTCTTGATACCGGGATAAGTCAATTATCTCAGCTTGGCATAACTACCGGTAATGCTGCCTTTGGGGAGGATGGAAGTCTGATAATTACCGATGATTACCTCTCCGGAAAGTTAATTATTGATGAAGTTAAACTTCAGAAAGCCATTGAAGAAAATCCGGATGGTGTTATGAATATCTTCACTAACCGTAGTGATGTACCTAGCCAAAAGGGTATTGGTGATCGGATTTATGGAGCTTTAAATAGTGCCATGAACCGTATTGCCGATTTGGCAGGCAAAGATTCTTCTGGGGTGGACTGGAGTTCTATCGGTAAGCGGATCAGAAGTTTCAATGAACAGATTGAGCGGGAAAACGATAGGCTCCAAATGATGGAGAATCGTTACTGGCGTCAGTTTACCGCTTTAGAGAAGGCTATTAGCCAGATGAATGCTCAGAGCGCTTGGCTAACGACACAATTCAGTATGGGCGGTATGTATTAGTGCCATTAGCAGAGATACTTGTTCAAAAGCTATCTTTACTACAGGAGATGTTGAGTGCTTCTGTAGAAATTAAAAACCTTCTAACAGCAGGGGAATTTAATGAAGAGACTATAGAACGTATCTCCTTTTACATGGAAACAAGACAGAATTTAATGCAAAAAGTAGATTCGTTAGATGCTAGACTTTCTGGTAATGCTGTGGATATTTCTCCAGGTTTGCACCAGGAGATTCAGAGGACGCTCCAGAAGCTAATGAATCTTCAAAGTGAAATCGATGACTTACTTGACCAAAAAAAAACAAGACTTCAAGAACAGTTGGGGAAGCTTAATGTATCCCGGCGGGGTATTAAAGGTTACTACAATCAGGAAGCAGCTGCTAAACCTAGATTTATTGATGATAAAAGGTAGAAAGGGGTTTATATGGTGGCGGTTAATCCACAACAGCGCTATTTAGAGGTTCAAGTCCAAACAGCAACCCCAGAAAAATTAATAACTATGCTTTACGACGGAGCTATTCGTTTTATGCGCCAGGCTCAAAAACATTTGGCGGTTCGGGATTTCTCAGAAGCTCACAATAACCTGCTACGAGCCCAAGACATTTTCTATGAGTTAATAGCCAACCTAGATATGGAAGCTGGGGGTGAGGTGGCTAAGAACTTAAATCAATTATATGATTTTATGGTGAATACCCTAATAGATGCAAATGTTAAGAAAGATCCTGCCAAGATTGAGACTGTCTTAACCATGCTTATTGATCTGCGGCAAACTTGGGTTCAGGCAATGAATGGTCTTGCAGCCCAAACTAATG
>ENA-UOOR01004317-UOOR01004317.1-fermentation-metagenome-genome-assembly--contig:-NODE-4317-length-11419-cov-2.875748_pt1 | contig 11419 bp, 9 predicted proteins | sample MGYA00245780_ERZ724029 | MGnify/ENA primary metagenome ERZ724029 (study PRJEB28704, sample SAMN03018315) | fermentation metagenome | biome: anthropogenic terrestrial biome; feature: soil; material... | reverse complement strand
GTACGACTGCATCGATTCAACAATTCTTTACCCCTCATTGATGAGCAAAATTAACGAAGGATTGTTTTTTGCAGGACAAATAAACGGCACAAGCGGTTATGAGGAAGCTGCCGCTCAAGGTATAATGGCAGGCATTAATGCGAGCCGTTATATAGATAAAAAAACCCCTTTCGTTTTAAAAAGGTCACAAGCGTATATCGGAGTGCTTATAGACGACCTTACCACAAAAGGCACAAGCGAACCTTACCGCATGATGACAAGCCGAGCAGAATACCGATTGATATTGCGTCAGGATAATGCCGATTTGCGCCTGACAGAAATAGGCAGACAAATAGGACTGGTAACGGATAGCCGCTACAAGATTTTTTGCGCAAAAAATCAGCAATTAAAAGAGGCAGAAAAACAATTGAGCCAAATTCTTAAACCTGCTCAAATAAACCCAGTGTTAAAAAAAGAGGGCGAAGCGGAAGTAAAAACAGGAATTAGCGTAAGAGCGGCGTTAAAGCGGGCAAAAATCAGCGTTGCAATTTTAGAAAGAGAGTTTGGACTGTTTAAAGGTTTTATGCCGCAAGTTAAGGAACAAATAGAGATAGAAACTAAATACGAAGGTTATATAGCCAAAGAAAGAGAAAAGGTAGCCGCCGCTATTAAAACTGAAAATAAAACGTTACCTGCTAATATAGATTATAAATTAATAAGTGGTTTAAGGATAGAAGCGCAGCAAAAATTAGATAAAATAAAACCTCTGACATTAGGTCAGGCAAGTAGAATTAGCGGTGTCAACCCTGCCGACATTTCCGTTTTGTCTGTATATTTAATGGGGAGCGAGAAACAATGAAGGAAAAAAACGGTAATAAACAAGAAATTATTAATCAGCAGAAAGAAGATATTCACTTTGATTTGCAACAAACAAAAAAGCAAGTGGAAATAATGGAAAGTAGCATTGACGAAAGAAAATCCGACGAAAAATTAGAGGATTTTATTATTAAAGAAGAAAAAATCAATTTACAAAATATTTTTGCCCCCTATTTAACTTTAACAACTACACAAGCGAGTAAATTGTACATATATAATAATTTTTTAATAAAAAACAACAAGAAAGTTAATCTTACTGCCATAACAGACGGTTACGAAATAGCAGTTAAGCACTTTTTAGACAGCGCATTGGGGGCACAGTTTATACCACTAAATGCCGAGTTGTGCGATATAGGAAGCGGTGCAGGTTTTCCTGCTGTGGTGCTTAAAATAATTCGTGACGATTTAAAGGTAACATTAGTTGATTCCATCGCTAAAAAAGTCGATTTTTTGCGGCGATTATGCCAAATATTAAAAATAGAAGCGCAGCGATTTATTGCCCGAGCGGAGAATTTAGCTTTGACCCGCCGAGAAACTTTTTCTTGCGTTACAGCAAGAGCGGTGGCAAGTTTACCCACGCTGTTGGAGTATTGCGCACCGCTTGTTAAACTAGGCGGAATATTTTTAGCATACAAAGGGCGGGAAGCAGAGGCAGAAATTTTGCAAGCAATAACAGCTGCCGAAGTTTTAGGGATGGAGATAGCCAGCAAAAACGATTTTATTTTGCCAAATGAGGACTTTCGCACGATAATAGTTTACAAAAAAATACGAGAAACGCCGCAAAAGTATCCAAGAGCGCAAAATTTACCTAAAAAGAAGCCAATAATGTAACAAACACACTAAGTAAAGCAGATAAACATTGCTTTACACGGTTTAATAATTATGCTAATATAATTATATTCGGAGTAATATGTCAAAAATAGTAACTATCAGTAACCAAAAAGGCGGTGTGGGGAAAACTACCACCGCAATAAATTTAGCGGCGTATGTTGCCGAAAAGGGACACAGAGTCCTAATTGTAGATATTGACCCGCAAGGCAACGCCACTACCGGTTTAGGCATTGCAAAAAATCAATTAAGGGGCAGTATGTATGATGTAATGTTATGCCAAATACCGGCGGAAGAAGTTATTTTGCATACACAGGTGGACAATTTAGATATATTGCCTTGCACCAATGAACTTGTGGGCGCCGAAATCAATTTGATAAACGTCAACAGACGTGAGTTTGTTTTGCAAGATTCGCTTACTCCCTTAAGGGATATTTATGATTTTATATTTATTGATTGCCCCCCGTCGTTAGGATTATTAACCCTTAATGCATTGACGGCAAGCGATAGGGTGATAATACCTGTTCAGAGCGAGTTTTTTGCTTTAGAAGGACTAAGTCAACTGGTAAATACTATAAAAATAGTCAAAGAGCGCACCAATCCGAGTTTAGAAGTAGACGGAGTTGTTCTTACAATGTACGACAGCCGCAGCATAATGAGCCGTCAGGTCACGGAGGAAATACAGCGGTTTTTTGGCGAAAAAGTTTACAAATACCCCGTGCCCCGAAATATCAAAGTTACCGAAGCGCCGGGATTTGGCATACCTATATCGATACATGCCCCCAAAAGCAGCGGCGGCGCAGCATACCAAAAACTCGCAGAGGAGTTTATTAATAGAGAGGAGAAGAAGATAAAATGACGCAAAAAAAAGGTTTAGGTAGAGGCCTCTCGGCGCTATTTGATATAAACGAGTTGAATGCGCAACCTAACATTTCGGAAGAGGGCGTAGCGGTACGCAAAAAAGTTGAAGAGGCAAACGAAAAAGTACGCCCCGTCAGTAACCTTGACGGTAGCGGAAGAGTAATTGCTGTTAATATAGATTTAAAGGACATTGACCCAAATAGGGAGCAGCCGCGCAAAAATTTTGACGAAGCTTCATTAAACGAACTTGCGGAAAGCATTCGTTTGCACGGCGTCATTCAGCCTATTGTTGTGGTGCGCATGGGCATGCGCTTTATGATAATTTCCGGCGAAAGACGTTTTAGGGCAAGTAAAATTGCAGGCAAGGCTACAATTCCCGCAATTATTAAAAACTATACGCCGCAGCAAGTGCGGGAAATAAGCTTAATCGAAAACTTACAGCGGGAGGATCTTAACCCCGTTGAAGCGGCGCGCGCAATCAAACAGCTGATGATGGAGTTTAATATGACTCAGGAAACAGCCGCCGACCGCATAGGCAAAAGCCGCAGTGCAATAGCCAATACTTTAAGGTTGCTGTCGCTAAGTAGCGAAGTGCTTGATTTGATTCAAGACGGACGATTGTCAGCGGGACACGGCAGAACTTTAGTGGTGGTAGATGACGAAAAGGAACAATTAGATTTAGCACTTAAAGCATGCGACGGCAAAATGAGCGTTAGGGAAATCGAAAAGCAAGTACATAACATTTTAAACCCAAAACCAGTTGCGGAAGTTATTCGCAAGGCGGAAGTAAGTCTCGAATTAAAAGACCTCGTAACAAATATGCAACGTGCTTTTGCAACAAAAGTTACCGCTGTTGGCAACGGCAATAAAGGGCGAATTTGCATTGATTATTATACCAAAGACGATTTAGACAGGATAACTACCTTTGTGCGTGATTGGGGAAGGGATAAGTTTAATTAATGAAAATTTATTAAAAATGGAAATTTGTTTTTAGATGTCAAAATCAAAGCTTTTTAAATGGATATAAAGAAGCAGAAATGAAAAAAGTATATTTTGCTTTTTGATCAATTATTAGGATAGGCTTCGATCCAAGCATCAAAATAGTTGACAAAATTATTTTTGTCAGCTTGAGGACGGTTTAAGGTAAAAATGTATTTTAGAATTAGGTATTTTGCAGAAAAACCTGCTTTTGCTATTTTTTTTATGTTTTCCTCAGCCTTGCTTTTGTAGAGGTCTCTCATATATATATCAGACAGCATAAAATGAAAGTATTTGGCTAAATTGTTTTTACGCCATAATAATTCGCCTTCCGATTTGGTATGATAGGTTAAATAATGGCGCTTGCCTTCTGTAATCTTTTCTCCTTCAATGTTTAGCAAAGAAAGACAATCCGATGGATCGGTAAGATATTTGGGAAAGTTTTCGATATTGACTCGAAATATTTTATCGAAGGGGGGACTACTTTCGGTTATTTCATCTGAAAATTTTAAGGTGCGAATAAACATTTCATTATGCAGCTTAAGCTTTTTTAAGCTTTTATTTAGGTTTTGGATTTGACGTAATATGCGATTCTCTGCCTCGGCGAATAAATTAGAATATATTTCTGGCGTACCTATTTCATAATATTTTTTAATCATATTAAAGGAGAATCCGATATTGCGCAACATCTGTATCGTAATCGCATCGCAATACGATACTATGTCGTATTGATAATATTTGTTTTCGGCATTTGTTTGCGATGGATAAATCCTTTTTTACTCCAGACTCTTAAGGTTTCGTAGGGTACATTGGTCAGCTTGGAAAGTTGAGCTATATGCATTGATTCATTTGTGTGCGGAGTTCTTTTTGTATTCATATTTTTATCCTAAAAAGTGCTTGACTCGGTATTAATACCGAGTTTTATACTATCAGTATAAATAATTTTTGTCAATCATTTGACAAAGGGAGGTATAAAATGAGAAAAATATGTAAACTTTTTGTGCTATTGATAGTTATTGCTTTGGCAGTATGCACTTTGGTCGGCTGTGCACAACCCAAAACAGTGACTTTCAAAAACGCCGGCAACGAAGTAATAGCGGTTGCGGTAGCAGACAGAGAAGGTAGAGTAACGGAGCCGAGGATAACCGTTGCTAACGGTGCAGAAATCGAAGGCTGGTATACCGACAAAGATTTCGAAACAAGCAGCAAATTTGAATTCGATAGGGATAAAATTAAAGAAGATACAACCTTGTACGTTAAACTTATCAATATCGACTATAATGTAATTTACGATTTAGGTTATACCTTAGGCGAAGGCGAATCAATGCCAGAAGCGCCGAGAGAGACAATTTTTAATGTCGATGGCACTTTCACTACTCCTATCAACGCTCCTATACGCATAGGTTATGTTTTTAAAGGCTGGGCAAGCAACGGCAATTTATATGAAGCAAACGAAACGGTAACAGTAAACCTAAGCGGAGATATATCTTTAGTCGCTACCTGGGACATAGCCTATGTTACCGTAAATTTTTATGATGACGCTGCTATCATAATTGCTTCAAGGGAAGTTCCTTACGGCAGCGATGTTATCGCACCTCAAGCGGCGGCGCACTCCTACGGCTGTTTTGAATTTGTTGGCTGGGACAATGAATTAAAAGGTGTTATCCAAGATGCGAATGTTCACGCTGTTTACGAATACCGTCCCGCTGACGACAGCTGGTTCGACTTTGTACCGGTAAAAAACGAAAAAGATGAAACAACCGCTTACAAAATAAGAATGGCGCTGGACAAAGAAAGCCCTTATTACGAGGAAGGGGGCGAATACTGGTCAAATTCCAAAAAGCGTTTCAATACGGATGGATGGTATGGAATGCCTGACTTTTACAACGGCAAACCGGTAATCGGATTTGAAGGTATTAGTGCTATGGACGATGTAGGCCGCGGTGGCCAATGGAACGGTTACCAAAATTTGAATGTTAGTATATATATACCTGACAGCTATGTAAGTATCGAAAAAAAGCAAATAAAATGGTGGGTAGCCGACACCGTAGTAGTAGGTAAAAACCTGAAATCAATAGACAAGCTGGCTTTTTGGAATTGTTATATACAAAATTGGATTATAAGCGAAGAAAACGAGTATTTTTGCGGCGAAGGCGGCAGCCTTTACAGCAAGGACAAAACGGTATTGCTCTGCATGTATAACGATGCTTTTGTTGAGGAAGTCACGATACCGGAGCATGTAAAATACATATATCCCAATTTTGCGACCAGCTTTAGTTTTTTATTAAAAACGGTTAATATTTTGGGTGACGTTGAAGAAATAGGCGCGGGAGCTTTTTCGGAGTGCTGGATGCTCTCGACGGTCAACATAGAAGGCAGCGTAAAGAGGCTTGCAGATGCAGCCGATTGTGCCGATCCAAATTATGTTAACAGCGAAGATTTTGCCGAGGGAGTGTTCAGCTTTTGCGATCAGCTTACTTCGATAAATTTGAAGGGTATAGAATATATAGGGTTCGGTGCGTTTACAGGCTGTTCAAATTTAACAAATATTGAGCTGGATACAACTTTAAAATATGTTTCTCCAGAAGCGTTGGTAGGTTTGGGATCGCTTTCGACGATTAAGTTCAACGGGGGAGCGACAGTCAGCACAAACGGTAAATTTTTGTGCGAGGGCAATACTCTGATAGAGAAGGAAGCCAGTGCTATTAAACTTACTACTGATGGAGAAACCAAAGGTGACGTTTTCATAATTTATGCGGCGATGCAGGAAAGCATTTCTTACAATATACCCGATACGGTGCGCGAATTTTACGAATGGGCTTTCGAAGGCGCTTCAAAACTTAACAGCGTGACTATTCCTGATGGCGTTGAGGAGTTGCCGGGAGGATTGTTTGTACGCTCCGGATTGACAAGCATTGTAATACCGTCCAGCGTAAAAAAATTTCCGTTGACTGATGAAAGCAAGGGTGCAATGTTGATAGATTCGGTTTCAGCTTTTATCAATTGCCGGCAGCTGGCAAGCATTACCTTTGCGGAGGATTGCCAAATCACCGAAATCCCTGATCTGTGCTTTAACGGTACGATTTTAACGGTTATTGAATTGCCCGCTTCGGTGATAAAAATAGCCGCAAACGGACTTGCAATAGACACTTTGCAGGCGATTACTGTACAAAATGGCAGCGTTAACTTTGAGGCGAACGAAGGCGTTTTGTACAACTTAGGCAAAATGGAGCTGTTGTGTTATCCTGCGTCAAAAGAAGGGGAAACTTTTGAGATGCCGTCGTCTGTTAGAAAAATAATGAGAGAGTCCTTTGCTTCTTGCCATAAATTAGTACGACTGGAGATTAACGAGGGTTTTGAGGAAATTTTGCCTGGAGCGTTTTATGGGGCACGGTTAAAGGAAATAGTGTTTTCGTCGACGGTAAAAAAAGTGGATTTATGCTCATTCCCTTGTTATTATCTGGAGCTATTGGATTTTAGCGCAATGACGGACCCCTTTGAGGTCACTAATATTTTGGAAGCGCCGGAAAGCACCAAACTGTTTATGTGTTTAACGTATCCAAGCTCAAAATAGAGGTGGCAGAAAGCAATTACGATGCTTTTTATCAAATGCTTAATCTGTACACAAACAATTACGGAAACCGTATCGATATAAGCGGTTATTCCGATGCTGCGGTTACGGTATACGCTTTTGTAAACGGTGATGAAACGGAAACGATGCGGGCAAGGAAGCTTACTTCTTATCCCATTCCTCAATGGAAAGGCGGCGAGCCCATACAATATTTCCAAGGCTGGTTTGTCGATGATGGCATTTGGCAAGAGGAAATAGCTTTGCCCGCCGAAAACGAGCTCGGTACAGTTGTCACCTATTATGCCAAATGGGGAAGTGAAGAGCGGCGTGACGGAACGATGGAGTGTTTTGCATATTTGCTGGAGATTAATACCCCTAAAACGATAACAGTAATGGCGGAAAAATCGATAGTATACTTTGAAACCTTGGTTGAGCCGGAAACGGAAGAATTTTTTTTGATAATCTTGGTACTTTTTATTGACGGAGAAGAATGTGCATATATTGAATTATACGAATTACCCGCAAATAAAATAGTTAAAAGTTGCTTGGATTTCACTAAGTATCTGGATAATTTCCCAGCGGAAATTGAAATAGAAATAATAATGATAGTAGAGTAATTATTATAATTATGCTCTAAAAATAAAAGGCGGTACGAAATTCTCGTACCGCCTTTACTGTCTAAAACAATAAGGTTTTATAATGGTTCTATAATAAATGTTGTGGGATAGGTAAAAAAGGTAGAGCATTTAAGCACTCTTTAGTATAATTGAGATTGTTTAATTAATAGCCTAAAATACCAAATTACACTTTATTGAGTAAATCTAAACTGAAAAGTAGTCTTTTAAGCGTTTCTTCTTTGCCGAGTAGGTCGGCTAGTTCCGTTGCGCCGCCCGGTGTGGACTCCTTGCCGCTTATAGCTATTCTTGTAATCCAAAGAATCCCGCTTTTTTTAACATCTTCTTGTGCCGCTAAATCTGTCAATACGTTATACAAAGAGGCATTGTCCCAAGTTGATATGTTCTGCAAAACGTAAATAATTTTAGGCAAAAATTTTTTAGCATTTTCAATACTGCTTTTTTGTTTAGCATTTTCAAAAAGGTTAATGTCGTATTTATCAAATTCCTCTAAAAAATTTACCTTTTCGGGTATTTCCGTTAAAGCTTCCGTTCTTCCTTGAATTATTTTAGCTAATTTTACATAATCATATTTGCCTGCTACTTTGCTTTTGTCTAGATAAGGCGCTGCTAAATGTAAAAATTTATCGCTATCCATTTCTTTAATATAAAGTCCGTTTAGCCACTTTAGTTTTACCTCGTCAAAAATAGCAGGCGAACGGTTTATTCCTTCAATGCTAAAAAGCTGCTGCATTTCTTCAAAACTCATTTTTTCCCTATCATTTTTTGGAGACCAACCCAGCAAAACGATATAATTGATTATTGCTTCCTTTATATATCCCTTTTCGATTAAATCTTCGTAGCTTGCTGCACCGTCACGCTTGCTCAGTTTATGCTCCTTGTCCCGCATAATAGGCGGCATATGAATATACATAGGTCTCTTCCACCCAAAAGCATCATAAAGCAAGTTATACTTAGGAGTACTCGTCAAATATTCCGTACCCCGCATAACAACGTTTATCCCCATTAAGTGGTCGTCAATTACGTTGGCAAAGTTGTAGGTAGGCATACCGTCTGATTTTATAAGAATATTGTCTTCTAACTCTTCGTTTTTTACGCTTATTTCTCCAAAAACAGCATCAACATAAGAGGAAATACCCTCTGTGGGCATATTTTGACGGATTACAAAAGGTTCGCCGCTTTCTATCCTTTTTTGTGTTTCTTCTTTACTTAAAGCCAAACAATGCTTGTCGTATTTACGTGCGCCTTTTTCGTCAGGCAAGTTTTCTAACCGTTCTTTCGTGCAAAAACAATAATAAGCCTCGCCCTTTTCTATTAATATTTTGGCATATTTAAGATATTCGTTTTTCCGTTGACTTTGTATATAAGGACCGTAGTCTCCGCCAACGTCGGGTCCTTCGTCATAAAAAAGCCCTGCTTCCTTCATTGTTTTTAAAATATTATCAATACTATCCGCTACCAATCTGTTTTGGTCGGTGTCTTCAATACGCAAAATAAACTTTCCGCCTGTTTTTTTTGCGTATAAATAACTATATAATGCTGTGCGTAATCCCCCTATATGCAAATATCCTGTGGGGCTGGGCGCAAATCTTGTCCTAACTTGATTTTTTTCCATTTTTTTCCTTATTTATAAATTAACAATTAAAAAGTTTGTCTAATTCTTCTAATTCCTTTGCTACATTGATACGGGCAAATAAATTTTCGCCTTTTGTTACCTTATCCCCTTCCTTCATGCCGTCAAAGGAAAGCAAGCTGTCAAAATTGTCAGGCACTTCACCTTTATTTAACCTTTGGTAAATTTCCTCAGCGGTATTCATCAAAAAAGGACTTATCAAAAGAGCAATAAACCTAATTGTCTCTATTAGGTTATACAACACCGTACCTAATCTTTCCCTTTTGTCTTGTTCTTTTGCCAGCACCCAAGGCGTGTTTTCGTCAATATATTTGTTTGCTCTGTAAACAAGCGCAAAAATTTCGCTCATTGCTTGCGGCATATTAAAAGCATCTATTGCCGTCCTGCACTTATTTAAGCAGTCTGTTGCCATATTGGTTAGCTCCCTGTCGTTGTCGTTAAGTTCGCCTTGACGGGGCACAAAACCGTCAAAATATTGAGTTATCATAGCGGTGGTTCTGCTCACAAGATTGCCTAAACTGTTGCATAAATCGCTGTTAAAACGGTTGAGCAAAGCTTCCGTTGTATAAACACCGTCATTTCCAAAAGGCACTTCCCTAATTAAATAATAGCGAATAGCGTCTAGTCCGTACCTATTCACCAAAAAATACGGGTCAACAACGTTGCCCTTGCTTTTGCTCATCTTGTCGCCACCAAACAAAAGCCAACCGTGACCGTAAACGTGTTTAGGGAGAGGCAAATCCAAAGCCATTAAAAGCGCCGGCCAAATAATGCTATGAAAACGCACAATTTCTTTAGCCATCATATGAACGTCCGCCGGCCAATATTTTTTAAACAGGCTGTCATTTTCGCTTGCATAACCTAAAGCGGTGATGTAATTGCTTAGAGCATCAATCCACACATAAACGCTGTGGTTTTTGTCAAAAGGAACAGGTACACCCCAAGTAACGCTAGTACGACTCACTGCCAAATCAACTAAGCCGGGTTTAATAAAGTTGTTTACCATTTCATTAACGCGAGAATAGGGCTGTAAAAATTCGGGATTTTCCGTATACAGCGCAAGCAGCCTGTCGGCGTATTTACTCAATCTAAAAAAGTAACTTTCTTCCTTAGCTTTTAAAACTTCTCTATTGCAGTCGGGGCACTTCCCTTCTGTTAGCTGACCTTCCGTCCAAAAGGATTCACAAGGACTGCAATACCAACCTTCATACTCTGCTTTATAGATATCGCCTTTGTTATACAGCTTTTCAAAAATTTTTTGCACTGTCGCTTGGTGATAATCGTCAGTAGTACGAATAAACTTATCGTAGCTTATGCGCATCAATTGCCAAAGTTTTTTTATGTCGACATAAAGCGTATCGACAAATTCCTTAGGGCTCAGTCCCTTTTCCTCTGCCTTTTTTGCAATATTTTGACCGTGCTCGTCCGTTCCCGTTAAAAAGAAAACATCAAAGCCGTCTTTACGCTTAAACCTCGCTAAACAATCGCAAACAACGGAAGTATAACAATGTCCTAAGTGTAATTTTCCGCTACTGTAATAAAGAGGAGTGGTAATATAAAATGTTTTGTCTCTCTTTTGCATATCTTTCTCCAACAAAAGTTCTAATTATATAGTTTAACGCAAAATCAGTAAAAAGTAAACATAATTATTAAGGTTATGATACTTTTAGCGTTAAAAATAACGTTGTCGCATATGCCAAAAAGACCTTACATAAAATAATTAAAGCAAGAAATTATTTATCTTAACAACTATTTATAAAAAGGAATAAAAATGGCAACTGTTTGGTTTGTATTAATTGCCGGAAGCCTAATATTGATGCTCATCTATAATCCCGACGCAGTGTTGGCAGTTATGACAATAAGCGTAACGGAGAGTTTTGAGTTGTGCATAAAGCTTGCCGGCGTATATTGCATTTGGTTAGGATTTATTGAAGTTATGCGCCAAATTGGCGCACTTGACCTTTTGGGTACGTTGTTAAGACCTCTTATTAGATGTTTATACGGCGAATTAAACCCAAAAGCTCGCGATTACGTTATTGTCAATATGTCGGCTAACTT
>ENA-UOOR01004316-UOOR01004316.1-fermentation-metagenome-genome-assembly--contig:-NODE-4316-length-11421-cov-6.223210_pt1 | contig 11421 bp, 6 predicted proteins | sample MGYA00245780_ERZ724029 | MGnify/ENA primary metagenome ERZ724029 (study PRJEB28704, sample SAMN03018315) | fermentation metagenome | biome: anthropogenic terrestrial biome; feature: soil; material... | reverse complement strand
GGGGGGGGGGGGGTATTTACATATATTAACTTATTCTATCTCTGTCATTCCTTCTTTTTATCTTTCCTGCATGTTTCCTCTTGCAGACTTTTACAAAATTATTTTTTTTACAACGATCAGTCTCACTGTTTTATAACTAGTGATAAAGACAAGCTGCGGCGATTAGCTCGGAATTCCGGGATAACCTCCGCCGGTCATCTTTTATTATCTCTAAACTCAAAGGATATTTCCGCCAATGTGCGGACATTAGCTGGCAACTCCGGGATGATGTTTGCCATCCTTCTTTTCTTACCCTGCATTTCAGGGAAGTCTTTTGCCGTCCGGCAACCATTAGTCGGAGATTCGCGGAAGACTTCTGCCGGCGGGCAAATAGTAGCCGGGGATTGTAGGATTATCATTGCCGTCCGGCGAAAATGTGTATTTATTCACAATACATTCGAAAAACATTTACAAAATTAAAAATAGAATGTCATGTTAAAGATTTCACTTACAAAATTATCAACAAAGGCGCTGGGTGATTTCGCCGTACGCGTGTTGTTATTATTGAAAGCATTGGTCGAGACTATCCTGAAAGACCATCCTTTATTAGCTGATCTGGAAAAAAAGAACGCCATTTATCAACAAGTGGTGGTGAAAAAAGTGTATAGCGGGTTGGGCGATGATGTGGAAACGCTCGACTTGAAACGGGATAATGCTTACCGCGGATTCCGGCGGTTGCTGAAAGGATTTCTCCGGTTCGAATCGTCTAAAAGCGATGATGCCCGTGCCTTACTGGAAGTATTGGATGAAGTGGGCGATATGGAAGGCCGGAAATATGCCGACCAGAACACCATGATGCGCAAGTTGGTAGAAAAGCTATCGGCCGGAGAAAACCTGGTGCGGGTTACACGCCTCGGACTTACGGAAGAACTGAACGCTCTGAAAACAGCACAGGCGAATTTCGAATCCCTAGCCGGGACACAGAATTGCGTCAAGCCGGATCGGCTTCTGTGTTGCGGAAAGAACTGGAAGAATCCTTGTATAATATATTGGCGTTGGTATCGGCCATGCGCAACTAGGCGGAATGGAAAGACCTGTATGCCCAGCTCGGCCAGTTGATCAAGGAGTTTAAAACCCGTTTGGACGAAGAGGAAGATAAGGAAAAAGCGGGGGCGTAGGGATAAACCTGTGGGTTTGTCTTGTAGCTTAAATTGTGAAGATTATTCTCTTATGTGTCCGAATGTATGATTATTAAGTTAAATAGTAAATATCGATAAATTTCTAATTTAAAACTAAATGTATGAATAACATCAATTTAAAGTATGTGCGCATCTTGTGTAGCATCTGTATTGTTTTGTCCGTATATATGTTCATCATATTATCCTGCGGAAAGAGCGATTCCGATATGGACGATGACTATAAGTATAACCCTGATAAACCGGTCGTTTTGGAGTCTTTTTCTCCTTCGGAGGGAGGAATGGCTACACGCTTGATTATTTCGGGTAGTAATTTGGGTAACGATCCTTCCAAAATCAAGGTTTATTTTAACGAAAAACCGGCGGCTATTATCGGTTGTGATAAAGGAAAAGCGCTGGTCGTAACGCCTCGGCAGCCTGGCGATACCTGTACGATTTCGGTGGTAGTAGGGAAAGATTCTGTTACCGCTACCGAAAAGTTCGTTTATCATATCTCAACAACGGTAACGACCCTTGTTGGGAAGAAAGGGACCAACGAATTGAAATCCGGTTCGTTTGCTGAGGCTACATTCATGAATCCATCCACCTTGACGGTAGACAACGAAGGCAATATTTTCCTTTCTCATTGGAGAGGTAACTATGAAATTGTCATGATCAACCAGCAAAACCAGACCGTAACCAAGATGTATAGCGGCGACGCTACCGGAGCACCTTCGACCGATGCAGAGGGTAAAGTCGTAATGTTTCCCAGCGACGGCGGTGATGTGTTGTATGTGCTCGACCCCGCCGCTCAATGGGGAGTACGGAGGAGGCAGATATTGCATCCGTCGGCCGAAGAACAAGCCGCGGGAATGAAAGATTTTAAAATTAACTGGAAACATGGTTTTGCGGCGTGCAAATTAGACGGGATGATTTATACCCGTTCTGCCGGGGGACAGATTGTGAAGTTCAACCCGAAAACACGAGTCGGACAATTGGTTGCTGATGGTATCGACCCCGATACGGATGGTTTTCTTTCATTCGATCCGCTTCATCCCAATATGTTGTATATTTCCTATCCCAGCCGGCACTGTATTTACACATTCGATATCCTGACGAAAGAACATAAGTTATTTGCAGGATCAAAGAATACACCGGGATGGAAAGACGGAAAAGCGGATGAAGCATTATTCAACAGTCCTGTTCAATTGGTTTTTGATGTGAACAATAATATCGTTTTGGCGGATGCCGGTAACCATTGTATTCGCCAGATTACTCCGGAAGGAAGAGTTTCTACACTGATCGGGATAGCCGGAAAGGCGGGTTATCAGGACGGAAATCCGGATGACGCCTTGTTCAACTACCCTAAAGGGGTAGCGATCGATAAAGATTATAATATTTATATCGCCGATTACAATAACAATTGTATTCGTAAACTGGCGGTGGAGTAAGCTGGATAACTATAAATTATATAAATTATGAAGAATATATTGATTGCTTGTTTGTCGCTTTGCCTGGTAATTCCGGCTTATGCACAGCAGAATTTAACGGTATCGGGGATCGTTCAGGAGGAAAAGGGTGAACCCTTACCCGGAACCAGTATTTATGTAAAAGACCGTCCCGGGCTCGGTACCCTGTCGGATGTCGAAGGGCGGTTTACGATCCGGGCTTCGAAAGGGGAGATAATTGTTTTTAGTTTCATAGGCTATGATAATCTCGAATATAGAGTGGAAAATGAAGTAAAAGACCTGATAATCATCTTAAAGGAAAAAACGACAGCCATTGAAGAAGTGGTGGTGACGGCTTTGGGTAGCGTACAACGTAAAATCAGTACGGTAGGCGCGATCAGCAGCATCGATGCGCAAGAGTTGCAAGTTCCGGCCACCTCAATGGCGAATATAATCGGGGGGCGTATGCCGGGGGTAATTACTATGCAAACGAGTGGGGAACCGGGTAAAAATATATCGGAATTTTGGATACGCGGAATCAGTACTTTCGGAGCGAACAGTTCGGCTTTGGTGCTTATAGACGGGTTGGAAGGCAATCTTAACTCGATCGACCCTGCAGATGTAGAAAGCTTTTCCATCCTTAAGGATGCATCGGCAACCGCCGTTTACGGGGTCAGAGGAGCTAACGGAGTCGTGCTGGTAAATACAAAACGTGGCTTTACGGGTAAATTGAAAATCAATGCGCGGGTCAACTATACGATTGCCAAATTACAAAAGATGCCCAATTATATGCATGCGTATGATTATGCCCGATTAGCCAATGAAGCCCGTGTGGTGCGGGAAGACGAACCTCTCTACACCGAACGCGATATGCAAACGATCCAATATGGTTTGGATAAGGATCTGTTTCCGGATGTGGACTGGCAAAAAGAAATCGTAAATCCGGTAAGTTACCAGAAAACCTATTACCTAAGCGCACAAGGCGGCGGTGAAATTGCGACCTATTTTTTCAGCTTGGGGATGTCGAATGAGACGGCGGCTTATAAACAGGATAAAAGCAGCCTCTATAAAGTTGATATGGGTTATAATACGTATTCTTATCGGACGAACCTGGATGTCAACCTAACCAAAACGACTAAGATCTTTTTTGGTGTGGACGGTTACCTGACCCGCAATAAGATGCCGGGTATCGCCACAACGAATTATATTTGGCAAGCACAGTCGAACCTGACGCCGCTTCTGATCCCTACGGTTTACTCAACCGGCCACCTGCCGGCATGGGGGGCAGGTAATTATTATTCGCCTTATGTCATGATCAATTATACGGGAATTACCTCCGACGAGTCGAATTTAGCCAAAGCTACGCTGGCGTTGAACCAGGATTTGTCATTTATCACCAAGGGATTGAAGATAAGGGCGCAGGGCGCATTCGATACGCAAAGTTGGTTTTCGGAACGGCGGTATGTGCTTCCCGAATTATATTATGCTTCTTCACGGGACGTGAACGGAAAACTACAGATTGCCAAAAAGGTGAATAAGATTGCGGCCAACTATGGTTATGGGCAGAACCAATACCGGAAATACCATTTTGAATCGACCTTGAATTATGAAAAAATCATTCGGGAAGATCACCGCCTTTCGGCATTGGTGTACTATTATATGAGCGATTCCAAGAAAACCCAGGATATCACGGGTGTCGACTGGAACCTTGCGGCTGCTCCCAAGCGATACCAGGGGATTTCGAGCCGGATGACGTATGGTTATAAGGATACGTATCTGCTGGATGTAAACTTCGGCTATACCGGTTCGGAAAACTTCCAGGCCGGGCGCCGTTTCGGGTTCTTCCCTTCTATTGCCGGAGGTTGGGTACCCACGAATTACAAATGGATGAAAGACCACTTGTCGTGGTTGAATTTCTTTAAGATACGGGCTTCGCACGGTTCTGTGGGAAATGACCAAATTTCGGGAACCCGCTTTCCCTATATCACCCGTATTAATGAAAACGCTCCCGCCGGCTGGGGCGGCACCGAAGGCGGTATACAGGAAACCGTTATAGGCGCCGACAACCTGATGTGGGAAAAATCCATCAAATCCGATATCGGGATAGAGGGGCGGCTGTTTCATGAAAAAGTCTCTTTCGTCCTCGACTTTTTCCAGGACCGGCGCGACGGGATTTTCCAACAACGGGCACAAATCCCCAACTATGTAGGGTTGGTTAATTTACCTTACGGCAACGTGGGCAAAATGAAGAGTTGGGGGTCCGACGGCAATATTTCCTATACCCATGACTTCAGGAAAGACCTCTCGCTTACCTTGCGGGGAAACTTTACCTATTCTACCAATGAAATAGAGAATTGGGAGCAGGCCTACCCGAAATATAACTACCAGCGATATTCCAATTTCCCGGTGAATGTCATCAGAGGATATATCGCAAGCGGCCTGTTCAAGGATGAACAGGATGTGAAGAGCAGTCCCAAGCAAAGTTTCGGCGGGTTTAAGGTGATGCCCGGAGATATCAAATATAAGGATGTGAACGGCGACGGACAAATTAACACGGACGACCAGGTTGTTTTGTCTTATCCGACGTATCCCCGTTTAATGTATGGTTTCGGCGCCGATTTTCGTTACAAGGACCTCACGGTCGGCATTCTTTTTAAAGGAACGGGCGATACCGACTTCTTTCACGTGGGATATACCTACTGGGACGGATATAGCTGGCAAACGAACGGTATTGGATATACCCCGTTTCATGGACAGGAAGCCGGAAATGTCTTGACCATCCTTGCCGATCCCAAAAACCACTGGACACCCGCATCCTACTCGGGAGACCCTGCAACGGAAAATCCGAATGCCCGTTTTCCGCGTCTTTCGTATGGGTATAATGCAAACAATTCGCAGCTATCCACTTTTTGGAAGGGCAATAGCAAATACCTCCGCCTGCAGGAAATTACCCTCAATTATAATTGGAAAAATAAAGCCTTTCAGGCTTTAGGGCTCACTTCCATAGATTTGCAAGTCGTAGGCAATAATTTATATGTATGGGATCAGGTCGATCTGTGGGATCCGGAACAGGCACATCAAAACGGACGCGCCTATCCTATTCCTGCCCGCTTAACGTTTCAGGTTTATCTTAATTTCTAACTTATATAGATATGAATAATAGAATAATATACTTAACTGTTTTGTTTTTGCTCGCTTTCTTTCCGCTTTTCCAATCATGTGATTTTTTGGATACGGATGATTATTTCTTCAATGAAACGCTTCAGCAGGATTCCATTTTCAGTAATAAGCGGAACCTGGAAAAATATGTGTGGGGAACGGCGGCCTATTTTCCCGATGAAGGAAGAATTTTTGGAAACAATTATACACCAGGCCCTTTTGCGACGGATGAAGGTTTTACTCTTTTCGGTACCGGTGAATTTCATGGAATGGCTTTCGTTCTAGGAGAGGTGAAACCGAACAATCTGTACGGCATGGATATTTGGGGAGGAATGTACCAGATTATTCGTAAATCGAATACCATTCTGGCGCGTATGGACGAAGCCCAAGACATGACCGCGACGGACAAGAGAGACTTGTTGGGCTATGTCTATTTTATGCGCGCCTACGCTTATTATCACTTGCTTATGCAGTATGGGCCAGCCATTCTTTTGGATGATAACGTACTGGAAAATAATGAAGGGCCGGAATATTATAATACCCACAGGGCCACGTACGACGAGTGTATCGAATATATTTGCGGGGAATTGGAAAAAGCGGCCCAATACCTCCCCATGGAAGTAGCGATCAATTTTTTTGGGCGGCCTACCAAAGGCGCTGCCTACGGATTGATATCGCGGTTACGCCTGCAAGCCGCCAGTCCTTTGTATAACGGACAAAGTGCTGCCCGGATCTATTTTGGCGACTGGAAGCGTAAAACCGACGGCGCGCAATATATTTCTCAAACGTATGACGAGAAGAAATGGGCTTTGGCCGCTCTTGCTGCAAAGCGGGTCATGGATATGGGCATTTACAAACTGCATACGATCGAGAAGCAGGGAGATACTCCCCCGCTACCCGCTAATGTACCGTCCGCACCGTTTCCCGACGGAGCCGGCGGTATCGATCCGTTCCGTTCGTATTCCTATATGTTCAATGGCGAATCGCTCGGGTCCCAGAATAAGGAGTTTGTTTGGGGGAGAATGTCCGGAAATGTTTTGGATTATACGCGACATTCATTTCCCGTCGCAATTATGGGCGGTTGGAACGGAATGGGAGTAACCCAGAAAGTAATAGATGCCTATTATATGGCGGACGGGCGTGACATAGGCAATTCGAGCCTGGAATATCCGTATTCGGAAGAAGGATTTATGGGCGGAAGCGATAAAACATTTTCCGGATATCTTCTTAAAAATTCAATCAATAAGATGTATGTTAACAGGGAAATGCGTTTTTATGCCAGTATTGGTTTCAGCGAATGTTTCTGGACGGCAAGCACCACTTCCGAAACGGCCAGGAAGAATATTGTCGTAACATATTACAAGGATGGCAACGGGGGAAAAGAAAGCAATCAGGGGAATGTCGATAATTATCCTATTACGGGCTATGTACTGCGCAAGTATATTCATCCCGACGATGCATGGGCGGGGGAAGGAGCCGCCCGTATCGATAAACCTTTCCCTATCATCCGTTATGCGGAAATACTGCTTTCCTACGCCGAAGCGTTGAATAACCTGACGACGAGTTATACGTTGACCGATACGGTAAGCGGAAACGAATATACTTTTACTCGAGATGTGGAAGAAATACGTTCCGCTTTCAACCAGGTGCGCTTTCGTGCCGGCTTGCCTGGGTTAACCGAGGCGGAACTCGCTTCGCCCGAAACAGTACAAAAACTGATCGAACGGGAACGGATGATCGAGTTCTTGTTCGAGAACAGGCGGTATTATGATGTGCGCCGCTGGGGTATTTATGAAGAAACGGAAAATGAACCTTTCAAGGGCATGGACACCGATGCCGGCAAGGAGAGCTTCTATTATCGGGTACACTTGAACCATTCAAAAGCGCGGAATAGGATTGTGGATAAAAAACTGATTTTCTTGCCGATCTCTTTGGATGAGATAAGAAAAGTTCCGGATTTGGATCAGAATCCGGGCTGGGAAGATTAAACGCGGACATGGAGTATAAAAAAATAATTAAAAACTAAATGTATGAAAAAAAATATATGCTTTTTCTCTGCTTTTCTGCTTTTTTGCCTGACAGCGTGCAATGAAGAGGATTTTTCGGTAAGAGAACATTATAAATATATGATTTACCTGTTGAGTGAAAATACGGATAATGTGTTTTCGGCGGAATATGACCTGGAGGCCATTACGGAAGAAGGAGCCATTACTTCGTACTTATCCGTCGGCTGCGGAGGATCCTTATCCAATCCGGAAGAATTTATCGTTGAACTGGAGCCGGATGAAGTCTTGTTCGACAAATACAATCGGTCGAACTTCGATATCGATTATTCCAAATACGCCCGCCTCCTGCCGGAGGAAAAGTTCCAGCTTGGGACGACTCGTGTGGTATTTCCGGCGAACAATCCCGACCAATACGTAAAGGTGCCCATTACGGTCCAAATAGGAGGATTGTCGCCCGATTCGATCTACTTTATACCGCTCTCCATTAAAAGTACATCCAAGTACGAGGTCAATAAAGAAAAATCGGCTGTACTGTTTCGTGTTACGATAAAGAATGATTATGCCGAGCAGCTCAACGATACGTATTATCAGTTGAAAGGTAACGTGTTAAGCGAGGATGGAAATAATCTGGGCGTCTCCACCTCTAAACTGGTTCGTCCGTTGACAAAAAATTCCGTTCGCTTGTATGCCGGAAGCAATACCCAAACCATCAAAACAGCCACCGTTCAGGATATTCAAAAATATTCGATTATTCTTACGATAGATGAAAAGAATCAGGTACGGATCACTCCTTATGGGACGATACAAATCGAGCAACTCGACGGGGGAGAGGAATGGAATAGATATGAAGAGGCGAAAACGTATGCAGACACTAAAATCGTCAAGCGGTTTTACCTGTATTATCGTTACCGCACCTTGAAAAGCCGTGCTACCACGACTACTCCTGAGGTTTGGGATAACTGGATCACGATAAAGGAGACGTTGAAAAGAATGGAGTAAGAACAAAATAAAATTGAATCGAATATGAAAAATAAATGTATAATATTGATTTTGGGGTCGCTTTTAATGGGTTTTATCGGTTGTGGCGACTACGATAAACCGGTTGAAGAAAACAGTATCTATGTAAATAGAAAATCTCTGTCAATTTTCGTAGGCGACCGGTTTCAACTTACTGCCAGCCCTACTGAAGGAACCTATCATTGGACGAGTGAAGACCTTGCGGTGGCTACCGTTACATCGGGCGGATTAGTGGAAGCCGTCGGCGCCGGCTCGACCAGTATTATTGCTTCCGGAGCAGGTGTCAGTACAAAAGTGCCAATTACGGCTGTGGTGAGGATTCCGCTTCAAGATATAGTTCTGAGCGACGAATCCCTCGAACTTCTGCCTGGAAACAAGAAAACCGTCGACGTGACGTTTGTGCCGGAAAACGCGAACGATATGCCGCCTTATTCCTGGCATTCGGAAAATCAGAATGTGGCCACTGTAAACGAAGGAGGTGAAATTACAGTTGTAAGTGAAGGTTTAACCAATATTGTTTATCGCATAGGCGATATAGAGAAAAAAATATCGGTGGATGTAGCTTTTACGCGTTCGTTTAAAGGCCCTCATGTCCTTTCCGCATCGGCAGCGTATGAATTACCGGCCGCGAATTTCGATTTAGGTGGTGACGGATATGCTTTTCACGATAATGACAAGGAAAACCGAACGAATAATAACTATCGTGCGAACAATGGCGATGACCAAAGCGCTTCTGTCGATATTGAGGGAAATGGTGATAACGTCGGTTATACCGGTGAAGGAGAATGGTTGTTATATACTGTGGAAGTGCAGGATGCGGGTGAATACGGCGTAGAGGTATTTGCGGCTGTTGGCGGTAACGGAAGTTTTCATCTTGAAGTTGATGGTGTAGATGCGACCGGTCCCATCTCTGTTCCCGATATGGGCGGTTGGGGCAATTATAAATGGATTTCTTCCCCACAGGATAAGCTGACTCTATCATTGACGGAAGGAAGGCATAAGATTAAATATTATTTCGGGGGAGGGCATAATGTCCGGATTTTGAAGTTTACCAAAAAATAGGGAGTACATAGTATCTGCTTTTATGATTATCCGTGATATGTTATATCGGTTAGAGATATATTTTTAACACGTATCCCGATTCGCTATGATATCGGGGTGGGGAGGTCTTTAGCCTCTATGACAAGTAGCGGATAATCATATTTATTTTATAACATTACAAATGAAAAATAACAGCGTGCTTATCTTTTTATTGGTGCTATTTTTTTCTTGTCGTGCAGTGATAATAAAGAGCCTGAGAATTGCCCGGCACAGGTCGAAACGCTTGAAGTGGAGCAAATAAGTGATATAACGGCCATGTGTAAAGGCAAGATTACGGATAAGGGAACCGGCACAATCTCTCAATACGGGATAGAACTGGATGACGGAAACGGGTATGAAAAACATCCTCGAACCATCTCTTCGGGAGATCATTTCGGAGTTGAGTTCGTCGGATTGACCCCGGACAAAACGTATCGTTACCGCGCGTATGTCGATGACGGCGCAGTTCAATACGGAGAAGAAAAAAGCTTTACCACTTTATCGGCTTTTGTTTATACTGCAACCGTTGATCCGGAGAGCATTACCAGTAATTCGGCAGTGATTTCGTTTACCGGTGTCAATAAACTGAAGGAATGGGGCTTCCATTATAGCGAAACGGAAGTCAGTAAAAATGATCCTGTGAAAAAGGAGTTTTTAGACGCGGATATTCTTTTTTCAGATTTAAAACGGAATACCCAATATAATATCCTTCCGTATGTAATAGACAAGGGAGGTAAAACGACCTATTTGGAAAAAATTCGCTTTACAACTGCAAAAAAATATGCCGATATCGAATTGGCTGACCCCACTATCTTCTTATATAACGATACCTATTATTTATATGGTACTGGTGGCGACAAGGGATTTTTGGTATACTCTTCAACCGATTTGCAGGAATGGAACGGGCCGGCCGGAGTAAGGGAGGGTTATGCTTTAAAAAGCGGTGAAACATTCGGCACGGATTGGTTTTGGGCGCCTCAAGTCTTTAAATATAAAAATAGCCTCTACATGGCTTACGCTGCAAATGAACAAATTGCGATAGCCAATAGCGATTCACCTTTGGGGCCTTTTACACAATCATCTCCCTTTCGCAAAATATCCGGGACAACCACACAAATCGATCCTTATTTATTTATAGACGACAGTGGAAAACCCTATCTGTATTACGTGAGATTTGAAGTCAATAAGCCCTATAAGATATATGTTGCCGAACTCGAGAGCGATCTTTCGGATATAAAGACCGATCCTGTATTATGTGTTGAAGCTGAAAGCGGATGGGAAAAAGCCAATCCGAATCAATCCGTTACGGAAGGCCCTACGGTTATAAAACATCAAAATTTATACTATCTTTTTTATTCGGCTAATTATTTTGGAAATATCCATTATTCCGTAGGTTATGCAACCAGCGCTTCGCCAACAGGCCCTTGGACGAAATACGGAGGGAACCCGATAATCGACCGACTTAAAATAGGGTATAATGGATCAGGGCATGGCGATTTATTCCGGGATAAAAACGGTAACTACAAATATGTTTTTCATGTACATGCTTCCAACAGT
>ENA-UOOR01004315-UOOR01004315.1-fermentation-metagenome-genome-assembly--contig:-NODE-4315-length-11422-cov-2.999736_pt1 | contig 11422 bp, 4 predicted proteins | sample MGYA00245780_ERZ724029 | MGnify/ENA primary metagenome ERZ724029 (study PRJEB28704, sample SAMN03018315) | fermentation metagenome | biome: anthropogenic terrestrial biome; feature: soil; material... | reverse complement strand
AGCATCACGACTATCGTTGCTATTTTGAGATGATAAGGGAAAATCTATCATCCGAGCAAAAGTAGCGAGTATATCCAAGTAGGTAAAGGGTTGTTTCTGAATAAAACTCTTTTTCATTCGAGCCGGCCATGAGCAGACAAACGGTACTCTTGTCCCACCTTCATGCAATGAATATTTCTCTCCCCGAAGTTGATTATATGGATCATGCCCGTTCAGATTCTCGAGAGCACCATCATCATATCCCTCTTTCACCATGGGACCATTATCACTGGTTATGACCATGATCGTATTTTCATATAGCCCGTTCTCTTTCAATGCTTGTACCAGTTGCTCCATGCAATCGTCAAATTCTTCAATTACGTCGCCATAAATACCTGCCTCTGACTTTCCCCTGAATCGCTTGGAGGGAATCCGAGGTTCGTGGGCGTTATGCGGCGCGTAGTAAAGAAAAAATGACTTGTCTTTGTTTACTTTTATAAAATCGATTGTTTTCCCGAGTAAATGTTCGGCCATCGTTTCGTCGTCCCAACGGGCATCCTCACCACCACTCATATATCCTATGCGGCTTACCCCATTTATAATAGTACCGTTATGGTATCCGGTGAGTTCGTTCATCATTAATAATTCGGGATGTTCCTCTCCGGTTGGTTCGTCACTGATATTCCTGCTGTATGATATCCGAATAGGCTGATCTTTTTTCAGATTCACCACATGATTATTTTCAATATATATACAGGGAACCCGGTCGTTGGTCGCAGGGAAATAATAGGCGTAATTGAAACCCACAGACAATGGACCCTGTTCAATGGATGCATTGAAATCTATTTTGCTGTTTTTATTCCCCAACCCCAGGTGCCATTTGCCTATCATCCCGGTTATATAACCAGCATCTTTAAACATCTGGGGTAATGTATAGGTATCTTCGTCGATAGAGAGGTGGGCATCGGCGGGCAATATACTTACTCCCTTACGCCAGGCATACTCACCGGTTAGCAAAGCATAGCGCGACGGGCTACTGGTAGCAGCGGGCGCATAGGCTTGGGCAAAACGTACGCCCTGTTTTGCCAATTCATCTATAGCGGGCGTTTTGACGCGGGTAGCTCCGTAACAACCCAAATCACCATACCCGATATCATCGGCCATCACGAAAATAACATTGGGCAGCGGCTGCTTGGAAATGCTCTGTCCAAATACATTCGCTGGACATAAGCTGATACCCGGGAGATACATCCATATCAATTTGTGAATATGCATACAAATGAATTATTTATGTAAGTAGTTCAATATACTTTGGAAGAAAGCATTAACCTCAGGTTTATCAGCGCATGCAAACAAATCGGAAGCACAGACGACCACCGTAGCTGTCGTTCCAGGCAGTTCATAGATTAGCCCTAGCTTATGATTTCTTTCCATATTGTCTATTACCTGAACAACAGGTGTATATCCTTCCGGCATGTCATTTAATATTATCGGTCGAGAATGCTTCACGATATTCCACCATTGCCAGTTGGTATGAAAATCAGTGGGAAAACCGTCTAGCAGAGGATGGGCGGGGTCGATCAATAATCCCATTGTACCGGGTGACGGTTCTTTCTTCAGGCTTTCTGCCACGCCTTTAAAGACTCCGTAGTTCCAAAAATCAGTTGTGAACAAACCACCCACAGACCGCTCAAATATCTCCTCATGACGTGGAATATAAAGAACCGGTCTGTCACCATTCTTTGCCTGTTCCATTTCAGCCTTATCACGGGTAACTAGAACATCCTGTACGATCCCTTCCTCAATTTCTATTGAACCAGCAGGATAGACCCATAAATCCCAGGAATTTCTGTAAGTTGTATCCGGCAACTCAATGGTCAGACATAATTGCTGTGGGTGTGTAATAAAATGCAAAGGAGTGGTTACCTCTCCAATATTGTGCAGTTGTCCTTGTTTCAATACTACCTGCTGAAAGGTTCTTTTATACAAGATATTCCCATTTTCATCTGACAAGGTACAACGAACAGGCTGGTTCGTGATATTTTCTTTTCCATAATTGGCTACTTTGACCGACAGAGATAACAATTCATCGGACGACCAGCAGTATTTGGGAAAAATTGCCAACGGAACAACATCATTACAGAACGCCACCCATTTCTCCCGGCTGACAATCTCTTTTGAGTCTAAAAAGACATCTAATATTCCTACTAAAGCTGTACCCTGTCCCGGATAGTCTTTTAAGTCCAACAACTGGAAACCACCAAAATCGGGAGTCCGCAATGCCATTTCAATCTCTTCGCGATAACAAAGGGCGCAAAGAGCACCGGATGCTTTTAGAAAATCTTCAGCTTGCGACAGCATGCCTGCCTCATTCAATCTTTTCCTAAAGACGGCAAAATTGCGGGGTTGCAATACACCTGTATACTTTGACATCTCCTTGAAATTGGGATAAACCTGATATTGTCCGGTTTCATGTCCTATTACTGGCTTATTCAAGGTATTTATCGCCTGCGAGAAATTACGTTGGGTATTGGGTGGAAGACGATTGATAATACCACCTTCTTCTGAATCAGCAAAAGAGAACGAGCCTCGCAGATCCGTACCATTATCGAATGCTTCCTTTCCGTTTCGCATCGAAACAAAAAAATCTTCCAAAGGGTGTGTATGGGAATCAAAATAAAAGTTGTTTGAACCAAAAGCATACAGATGGCGGTTATCCACATCTCTCAGGGAGACCGTCATTTGTGCCATCATCGCGGTGTCACCTACCAATTCATTGCCTAGGGCAAACAATACAAACGATGGGTGATTTCCATAAGCCTGCATAATTTTCTCACCTTCCCGCTTCATGTAGTTGAATAACACGGTATCACCGGGTGAGTAACTCCCCCACAACGGGAGTTCAGCTTGGATAAAGACACCACATTCATCGGCTGCTTGGAAAGCTGCCAGAGGGGGCGTCCATGAGTGGTATCTGACATGGTTGATGCCATAATCTTTCATCGTTGTGAAATATGCCTTCCAGTCTTTCTGTTGCATACTGGGGTAACCAGTTAAGGGTGATACTCCTCCTTCGTGTGTACCTCGCAAGAAAACCACACGGTGGTTATTAATTAGTTTCTTTCCCTTGGTAGTGAAATTACGAAAACCAAAAGTAATTTCTTTCCGTGCGTAGTCTGCAACAGCAACTGTCAATGAATAAAGGTTTGGCGTATATTCATCCCATAATTCGGGATTAGAGATTTCAAACAGATACTCATGTGTACTGAATCCAGGAAGAGCATCTACGGATAATTGCATAGAGGTGATCTCTCCCTCTTCCAGATTACTGATTTGAAAAGCCAAATTCACCTCTTTTTTTTCATCAGGTGTTGTATTCAACAAGGTGTATTTCACCCGGCATTCTCCATTCATTTGTGGATATACCTGTACATCCTGTATGTCCATATCGTTCAAACAACGGATATAAAAGTTACCCAATATTCCGTTCCAATTGGTTTGAGTATGTTCTGAATAAGCATGCGAGCCACCTAAAGGTAATATTGCTTTGCTATTATCAATTGATATGGCGATGACGTTTTTCCCAGCATGAAATTTATCTTTTATCAAATAGACATGAGGTGTAGACACACTGTTTTGCAAACCAACCAGCTCGCCGTTGATAAAGACCTCGCTTACTTTTGTCCGCTCTATAAAAAGTTCCACCATTTTCCCAACCCATCTTTCAGGAATATCTATCTCCTTCCTGTAAATGGCTTTCCCAGTAAAGCGTACCTGCTCTGATAGTATATTCGTCGCCGAGTCGGTAACTAAATATCCGATTCCATTTTCGGTCAAAGTGCCCGGGAGCTGTACATACTGAGACAATGTATCTACTTGTACTTCCCATTGTCCGGACAAGTCTATCCGATCGTCCGTTTGCCCGTACGAAAACAGGATAGTCATACAAGCTGATAATAATAGAACTATTTTTTTCATCTTCATATTGATTATTTCAATAATTCTTCCCATTCTCCAGAATAATATGCTTTATCTAAATCGACAGTAGACAGAAAATCTAAAGGTGCAGTTTCACTACTTATCTGCCTCATATCTTTGTAAAGATAAAAATTGAACCAATAGCCGTATGAATACCTCTCAAATAAAGTATGGGGTTGTTCCCAAAATGCATACCAGGACGTATTCAAGCCGTATTTTTCAGCCACAAGGATGGCATCCTGCGCTCTTTTCCAAATATGCTGAACTGATTGGTTGAATAATTCAATCATGTCGTCATAAGTCATCCCCGCGGAGTCAATAATCGATCCGGCATCACTTATTTCCAACGCGGTTAATGACATACTTTCTTCAAAAACAGTATCGCCATCAAGGTCATATTCCACCAAATCGAAGAATCCATTCTTATCAGTATCTGCATACCTGACTGTTGCCCAGGCTTCCGGATCAGGATAGAGACGTTGCTCTGCGTGGCGGGAATCGTATAAACCTCCATATCCCTGAAAATAGGAAGCATTCTGGTCTATGCGCCATACCCCCCACTCGGCACCATAGAGATGAATGCGACCATCAATGGGCGACAAGTAAAACTTTCCATTTCCCGAATTATCTTCATCAAATTCACCCCTATCACCTATTGCATCCGCCTGTTTATGACTATCAAGCCCACCTTTACCCGATCCTATCTTAAACAAATCGTAAGGATAATACATTTCGACTCGCTCCCATCGGTTACAATCATCGTCTTCATCAAAAACAAACCAACAATGATCCCATTCTCCCTTCTGAAAGGTCATGTCGTACGCTACGTTTTCATTCGGATAAATGAGTTCTTCCATTTGTCTCCAACGTGGGTCGTATATATATTTATCAGCTTCAGGAAGTCCTCTCAAATTCTTAAAAACATTTATCTGATCAGCATACCCAAATCCTTTTCCCGAGAAATGAACAGTCATATCAAGATCAAACTCGTTTCCCTGACCGTTGTCATTGTCTAAATCCCAAGAGATACTTGCCCAGGTGATTCGTCGGCTATATAAAATATCAAATTCAGAATCAACTTTTTCAAATCTTTTATCTTTTGGTTTGTCGGGGTGTGGTCTTACATAAGGAGCATCCATCAACCTGAGAGCCATTTCAGTAAGGCCATCCTCGTCATGATCATAAAAAATGAATGGATTTTCACAATTGAAACGGGGATCCGCCACCCGGAAACTAGAGTTATGTCCCTTGAGCAACAATGTATTTCCATGATAATCCTGATAAAAGTTTGAGTGTCCATTCTTCTCCCAGCAAAGAGGGAGAAGCTTGTTCCAGTCAATAAAGGTTTTGATGTTGTCATTTTCTATGTCGATCACAATTATAAAGTCAGATTTATAATCAGGAGTGTAACGTACGTCTTCTTTTCCGTTATAAATCGTAATCTGGATATCGGGAATGTCATCATCATCAGTATCTACCCAGTCGATACTTAAATCTTCAGGTCCGCCAAATATTCCATCTTTGTTCAGGTCTGCCAGCAAGCAATCATTATCAGTATCTCCTTCCGTATCTCCATACCGCATATCGCAATCATCATCAATCCACATAATTGGAATACTGTCAAGGATGAAAGTTCGAATGATATCAGGCGTCCCGTCTTCGTTCAATTCCTCATACGTGATATCCGATTGATCGGTAACCAGAGGAATTCTCCACGGAATAAGCCGAGTGTCTGTATTCCAATATTGTTTGTTTTGGGCAGTAAGAGTAGCGAAGGAAACTACAAACAAAAATAAAGAATACTTGCTTTGATGATATTTCATAGTTTAAACCCCTCTATTGTTTTCTACGTACATTTGGATGTAATTAAAAATACATCCAAATGTATCGTAAATAGACAGTGATTGTTTTCAATGTTTAAAAACCATCGGGAGCAGTCCCGGGTTGTATCTTCCAGCCCGGATTCTGATAGATTGGGGATGCAGAATAATCATCCTCTCCCACCGAAGTTATTTCGAAATGCTGCGTCGCAATCGGACTCAGGTAATGAGCCATTGTCCATTTACAACCTCCAAACGAGATTGATTTATTCGAGAGCTCGTAAGGACGAAGATAGGAGCTAAGAGCCGGATCGGAAACCACGGAATTAGGATTATCCGCTCCATACACGAGGACATCTTCGTCATACCATTCTTTCATCGGCCCCCACAATTTAAATCCTTCTATATGGTACGGGGTAGTAATAAGTTGGTCCAAGGCTCTCCAACGCTTAACATCCATGTAACGTAATCCTTCTGCCATTAACTCATTACGGCGCTCACGGCGGATATTATACAAAGTGGGTTCAATTAAAACTCCGGCCGAGTACGCTCCCCAATCCAACGTTTCTTTTGACATATCTGTAGCCGCAATGGTTTTATTGAAATCGGGATCAACTCCTCCGCGCGTACGTATGGCTCTCCAATAGACCGTAGCATCCGCATCAAGTGTTCCGTTCTTCTCATAGCATGCTTCAATATAGTTGAGATACGCTTCAGTAGCACGGAAAATAATACAACCACTATACCCCCCGTTATTATCACATTGCGCACCATCGTATGATGCCCCTTTACGCAAAGTATATCCGGTATTGTACCGCGTTGTGGATGCAAAATATATGCCGGGTATCGGTTCAATGGGAGTTGTATGACTTCCCATATCAGGATTCACCAACACGTTGGTTTGTCCTGGCTCTTTCAGGAATAGATGTAAACGACCATCTCGGTCATTTCTTACATCTGCGATAAAATCATCCCCATGGTATCCTGAACCTTCCGCGTAAATAGGCAATCCATTAGCCATAAGAAAGCTTTCAGTCATACTTCTTGTAGTTCCTGAACCGTTATTATTGTGTTGTCCGAAAACCGACACATTATGTGTTATGCCCTCTCCTTTATCATATCTTCTCCAGAGGAGAACTTCTGAGAAACCCGACAAATCGACAGCAGCAAACATGTTATAATATGGATTTTCATTCCCAGGAGATTCAATAATTCCAGTATTCTCAACTAATTTCACTGAACTAGCAACCACTTTGGCGGCAGTCATAGCTCGATCGAGGAATAAAGCAATCTCGTTGTCTATACTTCCGGAAGGATATTGGTAAGAGGAATTATAATCCTTGCTCTTACCCGGCCATCCTTCACCATTAGGTACAAATGCCGTCCCTTTGAAATATTTCAACCAGGTCCCTTCGAACAGCGCAACACGTGAGATCATCAAATGAGCACACAGACGAGAGATTCTATTCTTTTTTCCATCAGGCGAAATTTCGTTCAAATATTCGGCTGCTTTTTCCAAATCAGATAAAATGAAACGAGCAACTTCATTGCGAGGCATACGCTTACTGGCCTCGGTAAGTGCTTCCAACTCATCAGGTAAAATAGTAGTTACAATAGGGAAATCGCCTATTGCCTGCAATTTTCGGAAATATTCACAAGCCCTCAAAAAATATATTTCACCGATGTAGTGACGAACATTATCTGTCTCTGCAATTTGCCCATTATTTATTCTTTGAAGAATGGTTTCCAGAAAATAATTGCATTGATAAATAATCCCGAAATCCCAATCTCCGCCGGTGTTGTCTACTCTCCACATCCCTGGTGTAAATTTATTATCCATACTTACCGCAGCCTGATTATCGGTATTTCCGTCTATCTCAAAAGTTCCCCATTGATTACGTCCATGTGTTGGAAAAACAGATGCATAACGTGCGATAGCATATGATGCCAACTGAGATTCGTCCCAAAGATATTCTTCAGGAGTAATGTTCGATAAAGGCGGTCTATCCAGATAGTCATTACAAGAAACCATCATTAAAATAACCGCACTACACAGTATTAACTGTAACATTCTCTTTTTGATACACATAGTTGATTGTTTTTAGAAGTTAAGATTTAATCCTACGGACATAACTTTTGACATGGGATAAACATTTCCACCATACCCACCTTCTACTGTTTCGGGATCGAACATTTTGGCCATTCTAGTACCTGTCCATAAATTTTCACCGGATATGAATACACGGAATTTATTACAATTGAACTTTCGGGTAAGTTCTTGCGGCAGGGTATACCCCAGCTGCAGGTTTTTTAGGCGAATATATGCTGCATTTTGTAAATACCTGGTTTGCGTTTGCTGATTTTGTCCTCTAAATAGCGGACGTGGATAATAAGAATCAATATTTTGTCCCAATGGGTGATTCGAATCAGCTCGGAAATAATCAATATGTTCCTGCATACCAGTAGACCACCACATTCCGCTTCCACTTGCTCCCCAGAAGAAATAGCTTCCTTGCCAGAAATCACGCTTCATTATACCCTGGAAAAATGCACGTATATCGAACCCCTTCCAATCCGCCCCGAGATCCAATCCAAATGCAAACCGGGGAGTATTATTACCTATTATAGACATGTCACCCGGATCATCGGTTGTATTAGCTCCCGAATCAATTTTTCCGTCACCATTCAAATCATTATACATAATATCCCCCGCGGTCCATATAGTGCCAAAAGCATTTTGTCCACCATCGGGTAAAGTTGCCAAGTGGACTCTCATCTCCTCGTCTGTTTTAGCAATACCAATAGTGGTATACCCCCATATTTCACCTAATTTTTGTCCTTCACGGTAAGTAGTAAGGGAATTGGTCGGGTTAGGGTATCTGGTTACTTCTGTCTGATAGTCCGACAACAGGAAACGGATGTTATACCCTAGCCCGTTGCTCAGGCGATCCTGCCAATCGATATCCACCTCAAACCCTTTTGTTTCCAAATCAGTATTATTCACTTTAGGCACCGCCGTTCCAAGAATGAGAGGGAGTTCCGGTGCAGGTCCTACCATATTCCTGGTCTGTCGGTTAAACACATCGACCGATGCATTCAGACGGTTATCGAACATAGCCACATCGAGTCCAAAGTTGTAGCTCTTTACCGTTTCCCAGGTGAGTGATGAACTAACCAATCCCGGAGCATTTGCAGTATTGGGACGTAATCCACCTATCAGCCAGTCACCATTGGCAGTACCAATAGGCATAGTGAGATAAGTAGGATACCAGTTACCGGTATTTTGATTGCCAAGCTCCCCATATGATGTTCTTAATTTAAATGTGCCAACGATATGCTCAAAAGGCTGCCAGAAAGCTTCCCGTGCTACATTCCAACCCACTGATACGGATGGGAACCAGTTCCAGCGTTCCTCTCTGCGGAAACGCGAGGTTCCATCATATCTTAAGTTGAATTCCATCAAGTAACGCTCGAGATAATTATAATTAATTCGTCCAAAGAAACCTACTGTTGCCCAGTTTTGGTATTGTCCAGTTACAGACGGCGTGATGGGGTCTCCGTTGAATGATGTTCCTGAAGTTGTATTCAAGGTAGGAATAGAAGGGACAATGATACCATCGCGTTTCGCCGAAAGATCTCGGTATTTGTTCAATTCCGACTGAAAACCAGCCATTACCTTGACGGTGTGTTTATCACTATAGGTGTGTAAATATTCTGAATACACATTCGGATTGAAGTAATTCTCGCGATAACCGTATTCATAAACTCCCGATGCTTGTGAATAAACATAGGGATTGCCATTTACATCATGGTTATAAAGGCGCTGGGTATCCCAATGGCGAAAATTGTTACGCGTGCGATAGTTTAAATCTCCGAATATTTTCCAATTCTTAATTGGTTCAAGGATTATTTGTAACTGTTGATTCATCCAATCGTACTGATGATTGTCCACACCACCATCACTTAACCCTAGGGCGGGTGAAGGTGCGGTAAACAAATATCCATTTGGATCATAGAGAGGAAGTGTAGGCCACCCTTGTCGTCCTAAGTCAGTATATAGGGTATTCGATAAAGCAGATGGTCGCCGGAAGTCCTCCCTGTAAAAACGATTGGTGTAGTTTATCGATGTCCATTCAGTCAATTTGGCATTGATCTTAGCAGTCACCGAATAGCGCTCGTGTGTATCTTTGTTGAGTTCCATCAATCCTTCCTGATTCAGGAAGTTACCGGATAGATAGAAGTTCAAGACCTCGGTTCCTCCCGTGAGGCTAATGTTATGTTCATGTGAAAATGCATAATCCTTGTAAAGGGCGTCATACCAGTCTACATTGTCGTTTCCATTCCCATAAGGTTCAGCCCAATATTGCGGATTAGTTGGATTTGGCATAATGGAAGTTTTCAGTTTTCCGGATTGATAATCCAATATCCGCTGTAACCTTTCTTCGCTGTAATATGGCGTACTTCCACCGTTGACTCCTGCATCATTGAAATAAAGAGCAAATGTATAGGAGTCCATCATTTTAGGCATAATAACCGGGGTAGTCCAACGGAAATTATTGTTGTAGTTCAATTTGATCTTTCCGCTGCTTCCTTTTTTTGTTGTGATAAGAATAACTCCGAATGCAGCTCTTGATCCATAAATAGATGAGGAAGAAGCATCCTTTAATACGGAAATATTCTCAATATCTTGTGGGTTTACGGCGTTTAAATCACCTTCCATTCCATCAATTAAAACCAGGGGACTGGATGTTGAGCCGCTATCAATAGTTCCAATACCTCGAATATTTACTTTGGATTTATCTTCCAATGAACCATTGGTTTGGGTAATGTTCAAACCTCCAATCAATCCTTGTAAAGCCTGTGTAGCACTTTGAACAGGACGATTCTCCAATGCTTCTGCTCCAAGTGTTCCAACAGCTCCTGTCAGATTAACCTTTTTTTGTGCCCCAAAACCTACTATTACCACTTCTTCAAGCATTTTTAAGTCTTCCGACATGCTGACATTGATGACACTTTTCCCATTTACAGGTATTTCCTCTTTATGATAACCAATATATGAAAATTCAAGAATATCATCTGAAGAGATATTCATTTTATACTCGCCGTTTACATCGGTTATATATCCGGTTCCGGTTCCCTTTACTACAATAGAAACCCCAATCAGAGACTCGTTAGTCTTTGCGTCCCTAACTTTACCAGTTACTTGGATTTGCTGCGCCAGAACATTTGATGGGTAAAACGTTGCTAAGCATAATAGCAATGTCCATAAATACAAAAAAACTTGTTTGTTCATAAATTGAATTTTTATTGATTAACTATTTCCGCGTTTTATATTTCCTATGTATTTTATTGCTTCGGTAATCATTCTTCTCCGATGTCGATGAACCTTAAATTCATAACAACAACTTACTCCTTTCTATTAATTCTTATTTGTTATCCTTTCAAAATAAAAAATAATAGAAAAGTTAGCCATATTCATAAAAAAATATTTCGTTGACTCCCTTTGACGGTAATTATTCATAATCTGCATGGTAAATTATATCTATTAAAATATTGGTATTGAAGTAAATTCCATCTCAAACTGCAAACTGGGCGATATCATCTGACTACTTTTGCCAGGACATCGGGTTTAATTTCTGTACCCG
>ENA-UOOR01004313-UOOR01004313.1-fermentation-metagenome-genome-assembly--contig:-NODE-4313-length-11422-cov-29.349345_pt1 | contig 11422 bp, 10 predicted proteins | sample MGYA00245780_ERZ724029 | MGnify/ENA primary metagenome ERZ724029 (study PRJEB28704, sample SAMN03018315) | fermentation metagenome | biome: anthropogenic terrestrial biome; feature: soil... | reverse complement strand
AAGTTAGGTGATATCGCCTCTACTTACCTATCGATTTTACAAAGGCCACAAGCTCTTCAGAGGTAACGCCTACCTTTGCGAGTGTTGCTAGCAGCCCTTCATCTTCAGTAAGAGCTTTTGCTATTTCATAAGCTGCAGCATACGCTTTATCATGATGATCTACATGTACAAAAACGATGAAATCGCCGAATACGCCGTAAATAATCACAAAAGGGTCTACATGCTCGCCTCTAAGGCCCTTCAAGTTGTGGCTTTTGGGTTCTCCTATTTCGGGATTTTCACATATCGCTTTGATCTTCTTCCCAAACCTTTGCTCCAAAGCAGCATCCTTTTTCGTCAGCTTCTTGAATTGCTTATGAAAATGACTTGGAAGGAGGGGCCTAAATGCCATAAAGGATCAAAATTGGATAAATCAGGGTTTTAGCAGGTAGGCCAATAGCTCATCGGCATCCTTGAAGACCTTACAGCGGCCCTCAGCAAAATCCTCCAGGCCTTCTCTGATGCCCTCGATGAACTCTTTGCCTGTCTCAGAGTTAGCCTTTACAGGATTAACGACAGGTGACATCAAATTTTTGACCTCCAGGTTATCTGAGCAAACCAACTGATCACGCCTTCGTCAGATATGTTATGGCTGTGTTGATAAAAACCTTTGCACTTCCATCGCCCTCCTGCTCCCCTTTGGGCATCCCCGCGTGCATGCGAGCGCCCGTCCGCGCGCTGCGGCCATATGAGCAATTCGGATGTATGATAAACGAAGCGCTATCGTTGGGAGTTTTCATAGCAAGATCAGAACGATGTTAATGAGCAGACGCATAAGTCCTCTCTGGCTCCCGTCGAGGAGATCCAATAATCTCTATCGATTTTAGCTTCTTTCAAAACCGCATTAGGAGCCGAACCCAATATCTTTGCCTTTGTGCATATTGGGTCTGATAACCCGAGTCATGCCTCGAATCATATAATCATGGCCCGAGCTTTGAAAGGCCCCTCGAATCCTCAACTGGCTGATAATCTTTCTTAACCGAAGACCAATGGATTGATATCTATCTATTCATAACGAAAATACCCGGACTATTGTACAGGAAGAGGTTGTGCTATTGGCTGAGAATTTTGATATAAGAATCGCTGGAGGCCTCACCGAAGCCGAGGCCGCAAAACTGCTAAAAGAAGTAGGCTACAACGAGCTACCCTCAGCCAAACCCCGCAGCGCCTTTGCTATTGCCTTTGAAGTTGTCAAGGAGCCTATGTTCCTGCTCTTGGTAGCGGGCGGGCTGGTTTATTTTTTGCTTGGAGATCTTCAAGAGGCCCTGATACTCATGGGCTCTGTCCTGATCGTTATGGGCATCACTTTCTATCAGGAACGCAAGACAGAGCGGGCCTTGGAGGCCTTGCGGGACCTGTCCAGCCCGCGTGCACTGGTAATCCGGGATGGCGAACAGAGACGGATAGCCGGAAGGGATGTAGTCCCGGGAGATCTGATCGTCCTTGCAGAAGGCGACCGCGTGCCTGCGGATGCAGTTTTGCTGAGCTGCACCAATCTTTCCGCAGATGAATCCCTTCTCACAGGTGAATCGGTCTCTGTCCGGAAGGTATGCTCTGAGGCCGACTCGCCTGTGATGGCCAGACCGGGTGGAGATGATCTGCCATTCGTCTACTCTGGAAGCCTGGTTGTGCAGGGCCAGGGGGTGGCAGTGGCCAGGGCTACGGGAATAAACACCGAGATCGGCAAGATTGGAAGAGCTCTGCAGCAGGTCAAGTCCGAGGAGACAGCGCTTCAGAAAGAGACCAACCTGCTGGTACGCAACCTGGCGTTGCTAGGTTTGGGCCTGTGTCTACTGGTAGTAGTTGCCTATGGCCTGACCCGGGGCGACTGGCTGCAAGGAATCCTGGCGGGCATAACCACCGCCATGGCCGTGCTGCCCGAAGAGTTCCCAGTGGTCCTGACCGTATTTCTGGCGCTGGGTGCGTGGAGAATCTCTCAGAATAACGTCTTAACCCGGCGTGTTCCGGCGGTAGAGACGCTAGGTTCTGCCACCGTCCTCTGCACGGACAAGACTGGTACCTTGACTCTTAACCGCATGAAGGTGAAAAAGATATTCGCTAACGGCGAGTCTGTCGAGCTGGATGATGGCAGAGACAATTTGCCAGAGGCCATTCACGAGGTGGTTGAGTTTTCCATTCTGGCCAGTCAGATGGATCCCTTCGATCCCATGGAGAAGGCCTTCAAAAAGCTGGGCGAGGACTACCTGGCCAAAACTGAGCACATCCACAGGGACTGGGAGCTGGTTCGAGAGTATCCATTATCAAAGAAGTTGCTGGCCATGTCCCGCGTCTGGAGATCGTCTTCTGGAAATGAGTTTGTGATCGCTGCCAAGGGTGCGCCTGAAGCTATTGCAGAACTATGCCACATCGATCCGGATCGGCAAAAAGAACTATCCAATAACATCCAGACCATGGCCAATGAGGGCATGCGCGTATTAGGTGTAGCCAAGGCCTCATTCCAAAAGACTGATCTGCCCGATGGACAGCACGACTTCGAGTTTGAATTTCTGGGCTTGATCGGCATGGAAGACCCGGTGCGGCCAGGCGTTCCTGAGGCGATTATGGAATGCTATTCTGCCGGGATTCGAGTGGTGATGATAACTGGAGACTATCCGGGCACTGCTCAGGCTATAGCCAGGCAAATTGGCCTGCCAACGGATAAGGTCATCACCGGTCCTGAATTGGCAATACTGAGCGATCAAGAACTTCAGGAGAAGGTCCGAGATATCTGCATCTTCTCTCGCGTTGTGCCGGAACAAAAGCTGAGGCTTGTCTCGGCCCTAAAGGCCAATGGAGAGGTCGTGGCCATGACCGGCGACGGGGTGAACGATGCACCCGCCCTAAAAGCTGCCGATATCGGAATAGCCATGGGGGGCAGGGGCACAGACGTGGCCCGCGAGTCAGCATCTCTGGTGCTTTTGGACGACGACTTCTCGTCCATTGTCAAGGCGATAAAATCCGGCCGCAGGATATTTGATAATATCAAGAAGGCCATGGCCTACATTCTGGCCATACATGTGCCCATTGCGGGCATTTCGCTTATTCCCGTGCTCCTGGGATGGCCGTTGATATTCTTCCCGGTTCATGTGGTCCTCCTGGAGCTTATCATAGATCCTGCCTGCTCAATTGCCTTTGAGGCCGAGCCGGAGGAAGCGGATGTGATGGACCGGCCGCCCAGAGATCCAAATGCGCCTCTGTTTAGCAGTCATGCATTGGGGCTCAGTCTGCTTCAAGGCTTGAGCGTCCTGGTCATAGTCATGGCCGTTTTCACCGTCTCACTCTATCGTGGTCAGGGTGAGGCCGAAGCCAGGGCACTGACTTATACCACCCTCATTTTTGCTAATCTGGGCCTTATTCTGGCAAATAGATCCTGGACCAGGACCATCCTGGAGACTATGAGCACCCCCAATCCTGCCCTTTGGTGGGTGGTGGGAGGAGCCCTGGTCTTCCTGGCAATGGCGATATATGTTCCATTCCTTCGAGAGCTATTCAGCTTTGCCTATCTGCATTTTATTGATATAGCCATTTGTTTTACTGCCGGGATAGGGAGCATTCTATGGTTTGAAGCGCTGAAGATATTCAATGGCAGGAATCGGGATTCAGATACTTTAGGATAAAGTTGAGGGGTATGGGGACCCCCTCCCTTGGGAAGGAAAAGCTTCCTGCCAGATCATCTATCCTTGCTGTCCGAGGGCGGAAAGATCCCAAGCTGTTGCATCAGCCCAAGCAAGTTGGCCTCACCCCAAAGCTCTGTGATCTTTCCGTTTTCTATCCGAAAAATTTCGATGCCTGTCATAGTTATGGGTTTGCCTGTGGGCACTAAATCCATGAAAGCGCCTCTGTGTATGCCACGAGCTGTGAAGCGTGCAGCGACTTTGTCCTCCTCTGCCAGCATATCATCTACAGTAACATTCAGATGCTCGAATGCTGACCTGCATGCTGTAATCACATCATTCATTCCCTTAATTCCTGGAGCTGATGGAAGGGGTGTGTGCAGAGCAAAGTTGGGCGCCAGCAACTCATCTGCGGCTCTCAAGTCTCCCTTTGATGGTCCTTCCTCGAAAAAGCGACGTACAATGTTTTTATTATCCTCGATTGACATTCGATTATCGTCTCCTATTTTTCTGTAAGATTCTCGGCTTTAGATGAGTCCCTTTCCATAGAAGTCAGTAATGTCAAAGTATATGGTGGCGACCTCTCCGGATGTCAGATGAACCTCCAGCACATCATAGGATCTGCCCTCTTCATCCACGACCAGGTACTGAGATATGCGATCCCTGTCCACTGCATCCGTCCCGAACCTCTTTTCCAGATAATAATATTCTGAGCCTACCCCTTCAAGATCGGTTCTTGCATTCATAATGACAATGGCGTCCTCCATGGACTTTCCGCTGTTATCGCTGAAGCTGATATGGGCATAGCTCAGATCCCGATATGTGCTCCATGCCTCTTCTGCCTCCTGGGTCCTTCCCAGGCCGCGCAATGCCAGAGCCTTGCCATACCAGGACTGAGAGCTATTGGGATAGATGTCTATGGACTCTTCGAATGACTGCAGGGCCTCTTCATATCGGCCCAGCTCTCCGAGAGCATAACCCTTACTATCCCAGGGCCTGCTCCAGTTTCCATCGTTGAGTATGGCCTGATCATAGCAGGTTATGGCCTCTTCATATCGACCCAATTCAAGGAGAGAATTGCCTTTGTCATACCAGACGAATTTGTTCTCTGGATCTATCTGCAGGGATTGATCATAGGAAGCAAGAGAATCATTCATCCTGCCAAGATAGCCTTCATCTGTCGCCCTGGCATACCAGACGTCTGCATTCTCGTCATCTATCTGGATGGATTTATTGTAGGACGAAATGGCCTCTTCGTATCTTTTCAGACCGCTGAGGGCCATCCCTCGGGCAAACCAGACGGTTGCATTTTCCGGGTCGATGGTGGTGGCATTATCAAATGACTTGAAGGCCTCTTCAAGGCTTCCGTTAACGTATTCTTCTGCTCCTTTGGTCAGCCAATATTCAATAGTACCCACCTCACCCAATCCAGTCAGGCACAAAAGTGAGAGAATGGATAAGGTGAGGAGAATTTCGGTTCGCATTGAAAACACCTAATACGTATTTTCCATCCCCCCTAATAAATATTTGCAGACGATTTGCGGCAAATTGCATGGCATCTGATTTTCTATTCCAGGGATTCGGGAAGAAGATCATCGAGAATTTATCGCAAAAAGGATATGAGAAAAGAAGATAAAAAGGATATATTCAGGATCCCTTCAGGTCCTCCCTCTGGGTGATATCCTTGATCTCCTTTTTCAGCTCCTCGGGTAGGCCCTTAATCTCCACATCCAAAAAGCCCCGAACTATGACGCTCGTGGCCTGCTCAGAGGAGAGGCCCCGGGACATCAGATACTCCAGCTCCTCCTCTGAGATGCGACCCACTGCGGCCTCATGGGACATATCCAGATCCCGGCTCTGGCCGTCAAGCTCAGGAATTGAATAGATTCGGCCCTTGTCGGATAAGAGAAGCCCAACGCACTCCAAATGGGCTCTGGCACCAGGTACTCTTCCGGTCATCCTTCCTCGAGCGATTACATCCCCGCCCACGCTGACCACACGCGAGATGGATTCTGCGCTGGTGTCCGGAGCATCGAGATTTACATTGCTTCCCACATCTATATTGCCCATGGAGGAATAGATCACCGTATTGAAGCTGGCCACAGCTCCCCGACCGGCGAGCGTTGCTGTGGGGAAGGTCTGAAGGGTCTTCACTGGTCGGAGCAGTATGTAGTTATTGGACAGAGATCCGCCCTCAGCAATGGTGATTCCCGTTCTCGGTCGCACCTCAACCTCCTTTCCCCAGCTATGCACCATGGTAAAGCTCACGCTTGCATCCTTTTGGATATAGAATTCAGAGACTCCCACATGCAGTCCCCTTTGAACATGGGCGGGAGTGGTGCAGCCGGTGATCACATGCAGCTCAGAGCCCTCTTCGGCGATGATGACATTATGCACCCGCTGGTTGAGATTGGATGAGCCCAGATAAAGGCAGCTTTTTATCGGGAAGACTGTCTTCATTCCCTTCTTGGCCCGGATGAAGTAGCCTGCGGGAGGGGCCCGAGCCACTTCTGCCGTATACTTGTCCGCATCCGGAGCCACCAGCTTCCACCAGTAATCCTGCAGGAAGTCGTACTTTTTCAGGGCAGAGGCCATATCCATGATCTCCACCCCTTCGTACATGGATTTGGCGACGACCGGGGTCTGATCCATCTGCACATAAGCGCCTGAGGATTCAGAATCCAGTTTCACACCAACGTCCAATGCCGCCCTTTTTACATCATCAGGGAGATCTTCGGCACGTTCCACAATGCTCTGGGGTTTAGCTTCGGATTCATAGGTGTCCAAATCCACATCTGTGCCGTAGAGGGCCTTTTTCTCTCTTGCCTTGCGGGCTCTTTCCTCTATGCCGGACATGCGCACCCCACACAACCCTCATATCCGCTTTTCTTGATCTGCTCCAAGATCTCGCCCGGATTTCCGCTGCAAACGATCGCACCACCCAACATGACATGGGCCCGGTCTGCCTTCATATAATCCAGGATATGGCCGAAGTGGGTGATAATGATCCCCGATTTCGTCCGGTAGCTGGGTCGCTGATCCTTCTGAGTGAGCTGGTTTATGGCATCTCCTATGAGCTTGATGTTCTCCAGATCCACTCCAGAATCGGGCTCATCCAGCATCACCAGGTCCGGCTGCTGGGCCAGAAGCTGAACCATCTCCGAGCGCTTCACCTCTCCGCCAGAGAAGCCGCGATTGACATCCCTCTCCGCGAAGGCCTCAAAGTCCATCTTTTTGAGAATGGAATCGGTGTCTGCTTGGGGATTGATGATCGTGATCAGGTCTTTGAGCCTCAGGCCGCGAATGGCCGGAGGTCGCTGAAAGGCCATGCCTATGCCCAGGCGCGCCCGCTCGTCCATGGACATATGAGTGATATCCTTTTCTTTAAATATAATGCGCCCTTTATCGATGGTGTACCTGGGAATACCGGCTATGACATTTAAGAGAGTGGTCTTGCCCGTCCCATTGGGGCCGAAGAGGGCATGGGTCTCGCCACTGTTTATCCTAAGGTTGAAGTTGTTCAAAACCTGCTTACTGCCAATGCTGACCGACAGATCTTCAATCTCCAGCAGCCGCATCACCTCCAATTACCAGTTAAGTCTCTCTTTAGGATTATATTATCTTTTGCTGCAGTGGAGGAGACGATCCAGAGAATTCAATCCAGAGCACCCTGCGCCATTGCCTCCAGCTCATCGATCGCCCGGCAGATGGAAGCATAGCTCATCACCACTCTGCTTGCCACAGTATCCTGGCAGCCCAATAGCCTGCAGAGGGCGAGGTTATATTCCCCAGGATCGATCTTTCTCTTCCGCAGGTACTCGTGGCCCCAGGGGCCGGCCACCAGATACTTGTTAAGCGGATCGGATGTGCTCGTATAGTGCTCCAGCATGCCCGCGGCGGGATCTTCCATCCGGTCGAAGCTCTTTTGCAGGGCCAGAGCCCTCTTCTCCAGATCGGCTTTGCTGGCCAGTCGGGGGCGCCGCACCAGCTCCTCCAGAGCCTGCAACTGGGCCGAGTCCAGGTTGCGGCGGGCAAAGGCAATGGAGTTTTTCAGATCCCTATTATAAGCCTGCTCGATGGCCGCTCTTCTCTTCTCCCAGTCATCCTGGTCGGCATCCAGACTTCCCACTCTCTTCTCCTCTAATGCTCTCAGGGCGGCTCGAGAGGAATCCAGGCTCCGGGTCACCAACTGCACATAGACCAATACCTTGCCCAGGCCCGAAGAGAACGGGCCCTGCAGCAGCGGCTCAATCAGGCCTTTTATCCTCTCTGTCGCAGCCAAAGTATCTGCGCTCATATTCCCCTACCACATCAGCCGGGATGGGATGTTCTGCCCGGCCAATAGAGTGCTGGCATCCTCTCTATGCCGGATGAGCTCCCAGCGGTCCTCAGATACCAAAACTTCTGCCGGTCTCGGCTGGCCGTTGTACTGGGAAGCCATGGAGAAGCCATAGGCACCAGCATCCAGGAAGGCCAGGGTATCGCCCCGCAACAGGCGAGGCAGACGGCGGTCTCGGGCCAGCACATCGCCGGTCTCGCAGATCGGGCCGACGATGGTATAGGTCTCCTCTCCCTGCTCTTCCGCACGGTTGGCCGCCAGCACATGATGATAGGAGTCATAGAGCATGGGCCGGGCGAGGACGTTGAAGCCGGCGTCCACTGCCACGAAGTTGACGTGCGCCCTCTTGACCACATTAACTCCCGTGAGCATGATGGTGCTGTCCGCCACTATGCTCCTGCCCGGCTCCAAAATGAGCTGAGGGAAGATTCCCAGATCCCGGCAGCTATCCTGGATTACCGGCAAGACGGCCTTTGCCAGATCCGAGGGCAGGGGGGCAGGGCTGTCTGGTTGGTATTGGATGCCAAGGCCTCCCCCCAGGTCTATTCTTTCCACATTCCCGCCCTCAGCCACCACTGCTCTGGTGATGTCCATCATCCTTCCCGCTGCCTCGGCGAAGGGGGCGGTGTCCAGAATCTGGCTGCCGATATGGCAGTGCAGTCCCACTGGCTTTATCCCTTCGAGCTCCATCGCTCTCTTATAGGTCCCGGCCACCTGCTCCGCAGGGATGCCGAACTTTGAGGATCTCAGGCCGGTGGCGATCTTGGGATGGGTTTTTGGCGATACATTGGGGTTGACTCGAAAGAGGATCTCAGCCTCTGAATCCAGGTTACGGGCGGTCCTGGCCAGGTGCTCCAGCTCTTCATTGGAGTCCACGGAGATGCGAACCCCTGCCTGGAGGGCAGCTATGTGATCCTTCTCGCTCTTGGAGTTGCCGTTGAAGAGGATCATATCCCTGGGGATGCCAGCCAGGCGAACCAGTGAAAGCTCCCCGGCAGAGAATATGTCCGCCCCCATTCCCTCCTGAGCGGCGACTTGCAGAATGGCCAGATTGCCATTGGCCTTCACCGCGAAATATTTCTCTGCATCAGGAAATGCTCTATGATAGCGGCGGATGTTCTCTCGCAACCTTCTCTCGGAGGTGACATATAGTGGAGTGCCCTCCTCCGCGGCCAGACGGCAGCAGTCGACGTCCTCGATATAGAGGTGGTTGTCTATAGTGGTGAGATGATCTTTGGATCCAAACATAGATCCCATGATCTCTTCTTGATTACTAAATCGTTTCTATTAAGGCTCATTTCATCGACTTCAACCACTTATCAATCTCCCTGGCGGCGATCTCCCTTCCTCCCAGTCCGAACGCCAGGGCCACGGCCACAGCGATGGCGCCCAGCAGCAGTCCAAATGCCAGATTGATGATCTCATTCGCCAGTCCCATGTGCCTCAGGGCCATGGCTCCGGAGAATATCAATACGGAAATCCTGGCCGCCTGAGCGAGCATCTTTGCCTGGCTGGTGTTGCTGGCCATCACGGTGTTATAGGCCAGATTGGCCAGGTAAATGCCAGTGGCCAGTATCACCAATCCCACCAGAACGCGGCCGGCGAAGATGATGAACTCATAGATCAGGTCCGCCATCAGGGCGAAGTTGAGGATTCTGGATGCCTCTATCAGGGCGAAGAGCATTATGGCCACCAGCACCAGGCAGCCTACCACCTGAGAGGGCTTTCTCTCTCCTTCTGCCGGCTCCTTTCCCAGACCCAGCCAGACCAGTATGGAGTCGAATCCCGCTGCCGCCAGGAGGTTAGTGACCAGCTCTGCCACGATCTTTCCAAGCACATAAGCGATGGCCAGGATCAGAATGGCCCCGAAGGCTGAGGGAAGTGCAGCCAGTATCTGGTTGAGCATATTAGATAACGGTTGGGTGACAGATACCAGGTCCAGGGCCTGGAGGGCTGCCATGAGGACGGGGATCAGTATCAAGGCATAGACGATCAGGCCGATCAAACCGGCCAGCCCTCGTTCTCCCAGTACCCGGGAAAGGCCCACCTTCTCGCTCAGCCTCTCCGAGCCGACTGCCAGCAGCAGGCCGGTGAGGATCTTTTGCACGATGCGGGCGAGAAACCAGCCGACAAGGAGGATAGCTGCTGCTGCCAGCAGATTGGGGAGGAAGCCAAGCATCTTGGACATCATCACCTGCAGGGGCTCGAGAAGCCCGCCCAAAGAGAGTGCATTGAGGACCATGGGCAGGAAGAGGAGGAGCACAAGGTAGAATACGATCTCGGAAATAGTCTGGCTCAATGGCATCTCCTTTCTCTCCAGACCGGCCTTGCTGCCTATGTCCTCATCGACGTTTGCAGATCGAAGAACTGTCAATACCACCCTCTTGAGAACCATCGCTAAGACGATAGCGACGATCGCTATCAATAGGGCGGCAAAGAGCTTGGGAATATAGGCGAAGACCACCGTTAGCATCTCATTTAATGGCTGAGCAACCAGTGTTAAGCCCAGAGTCTCGAAAAATGCTACTATAACAAAAAATAGTAGAACATAATAAATTATCCGAGTAATCCATCGATTCGAGTCTATGGATCTGGCCCTTTCCTCGCCCACTGCCACCCGGGCTATTTTTTCATCCATTGCAGTGCGACGCAGCGCTTTGCCAATGAGAGAGCTGACAATCAAAGCTACGATCCACCCCACAACAAGGATGATCAAAGCACTAAAGATATTGGAACTCATAGGTCCAAAGATCTGAGTTACCTGATCGCTTATTCTCATAAGATCACCATTCATTTCAGATGCAAATTTCAAAGCCTGTTTGAGCAAAATGCTATTAACAATAATGTACAATACCATTACTTAAAGATAGTGGATGATTAGCGCCCGGATATTGGATCTCAGGAATAAAACCGGCACTTTAAAGACTAGTCTGTAATTAATTTTTACAAAAATGAGTGATAAAATCACCATATGGACGATGAATCCGGGGGAACACAATTCAGTATGTGAATCCAAAAAAATTGTGGAATGAGATCAAACTCATAGAATTAGCATTTTTCAGTAAGTCTTGGGCCACTACCACTCCCATTTCGCGTCTGTTACCCCCTGCGACTTCAGCTTCTCCTTCAGCTTCTTGCCCTCTTCCTCAGTATCGAACTTCTGCTCAACCTTTTCTCCTTTCTTATCGGTATAGGTTACTTTCATCTTAACACCCCATAGCTTATAATAGCCTCAATTGATAAATAGGCTTTTGCCTTATAGAAAAGCAGGCAAAAGACCCCTCTCCTTTAGGGGAGGGGATGAATGCCGTACCTGATGCTACTGAATCCTGGACTAAAAACTATATCTATTTAGGGGTCCATGACTATATTGATGGAAAAAACAAGATACTCGCACTATAATATCAACTACCATCTTGTCTGGATACCA
>ENA-UOOR01004308-UOOR01004308.1-fermentation-metagenome-genome-assembly--contig:-NODE-4308-length-11437-cov-10.377087_pt1 | contig 11437 bp, 10 predicted proteins | sample MGYA00245780_ERZ724029 | MGnify/ENA primary metagenome ERZ724029 (study PRJEB28704, sample SAMN03018315) | fermentation metagenome | biome: anthropogenic terrestrial biome; feature: soil... | reverse complement strand
CGGGCGCCGCCCGCGGCGCCTTAACTTAAAGAAGAAGCGGAAGGCGGGTAGGCGTAGCCGTACTTGTTGTAGCGGACGGCGTCGTAATCCCCGTAATTGTAGACGTTCGCCTCACCGAGGCGGCGGTAGAACAGGCCCGCGTAAAAGCGCCCGCCCGCCTGGTTCCAGCGGATCAGCTCGGTGCCGAACGCATAGGCGTTGGTGTAGTTCAGGTCGTGCACCAGGCTGTCGGAATCGGCGAGGGAAACGTAGCCGGAATTGAGCCACCCGGTTTTCCCGTCCGGCAGGCGGACCTGATACCAGCCGTTTTTCGTGTCGGAAAAATCGCTGCCCGTCACGTCCACCGGCGTGCCGGAAGAGACGTCCTCCAGCCCGGCGGAAGAATTGCTGCGGTCCCCGTGCAGGGCCGCATTCATCGTGACCGTCGCGCGGACGCTGCTCCCGGCCGGGATTGCCGGCGGCACCACGGCGTTTTTCATAATCCGCCTGAAGTCCATCTCCTGCGCGCCGTTGAAATAGCCGGAGCCCACGTTATAGGCAAAGCTCAGCAGGCAGTCCGCCTGGTTCTGGCTCATGCGGAAGCGGTTGTTCGCAATCATCCGGTTCAGCTCCGAAGTATAGGAAGAGCGGTTGATGCGGTTGACCAGCAGAGACCACGCCTCGGTCTGGCTGAGATTGTTGTAGAATACCGCGTTGGCGCCGTAGGTGCACCCGTAGCCGACGGTCGGAATCCGGCTGGAGGCCAGCTCGTCGTCATAGACGGCGGCGCTGTATCCTTCCCACCGGGCAATCAGGTTCAGCATTTTGTCGCTGGCCCGGCGCTGCTCGGCGGTGGTCACGGAACCGCCCGCCTGCGTGGCCACCAGAACGTCGGAGGAAAACCCGGTCCCGCTGAACGCGCCGCCTTCGGACGAAAAGGCGGTGAACGAGTAGAGCCCCGCCGAGGGAAGAACGGCGGTTCCCTTCCAGACCTTCGTCGCCACGCCGTCGGTCGTCTGTGCGGTGCAGCCGGCCGCGGCGACCGTTCTGCTCTGCCCGTCCGGGAAGCGGACGGAAAAGCGCACGCCGTCCCGCCGCGCGTCCGTGACCGCGACGAAGGTGACGGCCCCGCCCGGCGACGCCACGTTGGGCGACGCATAAGCCGTGCGCACGGGCTCCGCCGCCGTGACGGTCACGCTGCACGCGGCGCTGCCCCCGGAGGAGGAAGCGGTGATCTGCGCCGTGCCGGGAGCCTTCGCGGTCACAAATCCGTTTGCGACCGACGCGACGGCGGCGTTGCTGCTCGCCCAGGCGAGGCCGCTGCCCGGCGACGCCTTCAGGTAGAGCGTCTTTCCCGCCGGAAGGCTTGCGGAGGCCGAGGAAAGGGTCACGGCTCCGCCCGCGGACGGGACGGTCTCGCTCCCGTTCATCAGCGTCACATACTGGGCGCTCACATAGCCCGTCTGCCCGCCGGGAGTTTCCACTTTCACCCATCCGGACTGCGAGGCGTCCAGCACCTTCAGCACGGTCCCGTTCGGCAGATTGCCGAGAATCCGGCTCGAAGTGCTCGCCTGCTCCCGCAGGCGCAGCAGGTCGGCCGTCACCTTCGCCCCCGTGACCGCCGCGCCGCCCGTCTGGGACGCCGGGTCCTCCCCCGCGGAGGGCGTTCCGCCCGAAAGCTTCAGGTACTGCCGGCTGCACCAGCCCTCGCGGCCGCTCTGCGTCCGGACCTGAACCCAGCCGGAATTGGAATTGTCCAGCACGGAGGCGGAAGCGCCCCTGGCGAGGGTCAGGATGACCGGATAGTTCATCCCCGCGCCCTGCCGCAGGTTCAGGTAGTCCGTCGTCGTGGCCGTCAGGCCGGAAGAGGAGGAGCCTGCCGCCTGCTGCGCCGGCGCCGCCGTTTTCAGGTACTGTGCGGAGCACCAGCCCTGCCGCCCGCCGGGGGCCTGCACCCGCGTCCACTGGGGGTTGGAATCATCCAGCACCGTCAGGGAAGTGCCCCTGGGCAGCACGGAATCGACCGCGCTGCCGAGCGACGGCCCCTGCCGCAGGTTCAGGTTCGCGGTGGTGAGCGCCGTGCCCGCGCCGGCGGCCGGGGAAACCGGCGCCTGGCCGGAAAAGCTCAGGTACTGCTTGAAGCAGTACCCCTCTTTTCCGCTCGCGGTGCGCACCTTCGCCCACTGGGGGTTGGAATTGTCGAGCACCGTCACGGCGACGTTCCTGCCCAGCGTCAGGATCACCTTCGTGCCGGTGCCGGCGCCGGCACGCAGATTCAGGTAGTCCGTCGTGCGCGCGGCGGAGGCCGAAAGGGCGAAGACGCGCGGCAGCGCGCCCCCTGCGGCCAGCACGCACGCGCAGAGAACCGCCGCCCAGATTCCGGCCGTCCGTTTCAGATATCGACGCACTTGAATCCACCCCCGCACTCGTCGCCCGATATTTCGCTGTTTTATTTCATTATAATCTATATTCTTCCAAGTATCAACCTAAAATCCTTCCATTTCTCCCGCCGAAGCGAACCTCCGCGCGGGGCCGGAACCGTTACAATGCCGTAACGTTCGTTGAAATGGGGGGATGGAAATGATAGAATGAGGATAATCTTGTATCGGAAACCATCGGCATTGCAAGGGAGGGGATTCCGATGTGTCCTCCGTTTCTGCGCAGGGCGGCGGCCGCCGCCCTTGCGGCCGTCCTTCTGCTGGTCCCGGCCGCCTGCCGGGGAACTTCCGCGAAAAACGCGGATAAAACCATCGCCTACCACCTCGATGCCGAGCCGGAGACGCTCGACCCCCAGATTGCCGCCGACGCGCCGGCGGCGACGGCGGTGCAGGCGCTTTTTGAGGGCCTGGTCCGCCTGGGCGCGGACGAACAGCCGCGCCCGGGCGTCGCGGAAAGCTGGAAGCCCAACGGCGACAGCACCGGCTTTACCTTTACCCTGCGCGCCGACGCCAAATGGTCCGACGGGACGCCGGTCACGGCCGCCGACTTTGTGTTCGCCTTCCGGCGCGCGCTGGACCCTTCCACCGGCTCCTCCACCTGCTCACAGATGTTCTGCATCCGGAACGCGCGGGCCGTCCATTCCGGCAGCCTGCCGCCGAAAGAGCTCGGCGTCTCCGCAGATGACAGCCGCACCCTTTCGGTGGAGCTGGAATATCCGGTGCCCGAATTCCCCAAGCTGACCGCAGCCGCGGTCTACATGCCCTGCAACGAAAAATTTTTCGACTCGACCCAGGGCCGCTACGGGCTGGACCGGGACTACCTGCTGGGGAACGGGCCGTTCGAGATAGACGGCAGATACGGCTGGGAGCACGGCCAGTACCTGAATCTGCGCCGGTCCTCCGCCTATAAAGGGCAGAACGCGCCGCTGCCCGCGGCCGTGAATTTCAGCATCGGCGGCAAGGCGGCCGATTACGCCGACCCCGTCGCGGCGCTGACGTCCGGGAAGACGGACGCCGCCGCGGTGCCTTTCTCCCGCACGGACGAGGCCAGGGCGGCGGGGTGCACCCTCGCTTCGTTTGAAGACACCACGTGGGGGCTGTGCTTCAACGTGCAGTCGCCCCTGTTCAAAAACCAGAAGGTCCGGCAGGCGTTTTTGCAGGCTTTTTCGCGCAAATCCGTCCTCTCTCATCTGCCGAAAAACGCCTCCGCCGCCGAGAGCATCGTGCTGCCCTCGGCCGAAATCGACGGCAAAAGCTACCGCGCCATGGCCGGCGGCCCGTTCTACCTGAAGCAGAGCCCGGGCGCCGCCCAAATCCTGGCGCAGGGCCTTCAGAAGCTGAATCTGAAGCTGAAAGATTTGAGCGCCGTCACGGTCCTGTGCACCGACGACGCCTCCGTCAAGCTGATGATGAACGAAATGATCGCCGCGTGGAACGGCCAGTTCCAAAATTACTTCAATATGGAACCGCTGAGCAGCGAAAAACTGGCCGGCCGGATTAAGTCCGGAAATTTTTCCGCCGCGCTGTGCCCGCTCACGCCGTCCGGCGGGCCGCTCTCCGCCTTCGCGCAGTTCTGCAGCGGCGCCGCCGGCAACCCGGCGAAGCTGGCGGACCCCGCCTACGACGCGCTGGTCGCCTCCGCCCAGCAGAAAAGCGGCGCCGCTGCTGCCGCCGCTTACGCGGAGGCGGAAAAATACCTGGGGCAGCGCGCCGTCTTTTACCCGCTCTTTTATGAAAAGCATTATTTCGCCTGCGCCAAGGGCGTGACCGGCGTTGTCTTCCACCCCTACCTGGGCGGTGTGGATTTCATCCGGGCCGGCAAGGAATAGCCGCGCCGCAAAAATTTTTCCGGGTTTCCGGCCCCGGCCGCATATCGGCCCCGTTTTGAGGGCAAAATACGGTCGGAGGTGGAACCATTGAATCTTCACATACGAAAAAGCGGCAAAAGCAATAAAGGATTCTATATCGCGCTCGGCGTCTGCCTGATCGCCGTGGGCGTCGCCGCATGGACAACCTACGACAGCGTGGTGAACTACGCGGCCCCGCAGAGCGAAAAGACGGAAAGCCAGACCAATAAAGTCAACAACGCCGTGAGCGGGGTCTATGTGCCGGATTCCTCCGCGCCGGCGTCCGGCAAAGCGCCCGCGGCATCCAAGCCGGCCAAATCCAGCGCTCCGGCTTCTTCCAGCAGGCGGCCCGCCCCTTCCTCCGCGGCGTCCAAAGCCCCGGCCAAGCAGGCGGACACCAAGCCGCAGCAATACGCCTACCCGGTCGGCAACGCGACCGTTCTGCAGAAATTCAGCGAGAACCCCGTCTATTCCAAGACCACCGAGGACTGGCGGGCGCACCCCGCCCTCGACCTGAGCGCCAAAGCGGGCGAAACGGTCGGGGCCATCGCGGACGGGACCGTGAAGAAGGTCTATAAAGACGACCAGCTCGGCAGCACCGTAATCGTGACCCACGGCGACCTGGAAGCCTGGTACTGCGGCCTGAACCAGATTTCCGTCAAAGAAGGGGAGGAAGTCCGGCAGAGCCAGAAGCTCGGCACGGTCGGAGCCGTCCCCATCGAGCAGAAGAGCGGCTCCCATCTGCACTTTGCCCTGAAAAAAGGCGGAAAATACGTCGATCCCCTGACCGTTCTCTCCTGAAAAGTCCCTTCAGATGCGCCGCCGCTTCCGAGAAAGACCGCCCTGTGTGAAGCAGGCGGTTTTTTTATGCGAATTTTTATATAAATTTCGTCAAAAGTCCCATGTTCTGATTTGATATCCGATGAATTTTATGGTATTATTGTTATGGGAAGTCCGAACGTCCCGTTCCCTTCTATGTTTTACAGTATGTTCATACTCCGTTTTCAAATCCTGAATAAGGGGCGCATATACTTAGGGATTGGAAGGGAGGCGTAGATTTGAAGAAAGGCAGAGCAGTCCTGGTGTGCGTCACCGGGCAGCGCGATTGCGACAGGCTGATCCGGGCGGGCAAGAAAATCGCCGACGAGCTTTCCGTCCCGCTCAAGGTCCTGTGCGTGCAGCCGACGTCCGCCGGGTTTGACACGGACTGCGAAGAACTGGAGTACCTTCGCCAGACAGCGCGCGACGCCGACGCCGAAATGTCGGTCTATTTCAACGACGACGCCCCGCTGATGGCAGCAGGAGTCGCTAAAAAAGAAGGGGCCGTGCATATCGTGACCGGCATGGCGGAAGCCCCCGCAAACGGATTTATTGAAATTTTACATAAACTTTTGCCGCATCTTCCGATTTCGATGGTTTCAAAAAGCGGCAAAATCTACAACATCTGCCCGGCAAAAAGAGACGAGCGGACCGCAAAATCCCTGATTCTGCAAAATTAAAAGTCGCCCCGCGGGAGCATTTTGTCCCGCGGGGCCGTGTATTTCCGTGAAGCAAAGCTCCCGAAGCGCTTTTCTGCGCCTCGGGAGCTTTTTGAAGCCGTCCCGCCAAAGCAAACTGAAAATTCGCCCTGTTCTGCACGGCGGGCCGTGCATGCGGGCGCTGTCCGCCGTCCGCCCGCTCAGACGGAGAGGAAGCGCCGCACGGTCTGTTCGTCCAGCTGCTCCATCCTGCCGGAACAGACCGCTTTGCCTTTCTGGAGAATCAGAAAATTTTCGGCCATTTTCCGGGCGAAGCCCAGGTTCTGCTCCACCAGCAGGACGGAAAGGCCCGTCTCGGCGCAGATCCGCCGCAGGACGCGGCCGAAGCCCTCCACAATATTGGGCTGGATGCCCTCGGTCGGCTCGTCGAGGATCAGCAGCCGGGGGGCCGTCATCAGTGCGCGGGCGACGGCGAGCTGCTGCTGCTGCCCGCCGGAAAGCAGCCCGCCCGCCCGGCCGAGCTGCCCTTTCAGCACGGGGAACCACTCCAGAATCCGCTCCATCCGGCGCGCGGTCCTGTCCCCGTCCTTCTCATCCAGGCAGCCGAGCTCCAGATTTTCCCGCACGGTGAACCACGGCAGGATTTCCCGGCCCTGCGGCACATAGGCCATGCCCATCCGGCAGCGCAGGTGCGGCCGCAGGGAAGAGACGTCCCGCCCGCGAAAGCGCACCGACCCGCCCGAAAGCGGCAGCAGGCCGACGACGCCCTTCAGCAGCGTGGTTTTCCCCACGCCGTTGCGCCCGAGCACGGCCAGCCGGCCGCCGTCTTTCAGCGAAAGGGAGACTCCGTTCACCACGCGCATCTTGCCATAGCCCAGGCGCACGTCTTCGAGCTCAAGCATGTTCCCGCTCCCTTCCGTCGGATTTGAGGTACACCCGCACGACCCGCGGGTCCTTTTCAATCTCTTCCAGCGGGCCCTGGGCAAGCACGCGCCCCATGTGCAGAACGGTCACGGTCCGCGCCACCTGCCGCACAAAGTCCATGTCGTGCTCCACGACCAGCACCGTGCGGTCGCCCGCAAGCCGCTGGATCATCCGGCCGGTCAGGCGCGTCTCCTCCGCCGTCATGCCCGCCGTCGGCTCATCCAGAATCATCATCTTCGGGCCCTGCATCATCAGCATGCCGATCTCCAGCCACTGGCGCTCGCCGTGCGAGAGCTCGCAGGCCATGTTGCCCGCCTTTTCGGAAAGGCCGATTCTGCGGAGAACCTCGCCGGCTTTCTGCCGCAGGCGGACCGGCTCCCGGCGGAAGAACGTGCGCGGCACCGTGTTCTCCCGCGGGGCGGCAAGCTCCAGGTTTTCGGCCGCGCTCATGTTCTCGAACAGGCTGGGCCCCTGGAACTTGCGCCCGATTCCGTACCGGGCGGCGATCTCGTGCGGCGGCTTGCCGGTGATGTCGTGTCCGTCGAAAAAGACCCTGCCGCCGGCGGGTTTCGTCTTGCCGGTAATCAGGTCCATCAGGGTGGTCTTGCCCGCGCCGTTCGGGCCGATGATGACCCGCAGCTCCCCTTCCCCGACCGAAAGGTTCACATGGTCCAGCGCCCAGAACCCGCTGAAGCAGGCCGAAAGATTCTCCGTCCTCAGAATCTCACGCACGGCGCGCCATCCCCTTTCCTTTCGAGCGGCCGCTTCCGCGCGCGGGACGGGCGAGGGCGCCCGTGATGCCCTGCGGGGCGAAGAACACGACCGCGAGGAGAACGGCGCCGAGCAGAAGCTGCCAGTACGCGCCGAAATTCTCGGAGAGCGCGTTGCCGACCACGTTGACCAGCATGGCGCCGAGCGCCGCGCCGGTCAGGTTGCCCCTGCCGCCGATGGCGAGCCAGACGATGGCGGCGGTCGAAAACTCCATGCCCACGTCGTTCGGGGCGATCATGCCGTTGACCGGCACATACAGCACGCCGGCCAGCCCGGCCAGCGCGCCGGAGACCATGAAGACCGCCGTCTTGAAGCGCGCCGGGTCATAGCCGAGGAACTCCAGCCGCGCGCCGTTCTCGCGGATGCCGCGCAGCACAAGCCCGAAGCGCGAGGCCGTGAGCCCCCGGCAGAACGCGTAGACCAGCAGCACAACGGCAAACACCAGGTAATAGCCCTGCACAAGGTCCAGCGGGCGGCCGAACAGGGCGAGCCCCGGCAGCCCGCCGATTCCGTTGAACCCGCCGGTGTATTTCTGCTGGCTCTGGATGAAAAGGTTGAACACCTGCGCCAGCGCCAGCGTAATCACCGAAAAGAACACGCCCCCCACCCGGCTGGAAAACAGGAAGCGCCCCAGCAGGCCCGCAAACAGCGCCGGAATCAGAATCCCCGCCAGCACCGCAGCCGGCAGCGGAACAATCGCCGCCAGCCACGCGGGCACCTCCCTGACGCCGTAGCGCGCCATGAACTCCGGCACGCCGTTCTGCGCGGAGAGCGACAGGGCCATCAGATACCCCCCCATGCCGAACAGCACCGCGTGCCCCAGGTCCATCAGCCCCGCGTACCCCCACAGCAGGTCGAGGGAATAGGCGAAAATCAGAAAAACGAGGTATTTCTGGAGCAGCTGGGTGTAAAACAGCAGACCCGTGAGCGGGAACAGCCCCAGCGCCAGAAACAGCGCAAAGTCCAGGTACCGCCCGGCGGGAATTTTCGCAAGCCGCGTCATATCATCTTCTCTCCTTTGCAAACAGCCCTTCCGGCTTGAAGCGGATGGCGGCGATAATCAGCAGGAACACCAGAATGTTGGCGAGCACGTCGTTGCTGACGCCGCCGAGCAGGGCCGTGGATTCCCCGACCAGCAGCGACCCCGCCGCCGTGCCGGAAAACGAGGCGACGCCGCCCACCACGGAGGTCATGAAGGAGTTGACCAGGTACGGCCCGCCCATGAAGGGCGAGACGCTCCTGACCGGCGCGGCCAGCGCGCCCGCAAGGCCCGCGAGGCCGCTGCCGAACGCAAAGGCGAGGGTGTCCGCCCGGGAAGAATCGATGCCCAGGCATTCCGCCATCTCGCGGTTCTGGGTGATGGCGCGCACCCGCTTGCCGAACTTCGTGCGGTGCAGCATCCAGACGGTTCCGGCCGTCACGGCGGCCACCAGAAGCACGGTGAAGATATTGTAGTACGGAACCACCACCCGGCCGAACGCCAGCTTGCCGGCAATCGGGATGGCGACGTATTTGGACTGGGCCCCGAACAGGATGTTCGTCATCTGCTGGAGCACGACGGAGACGCCGAACGTCGCCAGCATGGTCTCGGCGGGGCGGCCCGCCAGCTTTTTGACGACCAGGCGCTCGATGACGGCGCCGGCCGCGGCCGTCACCGCAAACGCGGCCGGCAGCGCGGCGAAAAAGCTGCGCCCCATCACCTGCGTGACGGAGTACGCCGTATAGGCGCCGATCATAATCAGTTCGCCGTGCGCGAGGTTGATCACGTTCATCATCCCGCAGATGATCACCATGCCGAGGGCGGCAATCAGAATCAGGGCCGAGGAATTCAGCCCGTTCAGGAGAAGCGCAACAAAACTGTCCATCCAACATCCCTTCTTTGCGGGAGGCGGCCGCCCGGGCAAAACCGCGCCGGATGCCCCGCGGGGGAACATCCGGCGTCCATGCCGCCCCGGTTGCCGGCCCCGGATTACGGTTTCGGGTCAATCGGTTTCGGGGATTCGTAAATCACCTGGGCCTCGCCCCGCTCGTCGACCTTGGCGATGCGGCAGTACAGGCGCGTGTGGTTGTTCGACCCGTCGATGGAGATTTCGCCGGAGGGCGACTTCATCTTCAGCTCTTTGAACGCCGCCGTGACCTGCGCCGTGTTCTGCGGGTCGGCGGCCTTTTTCAAAGCCGCGCCGAGGAACTTGCCGGCGTTGTACCCGCCCATCACGGCATAGGTCGGCAGCGTGCCGTCGTGGAACGTACTCGTGTACTTTTTCACAAACGCCTCGTTTTCGGGATTTTTGACGTTTTTGAAGTAGTCCACGCAGATGAAGCTGCCCGCGCCCGCCTGCGCGCCGATGGATTTGAGGACCGTCTCGTTGGTCGTCAGGCTGGCGACGGTCGCCGGAAGGCCGTAGGCGTTATACTGTTTGTAAAACGCCACGTTGCTGTCGCCGGTCAGCTCGCTGTAAATCACGTCCGGCTCCGATTTTTTGATCTTGTTGAGCACGGAGGAAAAATCCGTGCTGCCGTAGGGGACGTACTCCTCGCCGACGACCGTGCCCCCGCCCTTCGCCAGATATTCCTTCGCGAGCTTGTTTTCCACCTGCGGATAGATGAAATCGCAGCCGATCAGGAAAAATTTGCGGTACCCCTTGCCGAGCAGCCAGTTGACGAAAATCTCCGCCTGCTGGTTCGGGATGCAGCCGGTATAGACGATGTTGTTCGATTTTTCCTGCCCTTCGTAGGACTGCGGGTAAATCAGCAGGGAGCGGTATTGCTCGACGACGGGTTTGACGGCCTGCCGCGCCGCCGACGAGCAGGTGCCGACAATCGCGGTGACCTTGTCGTCCAGAATCAGCTTGCGCGCCTTGTCGGCGGCGCGGGCCGGGTCGGAGGCGTAATCCGCAAAGACCGTCTCGATTTTGCGCCCGCCGATGCCGCCGCCCGCGTTGAGCTCGTCAATGGCGAGCTTGGTGCCGTTGTAAAGCTGTTTTTCGCTCACGGATGTGACGCCGCTGAGCGAGTACAGCAGGCCGATTTTAACGGGCTCTTTTCCGCCGGCGGCGCCGGAACCCTTCCCGCAGCCGGTCAGAACGCCCGCAAGCAGGACGGCACAGGACAGAAGAACACACAGCTTTTTTTTCATGGCTTTCATCTCCAGAGATTTCAGATTGGTTCGGCTTCAATTCTTCCGAAGCATTTCAAAGCCATATTATTCCGCCGGCGGAAAGAACGTTCATCGCCGGGCCCCCGGCCGGGCGCGGCGGTCCTCTGTCATCCCTTTCCGCCCGCGCATACACTGAGGCGGGAGGGAACTGAAATGATTTTACGGAACGACAGCACGCAGGCCCGGGTCACCGCGCGGGAGCGGAAGTGGAATTTCTTTTACCGCGGCGCTCCGATTCTTTCCGCCTCCGCCCGCTATCCGGAGGTCGCGGTTCCGGCTTCGCCGCGGGCGCAGCGGGCGATCAACGGCCGGATTCGGTCGCAGGTCGCCGCCTTTTACCGCTACGCCGCCGGGCCCCTCTACCGGCAGGCTGCCGCGGACTGGCGGTTCGCGCAGGCGAACGACACGCCGTTCCACCCCTACGAGGCGATTCTGAACTATGAAACGGCCCTGAACTGCGGCGGGTATCTGAGCCTGTTCCGCGACCGGTACGAGTACACCGGCGGGGCGCACGGCAGCACCGTCCGCTCCTCCGACACATGGGCCCTGCAGAGCGGGCGCAAGCTGCCCCTCGCCGCGTTCTTCCGGCGCGGGGAAGATTGGCGCGGCCGGGTGCTGGCGCAGATTTTAAAACAGGCGGACGAAGCCATGCGGCAGAATCCGGGCATCTATTTCGACGATTACCGCGAGCGCATCGAAACATATTTCGACCCGGCAAATTTCTACCTGACTCCGTCCGGCATCGCCGTGTACTTCCAGCAGTACGAGATCGCGCCCTACTCCTCCGGAATCGTGGTGTTCACCGTCTCCGGCGACACGGAGCCCTCGTGCGGCGGCCGGTAA
>ENA-UOOR01004304-UOOR01004304.1-fermentation-metagenome-genome-assembly--contig:-NODE-4304-length-11451-cov-21.576255_pt1 | contig 11451 bp, 10 predicted proteins | sample MGYA00245780_ERZ724029 | MGnify/ENA primary metagenome ERZ724029 (study PRJEB28704, sample SAMN03018315) | fermentation metagenome | biome: anthropogenic terrestrial biome; feature: soil... | reverse complement strand
TAGTGATAAATTGAGTGTGAATCTCACCATAAAAAAGCACATTTTCAGAGTAAAAGGCACAGCAGAATATCCACTGTGCCTATCCCCGTATGTCTTATCCGATGGTCTCGGTATTTATCTGAATTACCTTCACTGCCTCATGACGGATAAGTTTACCGTCAAGGAACTCAAAGGCAAGATATCCAATCTGGTCATGTAGAGCAAACTTCTCTGAGAGTGTCTTGACACTGACAGGACTTCTGGCGATAACCCAGTAGTAGCTGAAGTCACCAAAGGCAATAGGCTTGCTGTCTGATTCAGTATTTGGCATATATTCGGAGATAATAACTCTTTTTCCGAGAATGGTATCATCGCTATTGCGCCAGAGGTAATTCCCTGCGCTGTCTTTAAGAGTGCGCAAAGAAAGTGCAGTTTCATCGTTCATCAGCCATACTGCATTTCTGCGGTATTCCGGCTTTACGGAGAAGTACAGGCTGATAACATCATCGTAGGTAATTTCAGCAGTGGTAATGCCCACATCTGCTCCATTGGTTGCGTCCAGAATCCCTGTGGGCATTTGAATACCGGTGCCGTTTATAAAGGCATTGTCCTCGGCTCTGCCAAAGTTCTTAGCAAAGCGGTTAATAAGGTAGTTTTCAATATCAAAACCGGCATCACGAACGAAAGCCTCGTCCATTTTTACGAAAGCAGCCAGTTTACAACTGTCCACAGTGTTGATGGTGAAATCATCTATACCCTCGTATATTGGGATGGCATCACTTTCTGGTACCCACTGGGCAAGGTCATTACTGTCCTTGGCGAATATACGGTAGCCAAAATCGTAAGCCTTGATGGTAGTGCCGATATTGCGGAATAGGCTTTCTTTTTCAAGAGCGGACATATACTTATTGTTGGTGCTGTTGGGCATGGAATAAGTGCCAGTTTCGATGTTGCGGCCTTTTGAGAGTTCAGCATAACTGCCATCGTTGCCGCGCATAGCGTTCCAGAAATGCTTGTCATATTCCGGTGAGCCGGTATAGGGCAATCTTTCAGTGTAAGTAATCATAGTATTTTCCTCCTTATCGCTTGTCGCATATCGGACAAACATAAAGTCCGAGTTCATGAGAATTAACTGCTCGGCCTATCTGCTTTAGCATACCGACGAGACAATTAGGGCAGTTAATGTCATAAGCGAGAGACATTTCAATGTTGTGAGGCTGTTTTGCGTGAAGACGATAATACTTGTGTAACTTTCCATGCTCACCCTCATGGATTTCATCACGAAGATAAAGATCACACATTTTTTCTGCATATTCATCAGAGCAGTATGAGCTTTTCGAGCGAAGGATTGTTCCTTCCTTGTTCATTTTTGAGATTGGATAATTTGCCATTTCTAATTCCTCCTAAAATTATTGTTGTGGGGTCTGTTTTGAATCCTTGCTGGTCATACTCCTTTGCCGGAGCGATAGGTATATCCGGCACTACGGCAGTATTCGGATAGGTCATCATAACCATTAACGTGGACATTGGATTGCCCATCAGTGACGGTATAACGGATTTCTTTTGTTACGGTCACAGGCTCGCTGTAGCGGTTGCGAAGATGTATTTTGCCTTTGGTGCTGTTGTGATTTCTTCCGTATAGCAGGTCAATTAGGTTCATGTTGTTTCCCTCCCTTCATATCATGATTTTTAGTAGCAGTAGTAGCAGAACTGGTAGCAGAGTTTTTTGGTACTGCTACCGCAGAAAAGCCAGGTATATCAAGGTTTTTGGCTGGTTGGTAGCAGAAGTAGCAGTAATTGCGTGTTTATACTCACACTTCGTACAATCTTTATATTCTTTTTTCTTCTCTACTAACTTTTTTGAAATTTTGCTAAGAAGTTTAAAGAACTGCTACAACTGCTACTGATAGCCTCGAAAGCCTTGCACTGTGGGCATTTAGCGTGGTAGCAGTTGTGATTTTTACTGCTACCGGCACTGCTACTACTGCTACCATTTTTATAAGAATTCAGTTCCGTCATAGCCATATTCCCTTGAAAACTGCTCTTTCGCTTCAAGCGTGAGTGAATAATCCTTATAGTAGGTATTGCCATTCTGCCGGGTGGTGATTTTGGAATAATCAGCTCCAAGGTATGAAGAAAGAGCCTCCCGGAACTCCTTTGCTGTTTTCGCAAATCCGTTATTGTTTTCCCGGCACCAACCTTGATAGACCTTGTAGATGCGTCCTGTGGTGCAGTGCTTGTTGATTTTTCCGTCAGGCCATTCACACATACACTCCTCATAAAAGGAGATCACTGTGTTGTTCTCCGACATATATTTTTCTCTTGCGAGGCTTACGCTGTCCGGCTCCGAGAAACGGTAGCCATTGGCAATAACTCTTTGAAGTGCCTTAACAGCCTTATATACAATGCCATCACGCTCGGCATACATTTTATCGATGAGCGTTTTGTCCTGTTTCTCCTTGGGAATAACATTAGGGCAGCGCACTACCATAATGCGGTCATATACCCATTTGCCATCATCGCCTCCAAACTTAGGAAGTCTGTTCATGCAAAACCAGAGCAAACCGTTATAGGTGAACTCAAAGGCTTGCTGTCCTTTGAACTCGGCATACAAGCTATCACCGCCAGTTATTTTCTTAAAAGTTTTTAATTCATCCACAGATAGAAAACTCATATCGGAACTACCGGCAAGGCGTGTACCGTAAACTGCGCCAGTGCCGAATCTGGATTCTATTTCTTTGAGGTCTATGCCGATAAAGTTCCCTTTACCGAGCAATCGCTCTACAAGACTCTTTAGCTGAGATTTGCCAGTATCACCATCTCCTACAAGGAAAAGTGCCTTTTTCATTCGCCATCCCTTGATGTTGGAGATACATACACCGATAAATTCAAGGAGCAGTTGCTCTATGGCCTTATCGCCATTGGTCAGTGTGTGCATATATCTGTCAAACACTGGTATAGGGGTTTCACTTCCTGACCAGCTACATGGAATTTGTATGGTAGAGAGGATATCCGGAGAGTGTGGAGCAAGAGTGACATTGTTTGCAGTGATACGGAGCAGACCATTACTGAAGTTGATTAAATCCTCACCAGCGTTCAATTCCTCTTGGCTGACATAGTTAAGGTCGGTAGTGATATGCTGCAAGGTTTCACTGACCATTCCCATCTTCACAAGTTCCTCATCATAGTCCGCAATGTACTGCTTGATAAGGCCCATCAGCATATTGTCGGCATAAAGACGGTAGCAACCGTTTTCATAAACATATTTCATAAGTCCCTGCTTGCCGTTATCCCTTACAAGCACATAGCAGAGGTGTTCTCGCACATACTTCGCAAGTAGCGGAACGCTGACATAAGGCTCGTAGGTCTGCTCGTTAAACTTGATGAAATACGGATGTTCCATCTTGGATTTATGGAAGGTGCCATGACAGGCTTCGATGCCAACAGCTATGGTGGCTTCTCTGTAATCCTCACGCTCCCATTTTTCACGATAGAGAGCAGAGCTACGAAAGATATCATCAATAGCCGCAGGGTCAGGCCCGGTGCGAAATGCAATTAAGGCACATAATGCAGCATCCGCTTCTGACTGTGAGCCATACCCGGAGATATCACCTTCGTCATATAACCTTTTAAACTTTTCTCCGTTTTTCTGCTTACGGAGATTACAGACAATATCAAAGATTGCGCGGTCACCATCACGCTTTTTGCTGTATTTTATCTTCTTAGCCTTTCGCATATTTTTATCAAGCGTGGTAAGAAGTGCAGAAGTACATTCTCGAAGGGGCTTATCTTCGATGATGTTAGCGGTGAAAGCTGCAAAGCGGTTTGTAATACCGCCAACATATAGCTCAAGGCCGATTTTACTATTATTCTGATAGAATTGGTTACCTAACTTGATACGCTTTTCTTCATCATAAAAGATGGGCAACTTGCTAAAATCGCATTTACCATAAATATGAATCCCTGTGCCGCTGACGGAGTATTCGGTGTAAGAATCGAACCGGGCAAGTAGTGTCTGCACCAGCGGGTCTGATAGTTCTCTGTCATCAATATCAAGGAAGAAATAGTTCTCTGGAATTTTAAATCCGATACCTGCTGCATGAGACCTTTCTTTTGCCGCGAGTGCATCTTTGTAAGTTCCCCAAGTATGGCTCCATTCCTTATTTGTACCGCTGGAACCTCCGCTGATTGCGAAGGGTACTTTGGTCGGATTGCCGTTTTTATCCTTTCCCCAGCGCCAAAGAAGCCATATCCTCATGTCCATCAGTTCCTGCATTGCATTTGCCATCTCGTCCACCTCCTCTCCGTAAAATTTGTGCTTTCATTATCTGTGTGCTGAGTTTTTGAGTAGCCATTCCTTATAGGCATCAACAGGAATTAAAATCCTTGTACCAATTCGTATGGTTGGGAATCCCGGTGATTTTACAAGCTCGTATGCTTTCGGTAGGCTAATGCCCATCTGTGTCGATAGCTCCTGCACACTCATAGTCGTTTTCTCCATTTACTCTTTCCTCCTTATCTTGATAGTTGTTTTGGCTTCTACATCCAACATTCGCTACCGTTCCTAAGGTAGCCACCTGTTCGTGGTCTCCTCGTGTCCGATTGCAGTAGAGGCGCTCCGGTTTTACCATCGTGGCGTCGGCGCTGCAAAAGTATCTCTTGCGGGTGGACTATTCACTTGTCAAGGAACTCTGAAACAAAGGTTTTTACAATTTGCTCTTGTATTTAATGCCATTGTATAATAAAATGTAATCGAAGTAAAATTCCCAACGATTACACAAACGATTACAATCAAAGGGTGAATGATATGAAAAGACTACCGGTAGAAAATCTTGGTTTTGTTGAAATAGGCGGCGTAGGTGAAATGATATACAGGGCTGTGCGATTTCCTGAGTATATCCCGGACTATGACGAGGATGGCGAAATAATCAAACCTATATTCACAGGGGGGCATGCTCCCCAAAGCGGTACTGATACTTCTCTGACAGGCCAAGAACTGTTGGTTAGCCTATGTAATCTTTACGGGAAATTAAATAACCCAGACAGCACTGTTTCGATTACAGATGCCGTCTGGGATTGGTGTAGAAACAATATCCATCCTTATGATATTGATAATCTTTATGAACTGCTTAAAAGCGAGAAATTTGCGCATATCACTTACATGGATTTGATTCAGAAAGATGCGACTTTCAGCATAAAACGGTTCATAAAGGATTTGTGCGACTTAGGTACGGTCTTTGAACTGTACTTTTCCTTGGGAAGGGTTAAATACTATGGTGAAATTGACTACGCAAGGAATCTCTATTATGAAGGTAAGCTTTGTGACAGTCTCGCTTTTCTTGAACGATACAGGCAATATGAGGATAATGAGGAATACAAGGCTCACATTTTAGAGAATTACAATGATCATATATTACAAGTGATTGATATGTTCCCTGACTTCCGAATGAGACTGAAATTAGATAAGAAAACCAGTAAAGTAATGTACGGAGCCGACATTCAATCGGTATTTGATATTTGTTGGTACACCTTTTCCAGAATGGTAGCTGATGTTGCACCGCCGGTAGACCCGGATCTCCGTTATGAAGAATCGCAAGGCTCCATACTGTCCTGCCTTGCCTGTGGGGAATACTTTGTAAGACATTCGAGCCGTCAGCTATATTGCAATAGTTGGGATTGCCAAGCCGAGCGTAATCGTAGAAACAGACGAGCCAGCTATGCCCGGAAGAAGGCCGCTCAAATAGAAAACAGAGAATAAAGAATAGACCTTGCTACCATGCCGATGTGGGTATAGTAACGGGGTCTATTTGTTAGTGATGGCTTTTAGAGATTTTCCTTTATAAAAGCAATATCTTCCTCCGAGAGCACTGTGATTACTTTTAAGTGGCTGAAATGCTCCTGCAATTGCTTTTCTAATTCTTCTTTGCGTTTATATGGGCCACTGATTTTAATAAGGTTATTATCTGCGTCCTTGCAGTAGGCTGTGAAGATGGTCTTATCTAATTGTTCACAGAACTCTTCATAACCTAAATGCCCGGCGGCTTTCATAGCTTTGCTGGCACTCTGCAATTCTTCCTGTGTCCAGTCTCTACTCATGCGGCACCTCCTTCACTACATATATTGCTCCAAAAGAGGATAATAGCAAGTCATTTCTACCTTTACCATTACTCAATTTAGAGTAATGAGGGGTCTATACAATACGCTCGAGTACCGTTTTGGTAGACAAGTTAATTGTGAGATTTACATCTTCATATTGTAATTATCACTTTTGCGTGATAAGATAGACATATTATACCACGAAACACATGGAGGTGCGGAATGGCTGTCAGTTATAAAAAGTTATTTCACTTGATGATTGAAAAAGACATATCCAATGTTGAATTACAACGCAGAGCTGGATTTTCCGGTAATATATTAACCCGGCTGAAACGCAACAGCTATGTGTCTTTGGAGAGCATAGAAACTATTTGCAAAGTCTTAGATTGCAAGGTTGATGATATTTTAGAATTTATTCCAGATGAGGAGGATGTGTGATGTTTTACAAAATGATTGAAAATGCTTGTAACAGATGGTATTCCTCATCTGAATGCACTGCTAATTCAATAATTGATTACATAGAAAATAACGGCAAAATGCGTGATGCGCAAATAGATGCTATAAAAACATATTTGTATTTAAAGATAGCCTGCGAGGGGTTACCACTAGTAGAACTATTTCAATCCGGAATGTTTAACACACTCGATTTAGATAATGTAGAACTTTCGAGTTCTGTGCGTCAATATCTGCAAAATAATTCTGCAGCTGCAACACTTTTCGAGTATGCGTGTTTAAGAAATGAAAAGGGTGAACAGGTTTCAGAAAAACTTGAAAAAGCAATTAAGAAGGCTCCAGAAGAAATTGACTACATTAAATTCTTCCAAGAGGCGTTTTACGGTGTATCGTATACAGATTATCTATTCAGTCTTCCGATGGGTGCGGGTAAAACATATTTAATGGCTGCATTTATCTATCTTGATTTGTACTTTGGTAATAATGAGCCTAATAATCCGTCATTTGCGCACAACTTTATAATTTTTGCACCGTCTGGTTTGAAGTCCTCTGTTGTCCCAAGTCTTAAAACTATACAAAAATTTGACCCATCATGGGTTTTGCCAGAGCCAGCAGCCTCTGATATTAAGCGAATGATATCCTTTGAGATTCTCGATCAGAGCAAAACCACAAATAAGTCTAATAAAACCAAAAATCCTAATGTACAGAAAATAGCTAACCATCAGCCGTTATCTGAACTCTTCGGATTAGTGGCTGTTACAAATGCAGAGAAGGTTATTCTTGACCGTATCCAAGAAAAGAATGGTCAGATAAACCTGTTTGAGCAAAGTGACGATGAAAGGGATAGGCAAGCAAACGAACTCCGCAACTTAATTGGAAAACTGCCTTCATTAGCCATCTTTATCGATGAAGTTCATCATGCTGTTAGTGATGAAATCAAACTACGTGCAGTTGTAAACAAGTGGGCAGAAAACAGGACAGTAAACTCTGTCATTGGTTTTTCAGGCACTCCTTATTTGGAAAAAGCCGAAAAAGTCTCGGTTACGGATAAATTGACCGTTGCAACAGCAGAAATTACAAATATAGTCTACTACTATCCTCTGATAAAAGGCATAGGTAATTTTCTTAAGCGACCTATTGTTAAAATATCAGAAATAGCTGATAGTAGTCGCATTATTGAAAAAGGTGTCAGAGAATTCCTTGATAATTATAAGGATACTGTATATGAAGGTAACCTTATAGCGAAACTGGGCATTTACTGTGGTACTATTGAAAAGCTGGAAGAACTTGTATATCCGTTGGTTAATCGTATAGTTTCAGAGTATGGCATTGATAATGATGCTATTCTTAAATTCCATAAAGGTAACAAACAATATCCACAGCCAATCGATAGCCAGCTTCAATTTGATACGCTCGACACATCACTGTCAAAAATACGTATAGTTCTGCTTGTACAGATTGGTAAGGAAGGATGGGATTGTCGCAGCCTTACTGGTATTATTCTTTCACAGGAGGGTGATTGTCCTAAAAACATGGTTCTCCAAACTTCCTGCAGATGTTTACGACAAGTAGTCAAAGATGAGCCGGAGACAGCATTGGTTTACCTCAACGAGGACAATGCAAAAAAGCTGGAATCGCAATTACAGCAGCAGCACCACATTTCAATAAAAGAATTTACAGAAGGTAATGATGATAAAGTGACATTACACCGCTATGATCGTTCTTCTTACCTTAAGCTGCCTAAACTGGACTTTTATCAACTTAAAATTAAATATGATACGCTTGTTATTGAGGAAGCAAATCCAGAAAATGGTATTCCTCAAGCAGCCTACAATACACAGTTAACCGCAGATATTACAAGAGTTACTGATTTCACCTTGCATACAGTAACAAGGGAAATTGATGTTACTGAACGTGGAACTTTGCAGTCAACATTCCCATCGTGGCTATACTCAATATCCAAGGAAAGTTTTGGTACGCTGTCAGTTTACCAACTGATGCAATATGAAGAATTGCTTCAACATGTTTACTCCGAAATAACGTATCAACAGGGTGATGCTCGTTATTATAGTTCCAAGTATGACGTTTCTGCTGTTAATGCAAATATTAGGAAGGCCTTTACTGCAAAGAGGGACTTCACTTCTACAGAAGAACTAATACCACAACAGTCCGGATTGCTTAATATTGCCAACTTCACAGCAGAAGTACGCACGGTTAATCCGAACATTTACTATCCGGAACAAACGATTGTTGAAAATATTATACTCGATGATAAGGGCAAGCTGAAAGTTAACCCTAAAGTTCAACAGTTAATTCAGTTGGCAGAAGAAACCGGTAATCAAGCAATGGCAGACACACTACGCAAGCAGAATGCATCGCATCCTCATAAAAACCGCTCTTTTCATTACTTGCCATACCGTACAGATAGTGGCTTCGAGCAGACGTTCCTAAAAGAAATACTAACTTTTTCTGAAATGGAAAGTCTCGATCTTGAAGTTTATTACAATGGTGACCGGGCATTGACGGAATTTAAAATTAAATGCTATAAGAAAAACGGGAATAAGTGGATTTACATTGGCCTTTATACTCCAGATTTCCTTGTTATTCAGCGTAAAAACGGTCAAATCCATAAAGTGGTTATTGTTGAAACGAAGGGTAAGATATATGCTAATGACCCAACATTCAAGGATAAACGCAAATTTATTGAGACCGAATTTTCAAAGCAGAACAATATAGCCTTTGATTATGAGCGTTTCGATTATTTGTACTTAGATGACACAATGTCTGAAAATGATAGAATTGTCGCAACTAATAAAAAAATCACAGAATTCTTTGGAGGTGTATAATAATGCCTATTAAATACGTACCATTTATACCAGAACCAATTGAAGGACAGGCAGTCCTTCGCAATTTCAACAGAATACTTAAATATCGTGGTGCAGACGAAACTTCGATGATTTTACAACGCGGTATGCCTTTTTACGAAATGGGAAAGCAGGAAACTGTAGGTAATAATGCTGATGGCAATATGGTTATCCGTGGTGAGTGTGTTTCGGCCTGTGCATATTTAAAAGAACAAGGAATTGAAGTTGACCTTGTTTATATTGACCCTCCTTTTGCCAGCGGTGCTGACTATGCAAAAAAAGTTTATGTTCGCCGCAATCCTAAGTTGGCTGAGACCATTGCAAAGGCAGAGGAAGAACTGGATATTGACGAACTGAAAGCATTTGAAGAAAAAATGTACGGTGATGTTTGGGATAAAGAGAAGTATCTAAATTGGATGTATGAAAATCTGGTAGCAATTAAGAGCGTTATGAGTGAAACTGCATCAATATATGTTCACTTAGATTGGCACATTGGACACTACGTTAAAATTCTTTTGGATGAGGTGTTCGGTGAAGACTTCTTCCTAAATGAAATTGCATGGGGATATTTCGCTTTCAAGAGAAAAACAACAAAAAAGTTTCCTCAAAAGCATGATAGTATTTATTCATACACTAAATCTGATGATTATGTTTGGAATACACAGTTTAGACCTCATAGCGAAGAATATGTTAAAAGGTTTAAGACTGACGAAAATGGCAGAAAATATAGAGACGATGTTAATCCTACAGCGGGTGGGACAAGAATTATTTATCTTGATGAAATTGAAGGTGATATCGTAGACTCAGTATGGACAGATATACCACCAGTTAATCCTATGGGGAGTGAACGGGAAGATTATGCAACACAGAAACCCGAAGCCCTTTTGGAACGTATTATCAATGCATCTTCCAATAAAGGAATGCTTGTTGCTGACTTTTTTGGTGGAAGTGGAGTTACTGCCGCTGTTGCTCACAAATTGGGCAGGAAATTTGTTCATTGTGATATCGGTCTTAACTCGATTCAAACAACGCGTGATAGACTAAAAGCAATTGGTGCGGAATTCAATGTCCTCGAAATTAAGGATGGAGTTTCATTATACAGAAACCCAGTTCAGACAATGGATAAAATTAAATCTATTATTCCAGGTTTAAAAAATGATGATTCTTTGGATTCATTTTGGGAAGGGGCACTCTCTGACAGTAAGCTGGGAACTGTTCCCGTATATATTCCTAATTTGATGGATAGTTCTACAAAGCTACTTGACACGGTTCTTATGAATCGAATTATCCATCAGGCCATACCAGATTTAGACAATAATATTAAGAAGGTAATTGTCTATTATATTGATATTACTGATAAGGCTGAAATTGAAAAGTTCATTACCGATGATGATAGTACAACCGTTGAAATTGAACTGCGAGATTTAAAAACAATTCTTAATGATGTTGTAGTTGATGATTTCGTCGAGTTTCACATTGAAGAGTCGCACGAAGATTTATTCGGCGGTTATATAGTTACTATTGATAAATTCGTTAGCGATCGTGTTATGCAGAAAATTGCTGAATTTAATCAGAAGGCATTTCTAAATTCATCAAAAAAGAAGCCCTACAAGCCAATTGAAATTAGCGAAGAAGGATTGGAACTTATAGAATATTTAAGCATTGATTGTACTGCTACTGAGGGTGAATGGCATTCTGATAGTGAAATCAAAATAGATAAATACGGCTATGTTATCAAGGATGGTACTAAAACTAAGGGTTTCTGGGATTCAACAATTCAATGTAGAAAGCAACCGCTTCGTCTCAAAATCCGTAATATCTGTGGTGACGAAACCATTTGGACTTTCGAATAAAAACATAAAGAAAGACTGCACTAAAGGTTTTATCCTTCGGTGCAGTCTTTACTTTCGAGTCCCCGCTTGAAGAGAGTCGGTAAAAAATTTACTTGTTTGCGTAAATCCCTAAGACCAACTCCCATTGGCAAGCTCAATTTTGCCCATTCTACCTCTGCGCTCTGCACCGGTAAATGAACCCCCTTCATAACCAAAAAGCTCACTCT
>ENA-UOOR01004301-UOOR01004301.1-fermentation-metagenome-genome-assembly--contig:-NODE-4301-length-11456-cov-10.541093_pt1 | contig 11456 bp, 7 predicted proteins | sample MGYA00245780_ERZ724029 | MGnify/ENA primary metagenome ERZ724029 (study PRJEB28704, sample SAMN03018315) | fermentation metagenome | biome: anthropogenic terrestrial biome; feature: soil; material... | reverse complement strand
ATTACGTGGAGTGCATGTGGATGATTCTGCAGCACCCGGAACCGGAGGACTTTGTAATTGCCACCGGTGAGATGCATTCGGTACGGGAGTTTTGTACGCTGGCGTTTGCCGAGGCGGGCATCACCCTTCGATGGGAAGGTGAAGGGGTGGACGAGAAAGGGATTGACGTAGCCACCGGCAAAGTGCTGGTAGAGGTGGATAAGAAGTACTTCCGCCCGGCCGAAGTGGAGCAGCTGCTGGGTGATCCTACCAAAGCAAGAACGTTGTTGGGTTGGAATCCGACGAAGACTTCGTTCCCCGAACTGGTACAGAAGATGGTGGCACACGACATGCGTTTCGTGCGTAAGCTGAAATTGAAAGCGGAGATTGACGAGGATCTAAAATAAATAAGGTTGAACTAGCAATGCGACGACTGCTCTCTCTTCCCCCCAATGCCGTAAAGGATTATCACCGGCTGCACAACCGTAGTGTGAAGGAGTGGTTTTGTACCTCTGACCCTCGGGACAAACGATTGGGATCGGGAAGTGGTACTACCTGGTTGCTGGAAGAGTGTTACCGGGATGAGAATCCGGGTGTAGATTTTAACGACTGGCTGTCGGCAGAGAAAAGGATTCTGATCCATGCAGGTGGTCAGAGTCGTCGACTGCCTGCCTATGCAGTAACTGGTAAAATAAGTCTCCCTGTGCCTGTATTTCGTTGGGCAAGGGGGCAACGGTTATCGCAGGACTTGCTGAGTCTGCAACTACCGCTTTATGAAAAGATCATGCAGCAGTCGCCCGCTTCACTGCGCACACTGGTGGTGAGCGGTGATGTTTATATTCATGCGGAGAAGCCCTTGCAGGAGATACCGCAAGCGGATGTGGTATGTTATGGTCTTTGGGTGGATGCTTCTCTGGCAACACGCCATGGTGTGTTCGCTGCACGAAGGGAAACGCCGGAAGAACTGGATCGCATGCTTCAGAAACCTTCGTTACGTGATTTAGAGCATCTTTCGTATTCGCACTTCTTCCTGATGGATATCGGCCTGTGGTTGCTGAACGACCGGGCTGTAAAGCTTTTGCGGGAACGTTCCTATGGTGAAGGGAAGAAGATGCAGTTCTATGACATGTACAGTGAGTTTGGACTGGCATTGGGAAATCGTCCTTCCATAAAAGATGAGGCAATCAATAACCTTTCGGTAAAGATTCTTCCTCTGAACGGTGGGGAGTTTTACCATTACGGTACCAGTCGTGAGATGATCTCATCTACACTGGCGCTTCAAAACAAGGTGTATGACCAGAGATTGATCATGCACCGCAAGATTAAGCCCAATCCTGCCATCTTCACACAGAACGCGGTGGTGGATATCTCCTTTACCGAGAACAATCGCAATATATGGATTGAAAATGCTCATGTAGGGAAGGACTGGCGACTTTCGGGTGATCATGTGATTACCGGGGTGCCAGAGAACGAATTGCAGATGAAACTGCCGGAGGGGATCTGCATCGACATGGTACCGGTAGGTGAAAATGGTTATGTGATTCGTCCGTATGGAATCAATGATGCTTTCAAAGGAAGCGTCGGAAACCGGGATACGCCTTGGATGGGGCGGCCGGTAATTCAGTGGCTGGAAGAAAGAGAACTGACTTCTGACGTGCTAGGAGGAGACAGTATTGATCTCCAACAATGTACACTTTTCCCTTGTCTGGAATCGAAAGAAGAAATGGAAATTGTCCTTCAATGGATGATTGGGACAGAATCCTTATCTGTTGAAGGTAAAGATATTTGGCTTCGATCCACTCGACTCTCAGCGGATGAGTTAATGGATCGGGCATCACTGTCCCGCATATATGCCCAACGGTCGGAATTACGACGAAAGAATTATCCGATGTTGGAGCAGAACTACGGAAAGAGTGTGTTTTATCAGCTCGATCTTTCTGATGTGGCGGAAGATTATGCGCGCTTACAATTACCGGCTCCGAAGGCTCTACCAGAAGAGGCGGACAGCATGCTAAAGATTCACAACAGGATGCTTCGTTCCCGTCTTTTCTCGTCGCAGGGCGACAGCTTGAATGCGGAGAAGGAGGAGTTGGAAGCTTTTTCACTTTTGAGAAACGGGTTGATCAATGCTGTAACGGGTGAGATGCGTGTACCGAAGTTGGCAGCGCTTCCCGATCAGATTGTCTGGGGCAGGAGTCCGGTGAGAGTTGATCTTGCCGGAGGGTGGACGGATACACCGTCTTTTTCGCTCTACGCGGGTGGGGCGGTGGTGAACATGGCCATCGAACTGAATGGACAGCCTCCATTGCAGGTGTATGTGAAGCCTTGTGCCGATCATCACATCGTGTTGCGCTCGATTGATATGGGTGATACGGAGGTTGTGAAGACATATGAGGAGTTGCGTGATTACCGCAAGCTGGGATCTCCCTTTTCCATTCCCCGGGCAGCGTTGGCACTTTGTGGCTTTCTGCCTGAGTTCGCGGGTGAACGGTATGACTCATTGGAACAACAATTGAAAGCTTTTAGTGCGGGGATAGAGATTACCCTGCTTTCAGCTATCCCTGCCGGGTCGGGACTGGGTACCAGTTCAATTTTGGCAGCGACGGTATTGGGTGCGCTGAATGACTTCTGTGGTCTGCATTGGAACAAACAGGAGATTGCCACGATCACACTGGTGCTGGAACAATTGCTCACCAGTGGCGGTGGATGGCAGGATCAGTATGGCGGCATCCTTCATGGTGTGAAGTTGCTTGAATCGGAAAGTGGTTTTCTACAGAAACCACAGGTAAGCTGGTTGCCTGAATCTATATTTACAGATTCATTACATGCTTCCTGTCATTTGTTGTACTATACAGGAATCACCCGTGTGGCAAAGAATATCCTGGGTGAGATTGTCCGGTCGATGTTCCTGAACGAAGGGCATCATCTCTCCATCCTACATGAAATGAAATCACATGCCAAGGATATGGCTGAGTGCATTCAGCGGGGCAATTTTGACCGGTACGGAAAACTGGTGCTGAAGAGCTGGCAGCAGAACAATGCGTTGGACAGAGGGACCAATCCCCTGGGAGTGGCACAGATCATTGATTTGGTCAAAGATTACACCCTTGGGTACAAGCTTCCCGGTGCCGGTGGTGGTGGCTATCTCTATATGGTTGCCAAAGATCCGGAAGCTGCTTTACGGATCAGGAAGATATTGGAGTTGAACCGCCCGAACGACAAAGCCCGTTTTGTGGAAATGCAACTTTCCAACAAAGGGTTCCAGGTATCGAGGTCGTAAAATAATAAAAGATGAAAATACTTATATCATGATTAAAAGGCTTAATGTTATCAATACCGGAAGTGCAATCGACATAGAACAATCTCCCCTAGAATGTCCATATTGTCATCAATCTCAAATTCCTGAAATGCTGGTAGCTTATAAAAATGAAGAATATACATTTTTTATTCAATGTGCATGCATGAACTCGAATTGCAAGATAGTATTTAATGTATTTTATGATCATAGTACTCGATCATTTCATCAAGTGAAACAAGCAGACTTAAAGAAAAAAGATTTCAATGAAGAAATAGAATTGTTAAGCCCTTCCTTCTGTGAAATTTACAATCAAGCCTATTCATCGGAACAAATGGGATTAGATCAAATAACAGGTGTTGGTTATCGCAAAGCACTTGAGTTTCTTATTAAGGACTATCTTATTTCACTACATCCGGAAAAAGAAGAAGATATTAAGAAAAAGTTTCTTGGTAATTGTATCAATGATGATGTTAATGATTCCCATGTAAAAGAAGTTGCAAGAAGAGCCATTTGGTTGGGTAATGATGAAACACATTACGTACGCAAATGGGAAGATAAAGATGTTTCTCATCTTAAAACACTTATCGACCTGTGTCTCCATTGGATAGAATCTGAAATAAAAACAAAAAAAATTATAGAGGAAATGCCGGGATAGAATCTTGATATTTATTAACCCAATGGATTTTTTTTTTGATTTATGAAAATTCTAATAACCGGTATCAACGGCTTTGTGGGTACCAACTTCACAAATAGCTGGTTCAGGAACCATAAGATAGTTGGACTTGATATTCATCAGCCTGAAAAGGAGGGTGTGGAACGCATATTCGGCTGGGATGAGCTGGGTAAGGTGCCTCCGGTGGATGCGATTGTGCATCTGGCAGGAAAAGCACATGACACAAAGAACAGGAGCGAAGCGCAGGTTTACTTTGATGTGAACACCGGCCTTACGCAAAAGATATTCGACTACTTCCTGCAATCGGATACTCGGACGTTTATCTTCTTCAGCTCGGTGAAAGCGGCTGCGGACAGTGTGCCGGGTGATGTGCTGACGGAGGATGTTGTTCCGGCACCGGTGGGTCCCTACGGTGAATCTAAGATCAGGGCAGAGGAGTATATCTTAAACAAGCTTTCAGCTGTTAGCGATCAGCTATTAGATAAAAGAGTTTATATTTTGAGGCCCTGTATGATACATGGCCCTGGTAACAAAGGGAACCTGAACCTGCTGTACAGCGTGGTGAAGAAGGGGATCCCCTGGCCATTGGGTGCGTATGAGAACCGTCGTTCGTTCTGTTCTATCGACAATATCTCCTATGTCGTGGAGCAGCTGATTGTGAAGGAGAACATTGAGAGTGGGATCTATCACTTGGGTGATGATGAGCCATTATCGACCAATGAACTGATCAGGTTGATCAGTGAGTCGGTGGGAAAGAAGTCGCATATCTGGCAACTGCCGAAAAGGTTCATGAATGCTGCCGCTGCCATTGGTGGGGTTTTGAAGCTGCCACTGAACAAAGAGCGGTTGCGTAAGCTCACGGAGAACTACGTGGTGAGTAATGCCAAAATTAAAGGGGCACTGGGTATCGACAAGATGCCTCTGTCGGCAAAGGAGGGTATGCGAAAAACGCTGGATAGTTTTAGGTAAGATGGTTCTAATAGGCAAACACTACCATACTTTGAAAAACACCGCTAACCGATAAAAAACTGAAAATAACAATTCACAAGGGAGGCGACACTCAAGATCGCACGATCTCCCGTGAAAAATATTATAGAGGATCTTTTATTTATCATTCAAACACACGTAAAGACAATGGCATAAAGTAACACTTCCATCCAAAAAGCTCTTGGAATAAACAAAGCAGTTGACGAGATTTTTGCAATTATAGACGAAACAGTAATACCCGCTAAAACCCATGAACCTATTCATCCAAAAGGACATCTTCAAGTCTTTGGCAACGTTGTATATACAGAAATTCGTAAATTGAATAGATTAACATATGAGCATTAGTCAGTTGGAATTAACCTTACATTCGCAAAGTATAATCATTTACATAATAACCATGGCAAAAAAGGAAGCATTTGATTTAGAGGAAGTCATTAATCCTAACTGTGAAAGAAAATGTAATAGGGAGAGACGTTATGAAATTACAGAAGATAATCTGTGTAGTGAGACACGCTCTGTGATTGATGGTTTACCAATAAGATGCGTTGGGGAATGGGCGCAGGAAAAGATACACTATTTAGTAAATTATTTCAATATTTTTACTATCTCGATGAAAGAAAAATGGGGAGGTAATATTTACTATATTGAGATTTGTAGCGGCCCGGGGCGATGTATTGATCGTAAAAGTGGAACTGAATTTAATGGTACTTCTTTATGTATCGTACAAAATCATGCTTTCAAGTTTTTAAAAAAGGCCATTTTTTTTGATTATAACCAGCATGTTGTAGAAACGCTTGGTCGTAGACTAGAAAATAGAGGCATTACAACTGCTCGTGCATATGTTGGTGACTATTATGACCCAGTACAGATTCGCGATCACATAATGAGTGAAATCCAAGGTAATGGTCTTTTTTTGATTTTTATTGATCCAACTGACTGTAGCGTTCCCTTTGAACTAATTAAATGTTTAAAAGAAGGAATAAAGAATATCGATTTTATTATAAATTTTCCAGTGGGTTCCGATTTCAATAGGAATATAGGTAATGTAATTAGTTCGCCGAAGACACATGAGAAAGTCATTGAGAAATACAGGAACTTTTTGGGTTATGATGATTTTTTCTATGACCAAAGATTACTAACGTCGGACAATTTGCAACGAAGAAATATTTTCAGAGAATACTATATAAATAGTTTCAGGAGAATTGGATACAAATACTTTGATTCAAGGAAAATCAGAAATTACTATGACCTGATGTTTGCCTCATCCCATGAGAAAGGGATTGAATTTTGGGAGAAAATTAACAGGACAGGATTTGATGGACAAAGATCCATTCCTTTCTAACAGAATAGAAGAGATAACTATTATGAACAATAAGGTAAAACATGTATTCGGGACATATGAATGGGCGGTGATCAATGCCAATTATATAAATGGATGTAGCAACAATTGCAAATACTGCTATAGTCGAGAAATGGCGATACGCTTTAAAAGAAAAACAACTGAGAACTGGAAAATTGAAGAGGTAAATTATAATCAATTCAATCGAAAGTTTAAGAAAGTAGATGGATTTGTGATGTTTCCTTCAAGTCATGATATCACACCGAGTCATCTTCCAGAGACAGTAGACTTTTTAAGAAGAATAATTGATGCAGGAAATAATGTTCTTATAGTTTCAAAACCTCATTTTAAAGTAATTGAAACTATATGCAGTGAATTCGTTAATCACAAAAAAAATATTCTTTTTCGATTTACAATAGGTTCGATGGATTCTGAAATTCTGAAGTTTTGGGAGCCTGATGCACCGGACTACAAAGAAAGAAAGAGATGTCTTAAATTCGCCTATGAAAACGGTTTTGAAACAAGTGTTTCTTGTGAACCTATGTTAGATGATAATACAATTTCTCTTGTAACTGATCTGCAAAAATACGTTTCCGATTTTTTTTGGATTGGAAAAGCCAATTTCCTTAATAGAAGATTAAGAATGAATGGCTTCACGGATGAAGAGACACTAAGAAATGTGAATAAACTTATTGATTGGCAATCCGATAGTAATGTCAAACTGCTTTATAGAAGACTAAAAGGAAATTCCAAGGTTAAATGGAAAGAGAGTATCAAGAAAGTACTTAATTTAGAGATTTCAACGGTTAGAGGTGCTGATGAGTGAAATTCTTTAAACTGATTTTTTCAGCGTTAGGTAATTTGACCACTGATGAATTCTGGGAGCAGTATAATATTAAAAAAGAATCAATTAAAAATGTCGCTTGACTTTTTGTCTCAAAGTTGACAAGTGCAGTTGCATCAAATACTAACGCTATGATCAAAATACTGACACAATAAAATACTGACCTGAGAACTTAATACCAGAAAATAATGAATAAGGAGAATGGACTTAAACTATTGCGTAAAGCATTGAATAATTCATCAGCTGAATTCAGAGATGGACAGTGGGAAGCAATCGATAGCCTAGTTAATGGGAAAAAGAAATTACTTGTAGTACAGAGAACTGGTTGGGGTAAAAGTTATGTTTATTTTATTAGTACTAAAATTTTAAGAGATCAAGGTAAAGGTGCAACAGTAATAATTTCACCCTTGCTTGCTTTAATGCGAAATCAAGTAGAAGCGGCAGAAAGATTAGGACTCAATGCTATTTCAATTAATTCTACAAATCCAAATGATTGGGAGATCCAAAAACAAGCAGTTTTAAATAACGAAGTTGATGCTTTATTAATTTCGCCCGAGAGATTAGCAAATGAAAGATTCATGTCTGATGTGCTAAGGCCAATTTCTGATAAGATAGGTTTGTTTGTTGTTGACGAAGCACATTGTATATCGGATTGGGGGCATGATTTCAGACCTGATTACAGAAGAATTGTAAGTATACTTCAGTTTATGCCTGATGGAATGCCAATTCTTGGAACTACTGCAACTGCAAATAGTCGTGTATGTGATGATATAGTTTCTCAGCTTGGTAATATTGAAATAATTAGAGGACCTTTAACACGAAAAAGTCTAATTTTGCAAAATATAAAATTGGATGATCAACCTTCAAGATTAGCTTGGTTAAAAGAAAATATACCAAATATACCGGGGAGCGGTATCATTTATGTTTTAACAAAAAGGGACGCTCAGATAGTAACAAAATGGTTAGTTCAAAACAATATTAAGGCTTTTTATTATTACTCAGGAGCAGTTAATGACGAAATTGAGGACTCGGATACTTACCGGCAATATGTTGAAGAAGCTTTATATAACAACCAAATAAAAGTGGTTGTATCAACGTCAGCCTTGGGAATGGGATATGATAAACCAGACTTAGGGTTTGTTATTCACTATCAAGCTCCAGGTTCAATCATTACTTATTACCAACAGGTCGGTAGAGCGGGCAGGGCAATTGATAAAGCATATGGAATTCTTCTATCAGGAAAAGAAGATTCTGAAATTCATGCTTACTTTAGGAAATCTGCTTTTCCTACTCAGGATAGAGTAAAGGCAATAATTAAAATACTAGAGGAGAGTGATGGTTTGTCTATTAATGAATTAATGCAACATCTGAATATAAGGAAAGGACAAATAGAACAAGTTTTAAAATATCTTCAAGTTGAACAGCCTTCTCCTGTTATTAAAATTGGTTCCAAATGGAAAAGAACAGCTGTTGAATATTTGATGGATTCAGAAAAAATTTTGAGATTAACAAATCAGCGAATAGTAGAATGGAATGAAGTAAAATCTTATATTGAAACAAAAGATTGTTTAATGAGTTACTTACAATCTGCATTGGATGACACAATAATTTCAGATTGCGGGAAATGTTCAAACTGCAATAATATAAATAAATTTTCTGAAGATGTTTCACATGACAATGGAGTTAGTGCGGCGACATTCCTAAAAAGTTCAGAAGCTAATTTCGAATTAAAAAAACAAATACCACCTAATGCATTATCAAAGTATAATTTTAGGGGGAATTTATCACAAGCATATAGAAGTGAAATAGGTAAGTCTTTTTCAAGATGGGGTGATGCTGGCTGGGGGCAAATTGTAGCTATAGATAAGTTCAATAATCATTTTCGAGATGAATTGGTTGAAGCTTTTGTCGAAATGATTGTCGAAAGGTGGAAACCATTACCTTCACCCACCTGGGTTACCTGTATTCCTTCTTATAGGCATCCGGAATTAGTCCCATCATTTTCACAAAGAGTTGCTAATAAATTGAATATACCATTTATAGCTGTAATCATCAAAATACAAGAAACTGCACCACAGAAAGAGCAAGAGAATAGCTATTACCAGTGCAAAAATCTGGATGGAGTTTTTGAAATAAGCGAAAATGTGAAATTAAATGAGCCGGTTTTACTTATCGATGATGCTATTGATTCTGGATGGACTCTAACGATTGCATCAGCATTACTAAGAAGAGCTGGTAGCGGTGTTGTTTATCCTGCTACGTTAACTTCAACTGCTGTAAATTAAAATTATATGATCTCAGAAAGAACAAAAGCAATATTATTATTTACATCGTTTTTCGTGAAAGACAATGGAAGAACGATAAAACCCTTGTCCACTTCAGAATGGAATAGATTTGCCCGATGGCAACAAACAAAATCCCTTAGCCCGGAAGATTTTCTGACTCGAGATTGTGAAGTGTTATTGAAAGACTTTCAGGATAAAACTATCACCTTTGAAAGAATTTATTTTTTACTTGAAAGAAAATCGAGTCTTGCAATAGCACTGGATAAATGGACCAAGGCTGGTATTTGGATTATAAACAGAGGTGATAAGGATTATCCTAAATCAGTAAAAGAACTACTTAAAGAAAATGTACCTCCAATTTTGTTTGGCATTGGAAATATGCAATTATTAAACAAGAAATATATTGGTGTTGTTGGCTCAAGAGACGCAAATGAACAAGAACTAAATGAAACGAGAAAGCTTGCTCAATCTATTATTAAAGATGGTTATGGTGTCGTTTCTGGAGCAGCAAAAGGGGTTGACGAGTGGGCTATGATGGGTGCATTAGAATCTCATGGGTTTTCATTGGGTTATGTAGCTGACTCCTTAATTAAAAAATCGACTTCAAGTTTATTTCGAAAACATATTATTAATAAAAATCTCTGTCTTGTTTCACCATACAATCCTGAAGCAGGTTTTAACGTGGGGAATGCAATGTCAAGAAATAAACTAATATACACACAATCTTCTGCAACCATTGTAGTGAAATCAGATATAAAAGGTGGAACATGGGAAGGTGCAAAAGAAAATCTTAAAAATAATTGGGTTCCTGTCTGGGTTCTTGATAATAATGTGAAAGGGAATATTGAGCTTGCCAAAAAAGGAGCAAGAAAATTAACTTTTTTCGATGAGATAAATTTATTACAATTAACACGAAAAAAAATAGTTCCTACTGAGCCTGATCTTTTTACAAACGATCCAGTATTAGTACATAATGAAATGTCAGTAAATGAAAGTGCACCAACATATAGAATTGAGGAACTAAAGATAAAAATAAAAGAAGCATCCTTTTTTGATTTATTTATTGCAAAGTTTAATGAGAATTATCAAAATAGAACTGTTTCAAAAAAAGAAATAAAAGAAGATTTGAGATTAACCACCAGCCAATTAGATGAATGGCTGAAACTTGCAATAGAGAAGAACTACCTTATAAAAACAAATAAACCGGTTTCCTTTAAATTCAATCCAAATATTTCTATCAAAATCGAACTTTAAAATCAATTCAACAAGGAGTAGAGTTACCCATTAACTCAGAGAGTCTGTAATAAAATAACTTTAAAGAAAAACGGAAGCTATTGAATAGTTTCATTTAAAATAGAATATGGGTACATTATTATCATATGGTTTCGTCTTAGTTTTGCTGCTTGCGGCAGAACTTTTTTATTTCCGGATCGCGGATCGGTTTAACATCATCGACAAACCGAACGAGCGGAGTTCGCACAATTACATCACAATTAGGGGTGGGGGAATCATCTGGTGGGTGGCAGCGCTGCTGTTCCTGCTGTTTCATTTCTCTTCTCAGGGGTTGTGGTTCTTCGCGGGCATCACGCTGATCGCGGGAGTGAGCTTCGTGGATGATATCGTCTCCCTGGGGCAGCGGGTGCGGCTGCTGTTTCATCTGCTGGCAATGAGCTGTGCTTTTTACCTGGCGGGTGTGTTCGGCATCTATCCCTGGTGGGCCATCGTGATTGGCTACATCGTCTTCATCGGCATTGTGAATGCCTATAACTTCATGGATGGCATCAACGGGATCACGGGTCTATACAGCATCGCGGTGCTGGCATCGCTGCAATACGTGAATATGACCTACGGCAACTTCGTGCATCCGGACCTGATATGGTTCCCGATGCTGGCTTCGGTGGTGTTCCTCTTCTTCAACTTCCGGAAGAGGGCAAGGTGCTTCGCGGGCGACGTGGGGAGCGTGGCCATCGCCTTCTGGATCGTGACCTTGTTGCTGTTGCTGATCGTGAAGACGGAGAACCTGATATGGCTGGGCTTCCTGATGGTGTATG
>ENA-UOOR01004299-UOOR01004299.1-fermentation-metagenome-genome-assembly--contig:-NODE-4299-length-11462-cov-15.286228_pt1 | contig 11462 bp, 15 predicted proteins | sample MGYA00245780_ERZ724029 | MGnify/ENA primary metagenome ERZ724029 (study PRJEB28704, sample SAMN03018315) | fermentation metagenome | biome: anthropogenic terrestrial biome; feature: soil... | reverse complement strand
ACTAACTATTGTATCCACTGGAATTTTATATAAATTTACTGTCCGTAGGTCAGATATTCTCCCAGCATTCTTCTATAGGAAATATTGTTCAGTATATCTAATTGTCCAATAATAAAATCTAAATATTCTTGACTAGAAGCCATACCTTAACTCCTCTATAAATTTACTATTTGTCTACGTGATTATTTAAACAATCTTTGTTTCGCATTTATTTACAACTTCAATCTAACTGCTAAATAGATTATACCACTATATTCCATAAAACAGTTACTTCTTATAGATATTCTCAACACTATTACTAGTGCTAACCTCTTTTATCACTTTATATAGCGTTGGCTTGGTAATATCAAACATATTGCAGATATAATTGGATCTTATAACAACAATATGGTTAATATAGGTATTGTAATAACAGAAAGTACTGTTGTAAAAAGGATTCCTTTTGATACCAATTTTTTATCTCCCCCATATTGAATGGAAAGCATGGTTGCATTCGTAGCAACAGGAGTTCCAGAAAGGATTATCATTACACTTGATATTAGACTATTAACAGAGGTTGTTTGATGCAGTATTCCCCATATTGCAAAAGGCAATACCATTAACTTAACAAAGGTAAAAATGTAGATTCTCCAATCGTTAATCAATTCTTTTAGTGGCATGGAAGCAATGGTAGATCCTAAAATAATCATTGCCACAGGAGTTGTAACATTGCCAAGACTATTTAAGGATGATACAAGTACATTTGGCAGTGGAATATTTAGAAAAAAGATGAAGATAGCTAGTACAGCCGATATAAGAGGCATATTTAAAAACAGTTTTGGATCGAATTTATGATTTTCCTTATTACTTGAGATGAGTTGTATTCCTATTGAGAAAACAAGCAGATAAAATATAATATTGAAAATAACTGCATATACCAAAGCAGATGATCCCAAAATCGAGGTTATTACAGGAAACCCCATAAATCCTACATTTCCAAACAGTATCATATAAATGTACGTTCCCTTTTCAAACGAGTGAACCCTTGTAATAAAGTTAAATAAAATTGCAATAACACCATAAAAAAAGTAAATCAATATTGAAATGATAAAAACAAACACCACTTCAGACTTAGGAATGACACCACTACTAGCTGAAAAAGAAGTGATTATTTGAGCCGGTAACGATATGTTTAAAACTAGCTTAGTATATCTTACAGTTGCTATTTCATCAATAACATTAATTTTATACATTATATATCCGATGACCATCATAATAAAAAGCGATAGCATTTGAGTAACTGTGGTTAAAAATTCCATACTCAATTCCCCCCTCCGAACTTGAATTTATATTACTTGTCCTTTATAATAACTCTATATATTAGTTTTGTAAAATCGAATTATTTAAATTAATAATTCGATAACTTTGAATTATTTAAAAGGAGGATATATGGATACTAAATATTTAATTACCTTTAAGACTATTATTCAATCTGGAAGTTTTAAAAAAGCAGCTTTAAAACTAAACTATACACCATCCACTGTTACATTTCATGTGCAGCAATTGGAACAGGAGTTTTCAATTGAACTATTTGAAAAGATAGGCCGGAAAATGTTACTTACTCAAGCAGGGAAAGATATTTTACCTTATGTAGATAATATTTTGCAATCCTTAGACTATATCAATAACTATAAGAATGAAATAAATGAAGTATCTGGACATCTTACAATTGTGATGCCTGAAACATTGCTAGTCTATAAAATGCAACCCGTATTAAAAGTATTCAGAGAAAAATTCACCAATGTAGTATTATCTATACAGACCAAAAGTTGTTATCAGGTTAGAGAAGCTATTTTAGATGGTAGTGCAGATATTGGTATTCATTATGATATTTGTAGTCATGATTCTGTTGAATTTTCATCTCCTTTTGGCAATTATTTTGGTGTTTTAGTTGCTTCACATTCCATGAATATAAAAAAATTAAATATATTAAAAGAAAATCAAAAAATACCAGTAGGCCTCATTCGACATAGATCCGATAGCATTTTCCAAGAAATGTTTGATACATATATAAAAAAACATCATATACAATTTGAATATGAAATTGAGTTAGAAAGCATAGAAGCTATAAAAAGAAGTGTTATCAGTAATCTTGGTATTGCGTTTCTACCGAATTTTTCAATACAAGAAGAATTAGAAAAGGGAAATCTAATATCCATCCCAAATGAGTTAACTGAAAATAGAGTGTCGGCAATTTGGGTTTATCACAAGAATAAATATGTAAGTCGCCCTATGAAGGAATTTCTTCGGATTTTCAGTAGGATTTGCTATAATTGATTTTTAGTAAATTAATTTATAAGAGTATACCATTTATTTATAAGGATTTAAAAATTTTATTGGTATATTATCAACTTCATTAATAGGATTAGAAATTGGAATCTTACCTTTTGAAGTAACTGATATATTTGCATTTTTTGTAAATTACTAATTTCATTAAAATTTAGGAAAAAATATTTAGGATTATTAAAATTTGATTCATCTATATTCATAAGTACATATTTATAATTTAGGTTATTTGAATTTTGACTTTGAGATAATCTTGTAACAAATCTATCTCTCTTAGAACTAATCAATTTGACTGGTATTTCTTTTTTATTTGATAATATTATTTTTAAGTTTTGTACTCTTCCATTTTTATATTCTAAAATAATACTGTATACTAAATTCTTGAAAAATTTTTTACAGTCTTCCATAAATCTAATTTTACAGTTAATATTAAATAAGATATTTTTATTCATTTATATCATTTCCTTTCTGTATTATCCCATTTTTTTATAACCGTATATATGGTTAAGGATATAAGATTACATTTTCATAAAAATATTTATTATAAAGCTATAATAAATTACACATAACTATAATTCTGTAGAACTTATTTTCTTAACAATAAAGCCATGATAAAATCGTATGCATTAAGATTTTTACCATGGTTTTATTGTAAAAATTTTTATATTTCATTATTTAAGCGTTTTTCGGCTTCAAGATAAACTTCATCATCTGTTCTTTTTCCAATAACTATAATATCAATAATATCAATATCTTTAAAAAAATTTCCTTCTTTAAATACAATTCTTAACCCTTTTTTTTTTCGATTTTTCAACTTCCTACAGTTATGAAGTTTGCCATACAGCTGTTGTCCGGCTTCCATACCCATGATTTTAATTCTACTTAAAGCTTTATCTACAAAAACAATTTGTTCTCCATCCAATTTAAAATAATCTTCTTTTGCTTTATCAAACCAATTGAGTACATAATAATCATTCTTATTCATTTTATTAATAACTTCATAGTGTTTATTTATATTTTTATTCCCAGCCATCATCTTCATCCAATACAGGTTTCTCACTAGCTTTATTACCACGAACCTCATAATCTGACAATTTTTTTACGCCACCTTTTGACTCTTCAAGAATACGGATATAGGCCTCAGCTTCAAGCAATTTATCCTTTAAATTTTCGAATGCATCAATTTGTTTATTATATTCTTCAACGGACGTAATAACTTTAAAAGGATGATTATTTTTCATTATGAATATTTCTTTATCTGTATCAAGTACTCTTGATGTGCTTCTCTGTAAATCAGTAATAGATACAAATTGCCTAGCATCAATTTTTTCCTTTATCACAGCTACACCTTCCTTATATATTACTTTATAATAAAGTTATCATAATAATATGTATTATTCAACATATTATTTACAGTATAATTATACTTGTTATTTACTTTTAATTAATCATTGTTATTTTCAGAGGCTCTCAAGGCACAATAATATCTAATTCTAAATATTGCTTCATCCTTATAATTCTATTTTTTTCTCATTTGAATTTTCTACAGCTATTTATTTACATACATTTGAAAATAATGTATTATTATATTATTAAAATAAATCAATTTTTTCAAAGGTTGTTTACCAATAAAAAACAGTATGATTATTAATCATACTGTTTTCATATAATCAACTTATATAGAGCTTTAACTGTTCATATAAGGCGTTTTTATTTTTAATGAAGTTTTTGTCCTCTAAACTAATTACTATAGCTTAAATAGCTTCTATGCGGTTTTAAAATACAATCCTGATATCAATATCCTTTTATCCCTAATTGTTGAATTAACTCATTATGTGTTAATCCAGTTACCACCGCATCTATAGTTTCAAAATCTTTAACCTTAGAAATTATATAAGACTTAAATCCCATGACTAAAGTATATTTGCCTTCCTCTGTCTTTTTAACAGTAACTTTCTGTTTATCACTTGTAACCTTATCCAAATTGGTTACATAGAGCATACATCCCTTTAAATGAGTTTCATTAGTCAATGCTATATCTTTAACATTGATTTTAACTATTTCATTAGTCTTGTACCAATTTTCTACTATGCTTTTACTTACATCATTTACAGGCTTCTTTTCAGTTTTTTCGTCCTTTGGTTTTTCCTGCACACTCTCTTTTGCCTTTGTTTCAATGATGCTCATATCCATACAATTTACAACAACATAGGGTATCCCCTTAGAATTTACACAGGCTTTGGGTTCACCTTGTATTAAAAGTTTTGATTCTTTCGTAATAACGCCAGATAATCTCTTCCAGGTTTTCTTGCCTATATGAATATTGTATATACTCTCACCTAGATATTTCAGTCCTTTAGGGAAAGTTTGACTGGTATCTGCTCTTAAAATAATGTTTGCAGTGCCATCCTTATTTTCTTTACATCCATTCGGTAGACCTGTTATTGTTATTTTTGCTTTTGACATTTACTAATCCCCCTTATATTGAGTAGTTTTTGTATTAGAAACCTGTTTTTTTCTGCTAGCAGTTGTGCGTGGAGGTTTCTTCTGCTCTAACTCTTTTAGAAGCTCCTTATACCTATTCTGGTACTCTTCAATCTCTTTATTATACTTACTTTGCAATTCTTGTTTTTCCTGCTGCTGCTGTGATTTTAATTCCAATATTTCCTTTACCCTTTGCAGCTCTGCTTTATCTTTAACAGATTGAATATCTTCACTATTCTTAATATTTAGTTCTGTTATTTGAGTATTTAATTTTTCAATAACAGAATCCTTTTCTTTAATGCTGTTGTTTAATTCAACGTTTCTGGTTTGAGAATCGGCTAAAAGTTTATTTAATTCTTCATTGGTGTCTTTATAGCCTTTATACTGCTCCACTATTCCAGCCATAGTGTCGATCTTGCTCTTATATTCATCATTCAATGCCTTAATGCTATCATTACTATTAGTTAACTGATTAACTCTTTGATATAATTCATTTATCAAATTAACCTTTTCGGAATTATCATTATTCAAGTTATCATTTTGGCTTTTCAAATTCTCAACTTTAGCCTGTAAATCCTGAATTATAGAATCCTTGTCTTTGAGAACCTTTGTTTTTTCTTCCTCTTGAGCTTTATTTATGCTTTCTATCCTATATCCTAGATTGAGATATATGTTATTAATTCTCCGGGTTAAGGTTTGAAGTTCTTTTAAATCCTCTGCCACCACAGGAATACTTTCTTTTGCCTTTTCAACTTGATATATATTGACTAACTGCTGCATAAAGTCCTTTCCAGTTCTAAACCCACTGTTTTTCTGCAAATCTTCAAGCTGCTTTTTCAATTCTTCCGGTACCTTAACGCCGAACGTAACATCAGCCATTATTATATCTCCCCTCCATTGTTTCATATAAACCAAAAGTTAACTGGTTAACCTATTATAAAATATAGATTTATAAATTAACTTTTGTATATTGATTATACCTCATTAAAATGCCATAATCAATACATAATAGCGTAAATTACAGGCACAGGACAGTTAACACTTACCCTTTCAGTGGCGTAAGGTATAAATCCCTTATTTTATTACGAAGCTCTTTTTTCAACCAATCATTCTTTTTTAAAAACTCTTTCTGATTTTTGTTAATCCTGATGATAAAAACTTCACAGTTAGAATTTTCTTTTTTCTTTCTCCCCCTCATAGTGATCCCCCGAATTTTTTAATTTATGTATACACTTTTTAAGTTAAGTATACCATGACTATTTTATGTTTACAAAAATAACCATAATCAATAATAATTATGCTTTATTGATTTTTTTTGATAATTTACCTGAAAGACCCCGAAGCCATTTCCCACAGCAAATAGAGTGTAGTTTGGGGCAAGAAAAAAGCACTAAATCCAGAAGGAAATTGTCAAGGGCGGTTTAAATTATTTTCTTTCCCTACAACTCTACTTAATAAAAAAAGAAAATAATTTAAATCGGGCGTAGCCTTTACCCTTTACAAGGAATGAATGGATAGTATAATCCGTCCCTGCCCAAACACACCTTTAAATATCCATAAAATTCTTATACGTTTTTAAAATTTATAATAAATCCCAAAATTGCTTTGAATAATTGCTATTTTTATAATATAATATCTAAGTTATTGTAAATTAATAATAAATTAGTAAGGATGTAACTTAAATGAAAGAAATGTTAGAAAAAGTAAGAGATAAATTAAATTTCATGTTAGATTCAAACAAATTTACTGATGAGGAAATATTGGCTGTAAGTCAAGAACTGGACAGGCTTATTCTCACCTATTATGAACTTAATTCATTAAACCTTCCTGAAGACTCACCAAAACTCAAGGAAAATAAAACTTAATTTTCTTAAGTTTTATTTTTTTGTAAAATATAGCAGAAAAATTCAATATATTGTACAATTTATAAGTTAAAACGTTTTACAGGAGGGATATGGAAAATGAAATTTTTAAAAGACACTTTATTGGGGTAATACCAGCGAAACTGCTATTTGTGCAAAGTAAGAGTTAATATTTTACAAATATTAGCTCTGTTGTATTTTAAGCTATAGATTAATAGGTATCCTTTGTTGCATATCTAAATTAAAGTTTCCGTATGGGTTTATATGATTATAAATTAATGGTGTTAATGCTCGGAAGTCTTCTTTGGTCATTATGTTAAACCATTTTTTCTCAGATAAAATTTGCTGAATCATTAATGTATTTATGTATACAAGGCAATTTTGTAATAAATGGAGAGATAAAACGGCTATTTCTTGATCTTCGAATCTATTAGTGCATACTTCCCCACCCTTACCGTAAAAAATAAATCCATTTGCAGAATTCCAATTTTCAACTACATTCAAGCTTTCGTGTATCTCGATTCTAAGAGCTTCTGAATTTAAATATTCACAAAGAAAAATAGTTTTGACAGCTTTTCCTAATTCTGATAAAGCTAGATATGTAGGATGTTTCAAATTATTTCTTGTAAATCTTTTTAGTATTGCATCTGTTTCAGCAGTTCCAAGTCTTAGAGCTGTATCATATTTAATTATTTGGTCATATTGTTGTTTAATTAGATTCCAATTAATAGGTCTAGTAAGTATATGATGTAGATTAGGATACGCATCTGTCATTCCAACATCTGGTCTATATAATTTTTGCGAATTTTTCAAGTCCTCCTTTATTAACTCCATTTTCAATAACTCCCTGTTTAATATCATTATCAGATATGCCTATGTCCCATTTAAAAGATTCATTATTATTTTTATTTAAAATATGCATTTTATAATAGTACTTGCCACTTCTATCTTCTAAGTAAGAAATTCTATTAAAAATATATAGAAAAAAGCTCCCCATTACAATGAGATAAACAAATGTAGCAATTAAAAATATTTTAGTACTTTTACTGATCAACACATGAGCCTCACTTACAATTTATTCAATTTTTAAAATTCATGTAACTATTCAGCCATGATGACATCATGGCCTGAATTTTGGGTAAACCAAGAAGAGGTATCATAATAAAAATACCCCTTTTATTAAAAGCTTAAGTCACTGTAGGATCTATAGGATTATCTGTAAAAGCAGACTCTAAACAGTCCATAATATTCTTAGAGTGCTTACGTACAGTAGATATATATCCACGAATCCTGGCAAAGAATTCCGCACCACATAAACTTCTAAATGTACCAGAAACTTTTTGCTTTACCTTCGTCATACGAATATCACGTTCTGCCTGGTTATTATCAAATGGTATATCGAAGTCATTCATAAATCTTAGTACTTCATCCTTATGTAAAGAAAGACGTTCAAGGAGACCTTTACTTTTGCTATTTTTTCTTTTACCAGTTTTAGAATCAAAGTTTAGCTTAAAATCCTCTTCTTGTCCAACTTTAATAATGGAATCATATTGTTCTTCATATCTTATGACTTTACTAAGATTTAAAGCGTTAGCATTGTCAAAAGTTTTATCTACTTCTGATTTTATATCAAGTAGTAATTGTTTCATATTTTTAGCCCAACTTTGTTTTTCTAATTCTGTTATACCATTTAATTCTCTTAATATATGGGCACAGCATAGAGAGTGATTACAGTTAGTATATTTATTATAGCTCCGCCAGGAGTCATGTACAGCAGTTCCTTTGAATTCTGGAAGAATACCTATATCATCCATAGCTTTACTTCCCCTTTTATTGTGAACCTGGTAATAAGTGTACAGGTCATTAGACGTTACATGCAGCCATTCTAATTTTTTATTTATATGTACGCCTGTTTCATCATAATGTACGGCACCTTCATCATTCTTCAGGATTTCTTTTATATTATTCTCAACAGACTCTAAGGAATGGCAGCAGGATTCATTTATTGAAGCTAAAGTACCTTTGCTAATATGGTGATTAAAAATGTCTTCAAAAAATTCTTCTTGCCTATCATATGGAACAAATTGATGTTGATTTAAATAAACTGAAGTGGCTTTAATCTTTGTCCCATATTGAACAGGCTGAGTAATTCCTTCAGGAAACTCTGCTTTATTTATATGACCACAAGTACATTTTTTAACTTCTGCCCTATGCTCTGTAACTTTTATTCTTGACTCTGGTAAATCTATAACCTGACGAACAATATACTTTTCTACAGGTACATCCTTTAAAGATGTTCCACATTTATTGCATTTATCTATAATACATTCAATTATTTCATCAGGATTTTCTACTTGTTCAAGTGTAAATCCTTTATGGCCGGGCTGACCGCCAGGTTTTTTACCTGAAGGTTTCCTAAGACTTCTAGTTTTCTTTTTTAATCCATCTGACGATGGAGGTTTACTGCTATTATTACTATTAGTTTTAATTTGGTTTTCTAATGATTGGACACGTTCCTTTAGTTTTGAGTTTTCTTCAGTTAGATTGTCTATTTCTTCAGTAAGGTTACCTACATTATTATTCAATGAGTCTATCTTAGCTGAAAGATTTTTTACTAAATTTATGACTGAGGAAATACCTTCTGCATAAACTTTAAGTATTTCATTTTCACTCATAACGTGTCACCACCTCGTTTCATTAGTTTAAAGATTTGCTTGTTTATAATACTACAAAACTAATGAAGATGTAAAGATATGATTTATAGATTTATAATAGCAGTAAAGTTGAATATTGTTAATGCCTGAACAGTTACAAATTCATTATTCATACATCTAATTTCAATGACTTCAAGTTTTTCTCATATCTTAAATAAGTTTCTTATAAAAATCTTATACCTTAATTAAAATAAAATTTTACTTGTCCTTTTTCAAAGACTAAAGCTGCACCAAAGTTCTCTTCCGATTTACTTTTAAATTCTTTTATAATTCTAGTTTTTTTATCTTTTAAAAACTTTTTTACTGTGGTTTCTGTTATAGCTTTCTCTGCTATTTTCTTATTTATAATTTGCCATTTATCATAGTTTTTTTATAGACACATCAATATAGGTGTATAGTGCCCATTCGGGTAAGAGGTACTAAAAGGATAGCTAATGCGTTGAAAATTTAAAATTTGTCTATGGTCTATTTTCCTTTTTTTCTAAAGTGTATGTTGCTATAGATATTAAATTAAAATAATTATTTTCAGGACTCAGAGCTCTTTGAAAGGAAAATTCATTATGTAATAAAATTAACTCTAAAAAATATAGAAAAATTCCCATATCTATTGAATTATAAAAAGGCACTTTTCCCTTCGGCATAATTGATTTAACTTCTGTCGTTCGATATATTTTTAATGTATAATTTTCACAAATAACTCGCCATGGTTGAGTATTGCAAGCACTTGGAGCATATTTAACAAAATCGGCTATCTCAAAACTCAAATCGCCTTTCCAGATATCTCTTGTTTCTTTTCGTTTACTTTTTTTATAGTTTTTCCTAAATTCGCTTTCTAACCCCTTTCCCAAAGCCATCATTATTACATATTTTAAGTTCTCGTATTGAGGTTCATTTACTTTTCCCATTCCGTACCAACATACGCCCACATTCTTTGATGCTAAATATAAATCCAACTGCTCAAACATATAACCAATATTTAATAAGTAATGTTCTTTTTCTTCGCTATAAATAAGCACGCAGTACTCTCCACGTTTACATGTAGTTCTTTCTCTTGGAACAATTTTACATTTTATTTCTATTTCATTCACAAGAGGAATTAAATTTTTTATTTTTTCATTTATATCCTGCAATTCCTCTTTTGAAAGAGTTAACGTATCATTAAATTTTCTAAATGACTTTCTTTTAAAAATCATATCGTATAATTCTTCCAAAGTTACAATCATCCTCCCCAATCTTTCTCTCAACTCAAATGATATTAGATTATAAAATTTTCTACAATACCAATTTTAAAATTATGTAATAATTTACATTCTTACATAACCTGTATTTAGTTATTGTTATCCCAAAATAAGTAAAAAATTTAATTTTTACCTACGCTAAGCTATGATAATTCATTACACGAAATAGTACAACTTTCATTAAAAATACTAAATCTGAATTTCAAAAAAGCTGAAATAAAATGATAGTAATAAATAAGAATATTTGAAATTTCTTACTTATTAGTTAGACCTTCTAACTATACTAAGCAAGAAAACACTATTATTTTAAGCGTTATTACTCATTAATGAGTGAGCTATACATGCATTGGAAAGTTTTTCTTTACAGAAATCCCACCACTGATTTTCTGTCATATTACCTATTTTAATTTGATGAGGAAAGTAAGAATAAATTACCCCAGGTACAGAAATCCCAAGAAGCATTCTAACATTACCACATCCCATTTCACCACAAAACAATTCATCACATTTAGAACGAAATTCTGAAATAATATTAACTCCTATTAATTCTTTCATCTTATCTTTAATAAAAATACAATCCTTTATTGGATAACGCAATAATTCTATATTAGCATCTAATATAATCATATCTGGTACAGATACATCTACTATTACTTGAATATCATGTTGATGATCTATTAAATGTGAGATAGCCCTCCAACTATTATTCTCCATTTCATAATAGTTAACTTGAAAATTTCTTGAATAAAGACTTTTTTCCATAAATATACCTCCATAGTTATACTGTTAGTGTAAAGTTTTTTTACACTATTTTTACAAATTTTCTTTATATATCAAGG